>ENA-OQAB01001018-OQAB01001018.1-human-gut-metagenome-genome-assembly--contig:-NODE-1018-length-13867-cov-4.119141_pt1 | contig 13867 bp, 16 predicted proteins | sample MGYA00242490_ERZ504517 | MGnify/ENA primary metagenome ERZ504517 (study PRJEB26092, sample SAMD00036298) | human gut metagenome | host: Homo sapiens | study: EMG produced TPA metagenomics assembly of...
GTTCTGTTTTCTGCCCTGCGCTCTGTTCTTTGTCCTGCTGACTCCTTCCGTTCCTCTGAATGCAGTTCTTTCCACGCCTTCAGCTCCTGGAGAAGCTTTCTGATTTTCGCTCCGCGTCTTTACGGCAATTTCTGATAAAAGGAAGAATCAAGGCCTTCTGTAATCAGCTACAGGAACGGATTAAAATTTTCGTTTTTTTCAAAAATTCTTTCAATTCAAATGATTTGGATATTCCAAATTTTCTTTTTCTTTATATATTGTTTTGAACTTTGTCCACAGCTGAACTTCGGAAGAGAAAACAGCAGGTAATTGACCATAGACGGATAGACCGCAAAGCCCAGGTTCTGAAGCTCCTCTGTGAGAAATTCTCTCTCCTCTTTCACCAGTTTTCTGGCCTGCCGCACAAATTCCTCTTCCTTTAAAGCCGCGATTCCTGCCTTCTGGGCAATCCCCGACACGCTCCAGGGCTGTCTCACTGCACATATTTTTCCTAAAAGCTCCTCGTCAGAACAAAGGCCGTAGCCCAGGCGGAGGCCCGCCATCCCGTAGACCTTGGTAAATGCATTTAATAGGAACAAATTTTGATACTGCCCTGTAAGACCTGCCGCTGTAAACGCTTCCGGATTTTCCAGAAATCCGTTAAAGCATTCGTCCACCGCCAGGACGGCCGAAAACCGGCGGCAGATCCCTGCCATTTCCTCTATGGTTTCCTTTGGGACAGCCATCCCGGTGGGATTGTTTGGATTCCCAAGGAATACCAGATCTGCGCCTCCCGCCTTTTCTAAGGCCTGTCTGAGAGCATCCGGCTGAGGCAGCCAGCTTTCCTCCGGCTTCAGAGGAATCGTTATCACTTCGCAGCCCTTTAACCGCAGAGCTGTCTCATACTCAGAAAAGCAGGGAGCAAACAGCACCGCCTTCTCAGGCTTTAAGGCTTCCGCCAGGCCGAAAATCAGATCCGCCGCCCCGTTTCCGCAGATGAAATGAGACGCAGGAATCTGAAATTTTTTTGTTTTATCTTCTTCATCTGCCTCAGAGGACAGCTGTTCTGTCCAGTATTCTGCCAGCGCCGTTCTGAGCGAGCGGCACTGGCTGTCCGGATAGAGAAGAATCTCCTCCCGGCAGGAAGCAACTGCCTGAAGGACGGCAGGGGGAACGCCAAAAGGCGTAGTGTTGACTGAAAAATCAATCTCTACACCGGCACCGCCATAAATATCTCCACCATGTAAGTAAGGCATACCAAACACCTCTATCTATCTTATATCTGTTTTGTAAGCTTACTCATTTTATCACAAAAAATAGAAAAAGTCTCTTAAAACAAATTATCCCACAAGCAGAAAAGCTTTAGTGCTGCTGTGGGAGGGTTTCATAAAAATTGCTATTTAAATTCCATTTCTGTCTACGCAGACTGCATATGCCATTTTTTAGTCCTGAGTCCTTGTTATCATTTTATCGAATTTATTAATTATCAGTCCCATTCCCCCACCATGCCATTCATGAAACAGGTCGCTCCGTACATCAGTCTGTTGGCTCTGGGAATGTCCTGGTATTCGACAGCTCTACCGGATCTCCAATCAAATGGCTTTTTTACAGAGTCGTCCCGCAAATACCCAGGCATCGCCGGCCAGCTGAATCCCCAGCGCTCCAGCGCAGGCAGACTCTGTCTGCGCCGAATTGGGACTTTTGTGATTGTACCGATCCCGCAGCCATATTTTGAACGCTCCTTTCCCATTCATTCCCAAAATAAAAGAAGACAAAATCATGAGAAGGGCTGACAAACGGGCAGGAATCAGGTTTGCCAGATCGTCCAGGCGGGCTGCCGCCCTGCCAAAGTACAGATATCTGTCATTTCGGTATCCCACCATAGAGTCCATAGTATTGATCGCCTTGTACGCCCAGCCCAGGACCGGCCCTCCGGCCAGAAGATACAGCAGAGGAGCTATCACTCCATCTGAAGCATTTTCTGCCACTGTTTCCACAGCGGCTCTGGTAATGCCCTCCGCGTCCAGTCTGTCTGTATCCCGGCCTACGATCATGGAAACTGCCAGACGCGCCTCCTCCACCTTTCCCTCTGTCAGGGGGCGGTAGACTTTCATGCTCTCGTCTCTGAGAGAGCGGGCTGCCAGAAGATAATAATTCATCACAGAGGCAGTCAAAAACCATACGGCTGTTCCTGCCTTTCCTGCAAGGAACAGCAGCAGCCAGCAGTTTCCTCCCGTAATCAATACGATCCACAGAGCCAGCAGTCCGCCTCCGGCCAGCTCTCCCCCCGGCGTTTTGGGAAACATTCTCCGAATCCAGGTCTCTGAGCCTTCAATCAGCCTTCCCAGCAGCCGCACCGGATGGGGAAGAGAATGAGGATCTCCAAACAACAGATCCAGAAAAAAACCAGCTGCAGCAGCCGCAAAATGCAATTTCATCTTCTTATATCCTTCCCTCTATCTCGCTTTATTATTTTATCCGCGTCTCCACACCGCATATAACTCGCTGTACTTCCCTTGCACAGGCAGCCACACGCTGGCAGAACCGCCCTTCTTTTTCCCGATAAGCGCGCTCAAAGGGATCAAGCGGTACGATTCCGTATCCAATCTCGTCTGCTGTGATGATTTTTTCTGCTCCTTCTCTGTCCTGCAGAGCTGAAAAAAGCTCTTCTTCCCAGTTTTCCGTTTCTGAATCCTGTTCCATCAGCCTTCTTACTAAAAGCTCCAGGTGCAATACTGTCTGGGAATCAGAAATCTCCTGAAAGACCTGTCTGCGGGCGTTCAGAGCCTGCCTTCTTTCTGTCTCTGGCAGAGCTTCCAGCTTTTCTGATTTTTTCATATTTCTGGCGTCAAATACAGAGAACGCTTCCGCGCCTATTTCACTTTCCTTTTTGTCCTGATTCCTCATCCGTCTAAACGCGCACTCTGTTTTTCCCTGATAGCTTCCTCCGATGATGAAAACCATTTCTTTCTTCCTCCTTCATCCAGCCGATTTTTCTTTTCCTACCAGATCCACACTCCCAGGACAGAAGCGCCTAAAAGCGCCAGCTCACAAATCTGCAGAAAATAGCCCGCCAGATCTCCGGTGATACCTCCAAATTCCCTGACTGACATCCGATAATACCAGAAAAAGACAAGCATAGATGAGGCAAGGCACAGGAAGCCCGGAATCAGGCTGTCAAAAAGCCATCCGCTGATGATCAGGGAAAAAAAGCCGCACTGGCTGCCAGATATCCTGCCATCACTATCCGGACCATCCCGTTTCAGCGCCGCCTGGGGAGAAGGCAAGCGGCCAGCCCATCCTGCTTGGCCATAGGAAACAGCACCACTGACATTCCGCTCAGCGCCCGTTCAGCCGCAAATGTCCCTGCAAACAGCAGACAGCCTCTGAAATCAAGCTCTGAAAACAAAGCCCCATAGAGCACAAGATAAACTCCGCAGCCAATAATGGCAAATGCTCCTGCATGAGGATCCTTTAAAATTTCCAGTTTTCTCTCCCTTGGAAGAAACGATCTCCTGGCATCTGTCGTGTCGAGAAAACCGTCCATATGGATTCCACCTGTTATCACAAGAGGCAGGGCCGTTCCCACAAGCGCTGTGAAAATTTCTCCCGCGCCCAGCTTCTCAGATAAAAAAACAAAGCCTGCCACAGCCGCTCCTATTAAAACTCCAATCAGCGGAAAAAAACACATGGTATATTTCATTCTCTCTTTTGTCCAGTGAATCTGAGGCATGGGAATCCTGGAATACATGGACCATGCGATTACAAAGCTTCCCATCAGCGTATAAAAAAGGGCTTCCTGCCTCTCTTCTTCCTGATATGTTTCCATCATCGTTCCTCTTTTCCGCCGTCCGGGCCTGTGATTTGTTCTGTTTCCAGCACGCTTCAGGGAAGCCTTCCCTTCCGCACCACCGGAATTCCGTAAACTGCTTCCACCACCAAATCGGCTCTGGATCCAAGAAAGCAGTTTATCCTCCCCAGAAGCCTTCTGTACCTCTCTGTTTCTTCCCCGTAATACCTGCCGTCTGCCGACACTTCGTTTGTTACCACAATCAAATGGCGGCACTGCCCTGCCAGCTGGCAGATCCCATCCATAATGCGTTCAGCTGCCCCCTTCTCCTGCCAGTAAAATTCATTGCAGACCAGGTTTGACATACATTCTAACAGCACAGAGGCGTCTCCTGGCTGAAACGGCTTCGGAAGGCAGAACTGCTCCAGCTCTGTATATACCTCAACTGTCTCAAAATTCTTTCCTGCCCGCATTCTGCGGTGGCGGGCTACCCGTTCCTCTCCCTCCCTGTCCCACACCATCATGGTGGCCAGGTAAAGTTTTTTTCCAGGTTCCAGCATTTGAGACAGCCTCTCTGCATAGTCTGACTTTCCGCTTCCGCTCCCTCCCGTAATTACGGCAAACATCGCCTCTCTCCCTTTCCTGAACCGTTTTTGTCTGCCTTATTTTAAAGGCTTATAATCTTCAATCTGAATTTCCTTAAAGGTACTCATTTCCCTGTAGATTCTGAGGGCCATATCTAAAAGCGGCATCAGGGCAGCCGCCCCGGTTCCCTCCCCCAGACACAGCCCGGCAGAAATGGCCGCCTTTTTGTGAAGGGCCTCCAGCAGAAGATGACCGGCCGGCTCTGAGGAAATATGGGAGGCCAGCATATATCCGGCACAGGCCGGGCAGATTCTCTGCGCCATTAAAGCCGCTACCCCTGAAATAAATCCATCCATGACAATGGGAACCCGATACAGCGCTCCTCCCAGAAATACGCCTGCCATGCCAGCCAGATCAAGCCCTCCCACCTTGGACAGAATATCGATTCCATCCTCCGGGTCTGGCTGGTGCAGTAAAATCCCCTGGCGGATCACAGAAATTTTCCGAAGCAGCCCAGGGCTGTCAAGACCGGCTCCCCGCCCTGTAACAAGATACGGATCCAGCTTCAAAGCAGCTGAGACAACGGCGCTGCTGGTTGTGGTATTTCCAATTCCCATTTCTCCTGTTGCGATCAGCCCATATCCCTGATTTTTCAGGTCTTTCACCAGATCGATGCCAATCTCCAGAGCCTGCACGGTTTCCTCCTCCGTGAGAGCCGGTTCTTTTAGGAAATTTCTTGTTCCGCGCCTGACATTTTTATGAATCAAAGGGTATTTTTCCCCCAGGCCGCAGAGTTCCTTTTCCACGCCGATGTCTACGGGAAACACCTGTGCTCCGGCTGATTCGGCCATCAGACAGACGCAGCTGTCTCCTCTGGTAAAATTAGAGGTTACCACAGCTGTTACCTCTTTTCCTGTCTGGCTGATTCCCTCTTCCACAATTCCATTGTCCGCGCACAGAATGACAACCGCTTTTTTCCCAAAGTCCACCTGCCAGGTGCCGAAAATTCCCGCTGCTGACGCAATGGCCTCTTCCAGCACTCCTAAGCTTCTCAGGGGCTTCGCTACGCTGTCCCAGCGTTTCCAGGCCTCTCTCTCAGCTGCCCTATCAGGAGGAACAATTCCTTCCAGCCGTTTCTCCAGCTGCTGTCTTGTCAAGCTCTTTCCCGTTCTGCACTCTGCCTCGCTCTTCATGTATGCCTCCCTATATGTGCTGCTGTATCATCTCTGTATCGTTTCCCGCTGCCGTTTCCTTCCACCTTCTGTGTTTTCCGCCGGCTTCCCTCAGCCACTGTCTCAGCCACGATTCATTGGACGGATAGTAGAGATGGGGAAATCCCGCCAAAAGCCCTTCTTCCTCCACCATACAGCTCCAGCTTCTGTCTGACATGGGCTTTTTCGCTGTCCAGCTTCCTCCTGGCACAGTCGTATCCCAGTAGTGGAATTCATGACCTCGTATCTGCTGTCCCCCGGTCCCTGTCAAGGTAATGTAGCCAAACCGCGACAGGCGGTCTGTGGAAAATCCTTCTGCGTCTATCAGGCCGGCCATAGGATACTGACGGCCGTCAGCCCCTTCCAGCAGGCGGTGCAGATAGAGAAAGCCGCCGCACTCTGCCAGTATGGGGATTTTTCTGCGATGCGCCTCCCTGACAGAGAGTAGCATAGATGTATTGGCCGCCAGCTCCGCCGCCAGATTTTCCGGATAGCCGCCGCCAAACAGATATCCGTCCGCTTCCGGAAGACTTTTATCCCTGAGGGGGCTGAAATAGACAAGCTTTGCTCCCAGACGCTCCATCAGGCTTAAATTTTCCTGGTAATAAAAACAGAACGCCTCGTCTCTCGCTACTGCTATGACCGTCTCCTGTATCTCTTCTTTTGCATTTCTGCCTTCCGCTGTGAGTTTCTCCGAAAAAAAAGCGCCGGACAGCCCGTTTTCTTCGTTCCCGGCCAGCTTCAGCAGTCCGTCCATATCCAGACTTTTTTCTATCTGCTCTGCCAGCAGTCCGATTTTTTCTCTCAGGCCTTCTATCTCCCCTGGCATGAAAAGCCCTAGATGACGGCTTTTCAGACTGCACTCCTTCATCTCCGGCAGATATCCGTAGACCTTAATTCCTGTTTTCTCTATCACCGGTTTCAGACGTCCATACAGCATAGGGGATAAGCGGTTTAAAATAACGCCGCGGATATTGCTGTTATCCACAAAGTCTGCAAATCCCTTTACCTGGGCAGCCAGGGAAACGCTGGCTCCCTTACAGTCCAGAATCAGGACAGAAGGCGTTCCGGTCATCACTGAAATCTCCCAGGAGCTGGCCCGTTTCGATACGGCTCCGATTCCGTCATAATACCCCATCACGCCTTCTATAACAGCCAGATCCGCCTCCGTTTCCTTCAGACGGGATGCGAAAACCTGCCTCACCTGATCCGCCTCTAAAAAAAGCTGTCCAGATTTCCTCCGGGAATTCCCAGCACATACTGGTGAAACATGGGATCGATATAGTCCGGCCCGCATTTAAAGGCAGCGGGATGATACCCTCTGCGCCTGACGGCCTCTAAAAAGCCGCAGGTAATTAACGTTTTCCCGCTTCCGCTTCTGGGCGCTGTAAAAAGAATCGACTTCATGCCTCGTTTTCATCCTTTCCTCCGAAACTGATAATGTACACCGGATTCTGTCCCTGCATCAGATGATAGCTTCCCGCTTTCTTCGCCTTCGCCGTCTGTACAGATACAATTTCCGCCTCAATGGAAAGATCCTTCAGGGCAGCCACCGCCGCAGCCACCGACTCCAGGGCAATGACGTTGATCACAATGCGCATCTGCGGATTCAGGCTTAAAAGCGCTTCCAGGATCTGTTTCATATTTCCTGAAGTTCCCCCTAAAAAGGCGTGGGTCAGCCTGTGCCCGGTCTGAAACTGCTCCCTGATTTCCGGATCAGTTAAAAGCGCCAGGGCCTCCCCCTCCAACAGATGGATTGTGCCGGCTCCTGCCCTCTCAGCGCGGGCTATGTTCTGTCTCAAAAGCTCGACAGCTTCCCTGTTTTTTTCAATGGCCCACACAGACTTCACTCTCCAGGAAAGAGCCGCCTCCACAGAGACAGAACCTGTTCCGGCACCGATATCTGCCAGAACCGACTCTGGCGTCAGCTCCAGCTTTGAAAGGGACACAGCCCGTACCTCGCTTTTTGTCATAGGGACTTTCCCACGTATAAACCATTCATCCCGCATAGGCTTCTCTCGCTCCTGCTTTTCTTTTTCTAATTTTCTTGTCTCTCTGACAGCTAATCCTGGGGCTTCGCCTGCACGGCCAGAATGGACAGGCCATCCGCCGCAGTTTCTGAAAACTCCTTCACCGTCCCCTGGCGGATCCTCTCATTTTCGTAAGAAAGACGTTCTCCCACCGCTGCCTGAAGGTTTCCGTATCCAAGATCAGTCAGACGGCGGCACAGCTCTCCCGCCCCTTCTGTTCCGGCCAGGAGGATAAACATCCATCTGGGTTCCTGAATACCGCTGATGTGGCAGAGCAGTTCTTCCGTGTCCAGGATTCGGCCATGGGCGGTGAGAAATTCTGCCCGTTCCCAGGAAATCCCAAGTCTTGCGGCCAGATAGGCTGCAGAGGAAATTCCTGGAAGAATCGTAAAGGAAATCCCCCTTTTTTTCAGCTCCGCAGCCAGTTTTTTCGTTCCGCTGTAAAATCCGGTATCGCCGGAAAACAGAACCGTAACCATTCCGCCCTCCTGGTATCCCTCCAGAAAGCGGATCACTGCTTCCGGCTGGTAGACTGCTTCTGTCCGTGGTCTGTTCTTACGTCCAGAGCTTTCGTTTTGATTTCTGTGTATAAAAAGCTGTTCCAGACTGTCCAGCGCTTTCAAAGCGCTCTCAATCATCCGGGGTGCTCCCAGCAGCACGCGGCTGTGAAACATGTGCTCCATAACCGTAAGAGTCATCTGTCCGGCTGAACCAGGCCCAATCCCGGCTAAAACCACATGAAGAGGTTCCTTCTCCGAAACTGGATTTTCCTGTTTTTCAGAAAAATCTGCTTTCCGGCGGTGCGGGAAGGCAAGGATCTTTTCCTCCACTTCCTTCACCGAAAAACCATTTTCTTTCTCCCGGCGTATCACAATAACCGAAGCCCCCGTTTCTCCTGGCAGCCCGAATCTTTTCATCGTAGCCGCCGTTCTTTCCCGTCTCCTTTGTCACCATCCACCTGGCCTCTATCTGGCCCATCATGGCCGCGTTCAACTCTTCTGAAAACGGTCCCTGCATACAGATCAGATGTCTGCCAGTGATTCCAAGCCCCCGGCACTGCTCTGCCGCTTCCGGCGACGGCAGCACTCTGGCATATATCCTGTTTTCGTAATCTGCCAGCGCTGTAAAGGCCCGAAGTTCCTTGCTCCCTGTGGTCACAAATACATTGCCCTCCGTACGCCCCAGCATCTGTACCGCCGCCTCTGCTGTGGGCACATAGAATACCCCTTCCTCCTCTGCGCTCTCCGCCTCTGCATCCCGCAGACATCTGAGAAGCGGTATCTGCTCTTCCATGCAGGCCCTTTTAATATTCCCGGTCACTTCTTTTGCATATGGATGGGTGGCGTCAACAACCAGCCGGACCTGTTTATCCCGCATAAACTCTGCCATCTCCTGCCAGTCCATCCGGTTTACCAGTATGCGGAGATATTCTGAGGAGGGCAGCAGATCACAGCCGTACTGGGATGCCACGCTTACCCAGGCCGAGATTCTGTGATCTGCGCAAAACTGCGCCAGCTGGCGTCCTTCCGTCGTGCCGCCAAAAATTAACAGCTCACACATCTTTGTAGCCTCTGGGCGTCACCATGCGCCCCATTACCTGTCTGGTGGCAGAATTCCCCACAAAGACTGTGGTAAACATATCCGCCTCCGCGTTCTGAAGCTCCTTTAAAGTCATCATCTCCACTGCCTGCCCCTCTCTGCCTATCTGCCTTACCATGCCGCAGACCGTCTCAGGACTCTGGTATTCCATCAAAATTTTGCAGGCCCATTTCAGATAACCGGCTCTTTTTTTGCTGGACGGATTATAAATGCAGATGGAAAAGTCGCCCTGGGCCGCAAAACGAAGCCTTTTTTCAATGGTTTCCACAGGGGTCAGAAGATCGCTTAAGCTGATCACCGCAAAATCGTGGGTTAAAGGCGCGCCCAGAAGAGCGCCGCCGCTTAAAGCCGCCGTTACGCCCGGAACCACCTCCACCGACACCTGGGGAAATTCCGGAAGAAGCTCTAATATTAAACCGGCCATACCGTAAACTCCCGCGTCCCCGCTGCAGACCATGGCAGTCGTTTTGCCCTGATCTGCCTGCTCCAGGGCCATCCGGCATCGTTTTGTCTCCTGTTTCATAGGCGTCGTTAAAAACTCCTTGTCAGGAAACAGCTCTCTTATCAAATCCACATATACGGTATAGCCTGCAATCACCTGACAGTCCTCTAAGGCCTCTCTTGCCCGGATTGTCATATCCTGCAGAGAGCCGGGGCCCATGCCTACCACATAAATTTTCTTGTCCATTTTCCTTACCTCCATCTGACCGTTCTCCTGCAGACAGCCAGAGCGGCGGTTACGCCGTGTCTCGTCTGTTTTTTTACAATCAGGGATGCGTTTTCTCCCGCCGCCAGGACAGCCGCCCTCTCGCAGACGTTTCCCACTCCTGTCGTCTTTTTCACAAAGGCTGATCTGAGAAATCTCCCGGGACCTTTAAAAGTTCCTCCGGCGAATAAAAAACAGATTTTCGTTCCATGGGCGCTGGCAAACTCCAGCAGTCCCGTCTCGTCCTGCTTCAGGTCGATGGTGGCAATCTGCTTTACGTCCCTCATGGCAAGTCCCTGGGAAGCCAGAACAGAATCTGCCGCCGCTTCGATCGTCTCCCGTCTCGTTCCTCTCCTGCAGCCGATTCCAAGAACCGCATCTCTGGCAAGAAGCCTTAAATACTGGGAAGGCCTCTCTGTTTTTTTCTCCTCTGATTCGTCAGGGGCTTTCTCCATGTTTCCTGCCCGCGTTATCCACAGGTTCAAGCGGCAGGCCTTACCGAACGCCAGCTGCGCCGGTATTGTCCCCTCCACTGGAAAATCAGAAAAAAAGCCCAGGTGTTCGCCTCTCAGAAGGGCCGCCGCCGCTTCCCTGGCCAGACCCATATCCTCTATCTCAAGGCCGTTCTCTTTTGCAAATACATCTGGAGCGAGCAGGCCGTTTCTGTCTGTAGCCGTCGTAATCACCGGCTCCGCTCCTATTATGGATGCGGCTCTGAGGGCCAGCTCATTGGCGCCGCCCAAGTGCCCTGACAGAAGGGAGACTGCATACCGTCCCGTTTCGTCTATGACAATCACAGCCGGATCCTTCGTTTTATCCTGGACAAAGGGCGCGCAGGCCCGGACTGCAATTCCCGCCGCTCCCACAAAGATAAGCCCGTCCGCCTGTTGAAACTGTCTCTTCGTCCATTCCTTCAGCGTCTCCCTCCGTATGGAAAGCCCGCCTGCCGCCTCCGCGCAGGAAGGGGAAACGGTCCCTTCTATTTCCTCTCCTTCCTCCTGGAACCTGCTTAAAAGCCGCTCTAACAGCCTGGCTCCCCGCTCTGTAAAGGCAATTCCTGCCAGTTTCATCTATATTCTCTCCGCTCTCTCTGTCTCTTTGCCGCCTGTTTCTGGTTTTGTCTCTTTTGGCCCTGCGGCCTCTGCTTTGGCTGTGCCGGCCTCAGGTTCCACATCCGTCCCTTTTCGAAATTCTGTGGTAAAGCCCGGATCGTAAAGCCTGGAACGCTCATATCCCCTGTGAGCCACAGCCTCCCCCACCAGAATCAGGGCAGTTTTTGTAATATGTTCCCGAAGCGCCGTCTCATAGAGCGTGCCCACCTGGCATACCACTGCCTTTTCCTCCGGCCAGGTAGCCTTATAGACAATAGCTGCCGGCGTAGTCTCCTGGTATCCGCCCCGAATCAGCTCTCTGGAAAGCTCTTTTAAAAGGCCTGTGCTGAGAAAAATAACCATAGTCGCGCCGTGGGAGGCAAAGGAAGCGATTTTCTCCCTCTCCGGCACCGGCGTTCTGCCCTCCATCCTGGTGATAACCACGCTCTGTGAAATTCCCGGCAGCGTATATTCCAGATTCAGGGCCGCCGCTGCTCCGCAGAAAGAGCTGACGCCGGGGCATACCTGGTAGGCAATTCTCCTTTCGTCCAATGCGTCCATCTGCTCTCTGATGGCTCCATACAGGCAGGGATCTCCTGTGTGAAGGCGCACCGTCATATCCCCGCGTTTCTCCGCCTCCTCAATCACAGACAGCACTTCTTCCAAAGTCATTTTCGCGCTGTCATAAACAAGACAGTTCTCTTTTCTTCCCTTCAAAAGCTCTGGATTTACCAGAGAACCGGCGTATATAATCACGTCTGCCTGTTTCAGCAGTCTGTCTCCCCGCACAGTGATTAAATCCACAGCCCCGGAACCGGCTCCTACAAAATGTACCATCTCAGCTCACCTCTCCTTATTTTCACGTCCGCTGTCCGCCCTGTTTCTCCTCAGAGGATTCTGCAATCAAAAGAGAAAAATATCCTGCGTCGTCCGGAATCTCCTCCAGAGACTGGTAGGTTTTCTCTCCTTCCATTCCGCAGTTTTCTACCATCCTGGCCTCCAGGCCTTTTTCCTTTAGGAGAGCTTTTACTTTGGGCATCTGCCGTCCGGATTTCATCAGCACCTTTACGCCTGGAAGCTCCAGCGCCTCCTCGATGTGGTAGGACGCAGGCAGAATATGCAGCTTCTGAGAGCCGTTGACAAGCGGCATGTCAAGCCTTGCGGCCGCCGCGCAGAAAGAAGGAATTCCGTTGACAAATCCTCGTCTCAAAGCCCAGGCGTTTGATCCGTTCATGGACATAAAGATACGTAGAATACACAGTGGCGTCCCCCAATGTAATCAGGCTACTGTGTGCCCTGCCGCCAGCTGTTCTGCAGCTTTGGCAGCGGCTGCCTCATGGCTTGCCGCCAGCTTCTCCCGATCCTTTGTCATAGGCATGGGAAGAGGCAGGCATGGCTTTTCATCCAGCTCCGGCACTGCCTGTCTGGCGATCTGGTAGGCAGTACACCCCTCCTTACTCTCCTGCGGAATGGCAATGACGTCGCATTCTCTCAAAATTCTTACGGCTTTCAGGGTTAAAAGCTCCGGATCGCCCGGCCCCACCCCTACTCCATAGAGAATGCCCTGCTTTGTTCCTTCTGTCTTTTTCATGCTGTCCTTACGAATCCTTTCATAATCTTCTGTTTATCATTTTTATATATTTCGTCCCATTCAAAGCTTATATCCGGCCTTTCAGCCGTTTCGCAAAAGCCTCTGCGCCTTCCGTCATGCCCAGAATGCCTGCAGAACCCGAAAACACAATCACCTCTGTCTCTATTTGAAATCGGCTTTCCAAAACAGACTTGATTCTTCCTGTCACCGTTTTCATCACCGAAGTGAGAAGTCCCTGTGCAGATAAAAATTCCGCCGCTTGGTCTGTTGTGTTCATGGACAAAATTTGTCCGATGACTTCTTCCCTGCGCCGGTTCAAAGCAAAACGCCCAGAACGCTTTTCTTCTGAATTCCAGGTTTCTGCCAGGCAGTCTGCCAGAATTTCCATTCTCCTGTCTCCATATTTGGAGTGAGTGTTCATGACTCCTCCTGCCACCTTGATCAGCTTGCCCAGATGGCCGGCAAACAGCGCCTGCCTGACGCCTTCTTCCTTCAGCATGGAAAAAGTCTCTCCCACAAAATTGCTGCATTTGACGAAGGCGTCCATGGAAAGTCCCATTTCCTCCCGCAGAAACGCTTCCCCATAATTTCCCGGAGCTACTGCCAGTAAAGTCCGGTTTTCCGCCGCCTGTACCCGGATATCCAGCCGGATGGTTTCTATCAGAGCCTGCTCGCTCATGGGATTGACAATCCCCGTAGTTCCGAGGACGGAAATCCCTCCTTCGATTCCAAGCCTTGGATTAAACGTCTTTAACGCCAGCTTTCTTCCAGCCGGAATAAAAATTTCTATGTAAACAGGCCTCTCACAGCCCAGCTTCCAAAGCGCTGTTCTGGCTGCTTCTGCAATCATCTGTCTGGGAACCGGATTAATGGCCGGATAGCCAACCGGGCATTTCAGCCCCTTCTTTGTCACCCGTCCAACCCCGATTCCGCCTGTCAGATATACGGAAGGGCTCTGCGAATGGTCGCTGTAGATTCCTGGAAGCTCTTCTCCGCTCTCCTCCGCCCTCTGAACGTTCTCGCCGAAGGAGACGGCCGCTCCCGATAAGAGTCCCGTTTGTCACGTCAGGATCGTCGCCCGAGTCCTTTTCTCACCATGCATATCTGCTTCTCTGGGCTTTCAGAACCAGGCCAAAGCCGCCCTGCCGTCTCTGCTTCCTTCACACATTCCGGCTGCCACAATACCTCAAACGCCGCTTCCCGGCCTCCTGGAGTCATCAGCGAAACGTATTCTCTTTTTCCCGCCTCCCTTGCCCAGAGCCCTGTGCAGCCGCCATCGCGGCGG
>ENA-OQAB01001020-OQAB01001020.1-human-gut-metagenome-genome-assembly--contig:-NODE-1020-length-13841-cov-3.709713_pt1 | contig 13841 bp, 16 predicted proteins | sample MGYA00242490_ERZ504517 | MGnify/ENA primary metagenome ERZ504517 (study PRJEB26092, sample SAMD00036298) | human gut metagenome | host: Homo sapiens | study: EMG produced TPA metagenomics assembly of...
CGCGCCAGAATCCTCTGGGCATCTTTAAAAGAATAAAAAAAGAAATGGACGAGAGCGAGAAAAACTCACTCACGTCCATTCGCGGTGGATGATTTAGTTGGCACCCCAACATTTGACAAAGAGCCTTCTTTTTCTGCATCACTCATGTCTGGGACGCCGTCTTGGGAATACTGGGAAAAGTTGACGTTGGACTGATTGGCCTCACGCTGGCGATGAATGTAGTGAATGGTGAGGACCAGACAGAGGATGACGAAGGGCAAGAGGAGGATATTCGTATAATGGCTCCATTTGCTGTATTTTCCCTTCTCTTCTTCGGCCTCTTCTCCATCCGGGTCTGCTTGTTCGAGAACTTCTGTGCGGGGCCGCAGGGCTCCGGCCATGACCGATGACAAGGGCATGCCATACGTTGAAATGGGATAGCGTTCTTCGAGCCAGCTCAGTCCGCAGATACAGGCCATGGCCCGACTGATGGCGCTGTCCATGTCGACGGCGATGTCCATGCGATGGAGAATGGAGGTCAAGGAGTCGTTGGCCAAATTGGGGATATAGGTCGCAGCCAGGAACTGCAGGTCCCGGATATAGACGTCATGGATGGGCCATTTGCGTCCGGATGCTTCGTAGCTGGCTTTGATGGATGTGAATAATGCTTCTGAATGGTAGGCCGACAGGAAGGCATCTCCGATGAGGACCGATATCTCTTCATCCCAGACGGCATCGAAGGGTTTACTGTCTTTCAGCCTGGCTTCGGTTACATGACGGGTTTCAATGGGCCCTTCGCGGGGCTTGATGAGATACGAAATGCCATGGACGTTCCCGTCACTAATCCAGGCCAAGGCCAGCCGGCAAATACTATTTGGATTGTCGTTTGCCAGATCTGCGGCAATGGCGATCGATGAATTGATCTCTCGCCGCCGCAGGGATTCCAGCGCCTTTTGGGTATTGCTGTTCATGACGGGCAACCTCCGTGAGTGAAGCTTTCTTAGTGGCCGCGTTGTTTATAGTACGGGCGGAAGGTGCGGCGCTGCCGCTTTGGTGTCTGTTTAAGCTTGAAATAGTTGTGTTTTACGGTGCGGTTCTTTTCGTCGGTAAACGTATTGACTTCAAAGAGTTTCAACGATTCGATGAAAGGAACGAATTTCTTGTACCCGAAGTTGCGGACGTCGAAGTCGGAGAACTGTTTGCTCAGGAGATTCCCCAAGGTGCCGGAGAAAATCCAGCCGTTGTCGTCGGAGTTTTCTTCGGTCAGTTTGATGAGGGCCTGGCGGATGGTTGAGAAGTCTTTTCCGGGCGTCTTGCCGGAAGATGGAGTCTGTTCTGACGGAGCCGGAGTATGTTCGCTTTCCGTTTCACTGGGCTGGGTTTCCGCAGGATGAGTTTCAGCTTCGCCTTTTTCCGGCTTTGCAGCATCCGCTTCCGGGGCCGTTTCTTCATGTTCGGCCTGTTCGATATCGTCAGCATCGTGTTCTTCGGCTTCTTCCCAAAGGACGTCGAGGTAGAGGAACTTGTTGCAGGCTGAGATAAAGGAGCGGGGCGTCTTGCTTTCGCCCATGCCTAATACGTACTTTTGCGATTCCCGAAGGCGCGATGCCAAACGGGTGAAGTCACTGTCCGATGATACGATGCAAAATCCGTCGAGATTGCTCTGGTACAATAAATCCATGGTGTCGATGATGAGGGCCGAGTCCGATGAATTTTTGCGGATCGTATTGCTGTACTGCTGGATGGGCTGGATGGCGTTGTCGAGAATCGTGTTGCGCCATGAAGCCATCTGCGGCGTCGTCCAGTTGCCGTAAATTCGTTTGTAGACGACGTTGCCAAGGTTATTGGCTTCCGAAAGGATGACGTCGATATATTTACTGGAAATATTTTCGGCGTCGATGAGAACGGCGAGTTTCATTTCTTGATTCATAGTTGTTTTACCTCTGTTTTCATTACGTTTCATCAATACATGTGGCTTAGCGGATAAATTCAAAGCGAAATTTCCGACCCGGTGTAATGGTGTCGATGAGAAATTCTTCTTCAGGCAGAATTTTCGCAGCTATATTAGTCCGTTCTTCCGGCTCAAGTTCTCGTTTTACAATCTGCACTTCGCCCATGTAGCGCAGAAAATCGACATTGTCAATGGTGATGTCGCCGCGGCGAAGACTGCGGAATCCGGCATTGTCCGGTTCGACGATGCGGCCGTCTAAAAGGCTTCGGCTGTTGCCGGCGCGGACGACGTCGCGTGACGGGTCAGGGCGGGACGTAAAGGTATGGGACAGGAGGTCCTGCACATAAGGGGCGCGGATTAAGAAACGGGCTTTTAGGACGACGACGCCTGTTTCTTCCCGACTGACGCGGGCTAATTGACGAAGCTCCGGCAGAGAAGGGCGGTCGTCACCGATAAAAATCGACTGCAGTCCTAAGGCTGACAAATGGCGGGCGGCCAGGCTGACGGAGAGCTCACGGTGTTCTTCCAGAGTCGGCAGTCCTTCGGATAAGGGGCCGCGGCGGCCTTCTTGACTTGCGACGAAGGCCCCGACGGACAGGCCGTAGGATTGGAGCATCTTCGTTTGCTCGATTACGTAAGTCCTGTCGAGTCCCGTGTGAGGCCGGGGATAAAAGTTATGGAGGCCGTCTATGGCATCCATACGAGCTCCGCTTTTCCGGAGGGCTTTCAGGTTTTCTTCAGTCAAGGTCGAGGCGTTGAGCTGGACCTTTATGACCTGACTGTAGAGGGCGATTTTTTCGGCATCGAAGCCGTCGTCGATACGGATCGTCGTAATGCCGAGTTTAGCGAGTTTTACCGGTTCAAAGCGGTCCATTCCCAACAGCGAGGCTGAGGCCGGCGATATGTCGGCGACGACGTCCATACTATTTTCGCGGGCTGATGCCAGGACGGCATCCAGTTCTCGATGAAAGGCTGCGGCATCCGTTTCAGGAATATGGAAAGATGTGAACAGACGGTGAATGCCTAAGGCTGCCGCTTCTTCAATAAGTCCCGTTTTTTCTCGGATGCTGCCTCGGAGGCCGGGGTAGATAGAAATGCCTGTGTCCATTTATTCATCCTCCTTTGGATCATCAAAACCCAGCAGATAGGTAGCTATGAAGCCTGCCGCATAGGCTGCCAAGAGGCCTAAGAGATACATGGGGATGTTGTCTGTTCCGGCAGCCAGGGGCAGGCCGGAAATACCAATTGTGGCAGCGCCTACCACATAGGCTGCCTGGACGGCACCGCCGACAGCACCGCCGATGCAGGCCCCGATGAAGGGTCGCCCTAAAGGGGGAGTGTGACGCCGTAGATGAGGGGTTCACCGATTCCCATGAGGCCGACCGGGAGGGCCGAGGCAATGGTCTTTTTTCCAATCCTTTGTTTTTTTGTCTTCAGATAGACGGCCAGAGAGGCACCGACCTGACCGCCGCCGGCCATGGCCAAAATCGGCAGCAGGATGGTCACGCCGTATCGGGACAATAATTCCGCGTGAATCGGAGTCAGCCCTTGGTGAATCCCGACCATGACCATGGGCAAAAAGGTCCCGCCTAAAATAAAGCCCGTCAGGGCGCCGCCGCTTCCGATGGACTTGGTGGCGGCATAACCGATGACTTCGGATAAATAGCCGCCCAAGGGCTGACAGATAAAGAGGGCCATGAAGGTCGAGATGACGACGACGGCTAAGGGCGTAACAAAGAGGTCGACCATGTCCGGAACGATGCGATGGAGTTTCTTTTCAAGCCATGATGAAAAGAAGACGACCAAGAGGACGGCGATGATGCCGCCCCGGCCGGGAACGAGATTATCCCCGAAGAGCGTGATCTGTGCCAGACCGGGATGACTGAGGACGGCAGCCATGACGCCGCCTAACATGGGGGAGCCGCCGAATTCCTTGGCAGCGTTGATGCCGACGAAGATATTCAGTCCGAAAAAGGCGGCGTTGCCGGCAATGGCCAGCATTTGAAATAAGGGCTGGGCGGCCAGGGTCGGGTCGACCTTCACAGCGATATTGAGCAGGCCCGTAATCAGACCGCAGGCAATAAAGGCCGGAATGATGGGTACAAAGATATGGGCGATTTTCTTTAAGGCCTGTTTGGCCGGTGTCGCATTTTTCTGTCGGATTTCTTCGTGCAGGGCTTTGCCGTCAAAAGGGCTTTGCGGACTTCCTGCTGCTGGCTTTTTGGCCGATGGCTTGCTGTTACTGTCATCCTCAAGGATTTTTGCAAAAGTCTGATAGAGTTTCGTTGCCTTTCCGGGGCCGACGATGATCTGCCATTCGTCGCCCGAACGGTTTACGCCCATGACGCCGGGAAGTTTCGCCAGGTCTTCTTTGGTGAAATGCTCGTTCGTTACGGTCAGGCGCAGGCGGGTCATGCAGTTGTAGGCTTTTTGGATATTTTCGGAGGGGCCGGTGAGGTTATAAATATCCCTGGCCAGTTTATCGTAATCCATGGGAAGCCTCCCTGATTACGGCGGCGACGTAGCCCTTCGCTGCCGCTAATTTGGCGTCTGCTTCTGCGGCGGATAGGCCGAGGAGTACCATGACGATAGCCGTTTTGGCATGGCCGTTACTTTCTGTCAAGGCGTCGATGGCAGCCTTTCGGCTGCAGCCGGTGGCGGTCATGACGATGCGCCGGGCCCGTTCTTCGAGTTTCTTGTTGGACGATTTCACGTCGACCATGAGATTGCCGTATACTTTTCCTAAGCGAATCATGGCACCTGTCGACAACATATTGGCAATCATTTTTGAGCCGTTCCGGCCTTCATCCGTGTCGAGCCGGTGACGACTTCCGGGCCGACGACGGCACAGAGGTCGATATCGGCACAGGCCCCGATGGGGGAGTTAGGCGAGCAGTCAATGGCAATGGCAGCGGCACCGATACTTTTGGCATAGGTCAGGGCGCCGACGACATAAGGCGTTCTGCCGGAGGCGCTGAGGCCGACGACGACGTCGCGGGCGATAAGCTTTTTTTCTCTCAAATCGGCCTGCCCGAGGTCCGACGAATCCTCCGCTCCTTCTTTGGCGCGGAAGATGGCGTCATAGCCGCCGGCGATAAGGCCTTGAATCTGTTCGGGATCTGTGCTGTAGGTTGGCGGACATTCGACGGCATCGAGGATTCCCAATCGGCCTGACGTGCCCGATCCGACATAGAAAAGACGGCCGCCCTGACGCAGCCGGTCAGAAATGACGTCGACGGCACGGGCAATGGCCGGGATGATTTCTTTTATGGCTTCGGCAACTTTATGGTCTTCATCATTGATGACCTGCAGCATGGCCTCCGTCGAAAGCCGGTCGATCTGTTGACTGTGAGGATTTCGCTGTTCCGTTGCCAGTGATTCTAATTCAATCATAGTATTCCTTTCTTAGCCTCTTTCCTCGGTGATGAAGAGCGGTCTTGGCGGCTCTTTCAGGAAAGGTCTATATATATCTAATTATAGAGAGTGTTGACAGTAGTTGCAATAGGGCTTTTTTTCGGAAGGCATGCCTTTATTTTTTGCTGTTTCATGGTATTATTAATCTGCATGCAGCAGGCCTGTGTGTCATGTGCGCCCATAGCTCAGCTGGATAGAGCAGCAGTTTCCTAAACTGCGTGTCGGATGTTCGAGTCATCTTGGGCGCACCATTTTTTTTATTTGTAAATTATATACTTACTATTAATCCATAATACTAGTACCGGAAAGGTGGGTTTCCTCATGTCTGATATGAAGGACCGAGTTGCTTCTTTCCATGAAGAAGTCATGCACGATGCCGATTTTACGCTGCCGGAGGCGATTGCTGAAGCCAAACGCTGCCTCAACTGCAAAGTTCCTCAGTGCCGCAAGGGCTGTCCGATTGAAAATGAAATTCCGCAATTCATCCATGCCTTGACCCAGGGGGATTTTGGCGCAGCTGCTGCGCATATTTATAACCGCAGTGATTTGCCGGCCATTTGCGGCCGTATCTGTCCGAGAGAAAAGCAGTGCGAAGGCCACTGCATCCTCGGCAAAAAAGGTCAGCCCGTTGAAATCGGAAAGCTCGAACGCTTTGCAGCAGACATGGCCCTGGAAGGGAAATTTATGGACCAGCCGGTCAGCAAGAAAACAGCCGGAAACGTTGCCGTCATCGGCTGCGGTCCTGCCGGTATGGCAGCGGCTCGTGAACTGGCTAAGCGCGACTACGATGTCACTATCTATGAAGCCGCTTCTCATCCGGGTGGTACCATGACTTACGGTATCCCTACTTTTCGCCTTCATAAAGAGCTTTTGCAGCGCGAAGCCCAGACCCTGACCGACATGGGTGTTACCATCGAATACGGTGTTAAAATCGGCACCGATAAGAGCCTTGACGAATTGAAATCGTCCTTTGATGCCGTCTTTATCGCTGTCGGCACGATGGATGGCTGGAACCTCGGCGTTGACAATGAAGATGTGGAAGGTATCGTCGAAGCGGAACCGTTCCTGCGTCAGGTACAACTGGCTCAGGACGGCGAATTTGACCCGGAAAAACTGCCCGTCCGAGCAGGCGACAAGGTCATCGTCATCGGTGCCGGCAATGTGGCCATCGATGCGGCCCGTACGTCTTTGCGCCTCGGCGCCGACGTTACCATCGTTTACCGCCGGGCGGAACGAAACATGAAATGCTTGCCGTCTGAATATGAAGAAGCGAAAGCCGACGGTGTCCGCTTCCAATTTTATTCGGCACCGAAGGCGGTCCTTGGAGAAGGCCGTGTTGAAGGTCTTCGTTATGAACGGCAGCAGATTCTCGAAGACGCTACCATGGTGCCGACGGGAGAATTCGGGGTCGTACCGGCCAATAAGATCATCGCAGCTATCGGTAATAAGCCGGAACTTCCGGTCATTAAGTCCTTCGGCATTTCTTCCAATGACGACGGCTATATCGCCGTCAAGGATACGCCGTACGGCATGACCAGCAAGGAAGGCGTCTTTGCTGCCGGTGATATCGTCCACAAACCGCAGACCGTCGTTTTAGCTATGCGCGAAGGACGCAAAGCGGCAGAGGGCATCGACCAGTATTTAAAGGCTAAAAAAGTAATGGAAGCTGTAAAAGCTTAGGGGGCAAATAGGATGAGTGAGTTGATTCGTCAGATTCTTAATACGAATGAAAATTTTGTTAAACAGTCCTTGTCACAAGGAGGTTTCGACGACGTCAGCAAATATCCGCGCCGCCACCTGGCTGTGTTGACTTGTATGGACACACGCCTTTTAAATTTTTGGAACCGGCTATGGGCCTCGTCCGCGGTGATGCCAAAATCATCAAAGTCGCCGGCAATACGGCCTTTGAAGATTTTGACAGTGTCATCGGCAGTCTGATGGTTGCCGTTTACGAACTCCATGTCCATGAAATTATCGTCATGGGTCATGATGACTGCGGCATGCTCCATACGACTGCCGACAGCCTGTGCCGCCACATGGTGGAAGAAGGCATCGATGAAACGGCTATTGACGCCATACGACCGCAGCTTAAGCAGTGGGCCGACCCGGTTACGGACGTCGATACGTCGGTCTGCGATACGGTGCGCCGCCTGCGGGCGAATCCCTACTTACCGAAATCCCTTACGATTTATGGAATGGTCATCCATCCGCATACGGGCGAAATCCGTGTTGTCGACGATGGAGAAGACCGGAAATAGGAGGTTTTATGAGTTTAGTAACCGAAAGAATGGAAGAACACGCCGCTGTCTTAGAAGCGACGAAAGCATTAATTCCCGATATTGAAAAAGCCGGGGCTCTCATTAAAGAAGCCCTGGCTTCAGGCCACAAAATCCTCTTTTGCGGCAATGGCGGCAGCGCCGCCGACTCGCAGCATTTGGCTGCTGAAATCGTCGGTCGTTTTCAGAAAGAACGGCCGGCCTTCCCGGCTATCGCCCTGACTGTCGACACGTCGATCTTGACGGCCGTCGGAAATGACTACGGCTTTGATACGGTATTCCGGCGTCAGGTCCATGCCCTTGGTGAAAAAGGAGATATCCTGATCGGTATTTCGACGTCCGGCAACAGCGGCAACGTCCTCGAAGCCATTGAAGAAGCCCATGCGAAAGGCCTTACGGTTATCGGCATGACGGCCTATGGCGGCGGTAAGATGAAAGATGCCTGCGACATCTGCCTGGCCATTCCGGCTAAGGTAACGGCACGGGCTCAAGAAATGCATATCATGATCGGCCATATTCTTTGTGAAATCGCTGAAGAAGATATGTAATTAACGGACGACGCTTTGGAACTGCTTGTTGTCTCTGATCTTATCGAAATGACTCTGGGTCCGGGCAGCCTCCTTTACGGACTCACCGCCGAGGTCGATGGCTTGTTTTAAATAAGGAAGGGCTTGGTCGGCTTTTCCCAGGTCGCCGTAAATCGTCGCAATGCCGTAATAACTCCATGTATTTCCCGGATCGGCTGCGATGACATTTTTAAAGTACGTAATGGCCTTATCGTACTGGCCGTCGATTTTACAGGCCAGGGCCATGTTATACAAAGAGGCCACGTCTTTTGGGGCTAATTGCAGGGCTTGCTCGATAAGGGCAATGCCCTGTTCAACGTCCTTTTTATTTCCCGTTGCATTGCCGCGCATGGCCAGGGTGACGCCTTTGTTGCTGAGCGCCTGGTAGTTGTCGGCGTCGGGAAATGGGCTTTGTCGAAGTCGAGAAGGGCTTTTGTCATAGTCTCCAGCCTGATATTTTTTAACCCTTCGTCGCTGGCGGCTTTAGAATCGGTTTTGATGGCCGGAGCAGAAGGGGCTTTCGTGGCCTGTATGGGTTTTGCCTGCTGCGATGATATCGGCTGGGGGCTGCACCCGCTGGTCCACACGGCGGCTGCGGCTAGGAGCAGGATTGCTGCGTATTTTTTATTCATCGTTATTTCTCCTATTCGTCAGTCTGGAAAACATATGAAACAAATCATTAATAAATGGGATATTCTCCTCGTTGCCGTCCTCCTCGTCTTATCCCTTATTCCGGAGGGTATCTTTTACATGACCGGGAATGATGCGGCTGTTCACGATACGTATGCTGTCATCCAAGTCGACGGCAAAATATATAAAGAAGTCCCCTTGTCAGGTCATCAGGGAACGGAGACGATTCCTATCAAGACGGACCACGGCTATAATCTGGTTGTCGTCAAAGATGATACCATCGGCATCGTCGAAGCGGACTGCCCGGATAAAATCTGTATCAGCGAGGGCTTTATCAGCCGTCCCGGGGCAACCGTCGTCTGCCTGCCGCACAAGATACTGATTGAAGTCAAGTCTGCCGGAGGCGGCGAACCGGATGTCATTCCGGCTCATTAGAGGTGGCTTATGAAAAAAACGTTTCGCATCATCATGCTGAGCCTGTTTATTGCTCAATCCTTAGTCCTATATATCGTCGAAGGCATGCTTCCCGTTCCTTTTATTGCGCCGGGGGCTAAGCTGGGACTGGCTAACTTGATTACCGTCATCGCCATGTATTCCCTGCCGCGAAAACGGGACGTCTGCCTTATTCTTTTCGTTCGCGTTCTCTTGGCGGCCGCTTTTGGCGGTGGAATCAACGCTTTCTTTTACAGCGTGGCCGGTGCTGTCCTCAGTTTAGGCGTCATGCTCCTTCTCAAGGGAGCCGGGAAGTTTTCGATTCTCGGCGTCAGCATGGCCGGCGGCATCTTCCATAATCTCGGGCAGGTCCTCGTTGCCTCGCTGGTCGTGGCCAACCTTAAAATCATGCTATACCTGCCGGTTCTGGCCGTAGCCGGTGCGGGAACGGGGCTTCTCATCGGCATTACCTCGGTATTTACCCTGAGGCATTTGAAGAAACTGCCGATTTATAAAAGGATGCAGGAATAATTACATCGGATATGATGGCCTTAGGGCTGTAAGCTGACGGAGTCTATGATTTCGTCAGCTAATTTTATCTTATCATCCTTATTTTCATCACAGGCCACGACGACAATCCAGGTCACAGGCCCGTCTGAAAATCCAAGGAGGCGCGCCCGAATGGATTTTTTTTCGTAGGTAAAGGCTGCGCTGCGGACTACGGCGGGTTTTCCGTCCAGCGTCCGTTCTTCTTGCGTGGTTGAAACGTTTTCGGCTCCGATTTTGGCTAAGACCGCCTGTGTTGTCGTATCGACAGTCTGGGCAAGGTTCTGTCGGATGGCGTCTTCTTGTTTAAGCTGGAGGTCATCGGCCATTTTTCGGACGTCGACACGGTTGGTGTAAACGGCGATGTAAAGACCGGCATCGTTTTCCCCGTAGAGGCGACTGCCTTCATAATAAGGCTTGGCGGCGGGACTTACGGGAATGGGCAGGTCGAAGCTTTGCAGGTTGCCCGGTAATTTTATGGAAATAGCCGAACCGAGGCCGTCGACACGTTTTTCTTTTAAGGTGATGGTATAGCAGGCCGTCAAGGTAAGGGCCAAAATGGGCAGCAGTACGATCAGAATCAGAAATCGAATTCGCGTGTGAATCATAAAATACCTCGCAGAACGTAGACAGAAGGCGATATTCGTTTTTCTTCAAACCGCTTATTTACGGGCTTCACGGAAGGCATCAGCCAGTGAGAAGGTAAGGGGGCCGGTGACTTTGGTAGCGTCGATGATAGGCTGCATGATGTGGCGGAATTCATCGCTCTTCTTGGATAATACATATAGTTTTGAAGTGTTGCGGGCATCCCACAGGGCGTCGTGCATTTGGCCGTCGAAGGTTTCGCCAAGGGTGCTGACCGCTTTATCAAGGGATATGACGTTGTCGAGCCCCAGAAGATTGCAGTAAATCTGTTGGAAATTCTGCCAGTGTTCGAGCATCCAGCGGACGCGTTCATCTTCTTTGGCATTGGTAATTTTGAGACGGAGTTCACTGTCGAGCTGACGCCAGTCGTTTTCGCTCCAGGCATACATCTCGTAATCGTTGGGACAGCCTTCATTGCACCAGGTGAGAAAGTGATCGAAGGCTTCGGTGAAATGGGGCTTTCCCTTTAACATTTCCATCGTAATGCCCGTCAATTCTTGGCAAGTCTGATTCATGGCCGTCGTGTATTCCGGCATGACGTATTCTTTGTAGGCTGAGATTTCATTGCCTTCTTCGTCTATCTTGACGGCACCGATTTCGATGATTTCGCCCTTACACGTTCGGCGTGCTTCTTTTTGGTCTCGCCCGATGGGGTTCATCTCGAAGTCGACGAATACTGCTTTCATAGGTCAGGCTCCTTTCTGATTCATGATGATAATTTTTATTATACCATAATAAAAAGGCCTCGTGCAGAAGAGATTATGCACGAGGCCTTGTAGTGTCTATCTTTTTTGAAAAACTGTCTTTTAGAAGCGATGGCTTAGAATGCCGGGAGAATCGTTCCTTGGAAGTGTTCGTCGATGAACTGTTTAATCGGGGCCGACTGATAAATAGCGAGGACCTTTTTGTAGGTTTCGTTGTTTTCATCGCCTTGGCGGACGACGAGTACGTTGGCATACGGCGAGTCCTTCGATTCAACGAGGAGGGAATCCTTCTGCGGGTTCAGACCGGCCGGAATAGCGTAGTTGGTGTTGACGCAGGCCAGGTCCGTGTCATCGAGAGAACGGGGAATCTGAGCGGCATCGAGTTCGACGAACTGGAGATTTTTCGGATTGGCCGTAATGTCCGTTACCGAAGCGTCTACGGAGTTGCCGTTCTTCAAGGTAATCAGGCCGGCCTGCTGGAGCAGGAGAAGAGCCCGGGCACCGTTGGTCGGGTCGTTAGGAATCGTTACCTTGGCGCCGTCGGCGACGTCTTTGAGATCTTTATATTTATGGGAATAAACGGCCATGGGCAGGATAATCGTCTTGCCGATGGAAACGAGCTTTAAGCCCTGTTTCTTGACGACGTTATCGAGGTACGGCTGGTGCTGCATGGAGTTCATATCGAGGTCTCCGTCAGCCAGGGCCTTGTTGGGCTGGACGTAGTCGTTGAATTCGACGACTTTGATGTCGAGGCCTTGTTTGGCAGCTTCTTTGGCGACTTCTTCCATGACTTCTGCATGGGGACCGGCGGTGACGCCGACTTTGATTTCTTTCTTGTCACCGGAGGCAGCGGAATCGCTGGAGGAACCGCAGCCGGCGACAGCCAGGCAGGCCGTGGCGATGAGGAGGGCTGCAAAGACTTTTTTTACCGTTATTTTCATGTAAATCATATCCTTTCTGAAAGTAAATGGAAGTTGTCGCTCAAAAAGAAAAGCCGTCATTCAGATGACGGCTCGGATTGCGATTCGTTCATCTGCCGGTAAATATACCGCTGGACTTGGCACCTATCCCGATTGGGGGTTGCCGCAGCGTCATCGGGCCATTCCCTCGGCTGCTCTTGATGAAAGACAATGTGTTGTTGATGGTGTATATAGTACCATTGAGAGAATACACTGTCAAGCCCTTTTTTACTTTTCTTGAGAATTTTTTTGTCTCATGTTATAATGAACCTACTCATCGGAGGGCTTTATACCCGTATTGTATCAGGCTGGATAAGATGTCGCAGCAGCCATTGTCCGGAGGTCCTGCAAGTCCGTATATTTGCAGGTCGACGTAAGGGCAGTCAGGTCTGTTGTGGTTTTTTTATCCGGCTTTTTTTGCGCACATAGCTTCGAGGTGATAAAACATGCAGTTTGAACGGGATTTACATTGGCAGATTTATTCGGCAAAAGCCTTTTACTTTATCGGCGGTTTCGGCTTTACGACGTGGGCGTCGCTCATTCCTTTCTTGAAACGGCACCTGGCGATACCGGCCGACCACTTGGGCTTTCTCTTGCTGGGGATCGGCCTCGGGGCCTTGATCATGATGATGATGGCCGGTACCATTGCGGCCCGCCTCGGCTGCCGTCGTTCCTTGACTATCGCCGGACTGTGCATCGCTGCCTTTTTGAATCTCTTGTGCTATATGCCGGTCTATGGACTGGCGGTTTTTACGGCCGTTTGTCTCGGTGCCTCTTTGGGGCTCATGGATGTCGTCGTCAATATCAACGGTATCTTTATCGAACGCAAAGTTCGTACGCGCATCATGTCCGGCCTGCAGGCCATGTGGTCCTTGGGGAATTTTATGGGCGCCGCCTTCTTTGCCTTTTTGCTCCAATTCCACCTGCCCTGGCAGGGTGTGGCCTTTGCCAGTTCGGCCGTCATCATGGCCTGCGTTTTCTTTTTCGGGCCTCACTTACATAATGAGCGCCAGGCGGCTCAGAAACGGCCGCACTTCATACGGCCTAAGGGCCAGATCGCCGTCATCGGCCTCATTTGTATGATTGCCTTTCTCGTCGAAGGAGCCATCGACGACTGGAGCGGCGTCTTCATGACCCTTGAAAAGGGGATCGATATCTCCCGGTCAGGCTTGGGGCTGACCTTATTTACGGCTTCGTCTTTCATTACCCGCCTGGCAGGGGATACGCTGACCATGCATTGGGGACCGCGGCGTCTTCTTGCCCTGTCCCTGCCCGTTGCCTTTTTGGGCTTTATCGGACTCTTGACGATCAGCGAAGGCTGGCTGCTCTTCTTATCCTTCATTTTGATCGGCCTCGGTACGGCCAATACGGTACCTATTTTCTATTCCCTATTGGGGCGGCAGAAGGTCATGCCTATTTCTGATGCCGTCTCGTCGGTCAGTAGCCATCGGCTACGCCGGCATCCTTTTTGGCGCCGGCCCTCCTTGGCTTTATCGGACGGACCTATTCGCTGTACGCGTCTTTCAGCCTGGTCACGGTCCTCTTGGTCGTCATGGCGGCCATTTCCTTGAAAATCGTAAAAGAATAATCGCTGCCGCCGGAATTGTCCGGGCACGAAAAAAACTACGGCCTTATGAGCAATTGATATGCTCCCCTTTAGGTAGACATGAGAAATAATAAAATCTCATGCTGCTTGAAGGGGAGTATTTTTAATGCGAAAAACAAAGATATGTGCTCAA
>ENA-OQAB01001021-OQAB01001021.1-human-gut-metagenome-genome-assembly--contig:-NODE-1021-length-13833-cov-3.584780_pt1 | contig 13833 bp, 10 predicted proteins | sample MGYA00242490_ERZ504517 | MGnify/ENA primary metagenome ERZ504517 (study PRJEB26092, sample SAMD00036298) | human gut metagenome | host: Homo sapiens | study: EMG produced TPA metagenomics assembly of...
ATGCGGGGCGTTGGCGCAGCCGTATCAGCGCGTGGGCGTACAGGCAACAATCGCAGCGCAGGTGGGCGAGGGGCGTGCCGTAAAGGTTGTCTAACGATTCGGGAAAGGTACAGTAGGAGTGTAAAAGGTCGTAGAGGTCGGGAGTGGTTTTTAGTTCTTCCAACAGGGCGCAGTAGCGGTGGGGACAGGGATGTTTCTCTGTCAGGTCGGGAAAGGCCGTTGAGGGAGCTGTCGCCTTATCGGTGCTATCGGCAATCTCCTCGTTTTTTTCTTCGCTTGTTTCTTGTTCCTTTTTCATGGCTTTTTTTAATCGGGTTAATAGTGTGTTCCCCCGTCAGCCATAATAAAGAATGGCGTGGAAACTATTGATATTATTATCCCACCCCTGAGGCTCTGGTAAGACCGTACAAGAGAATAATAATAAGCAATAGCTCCACGCCAAACTTTTTATATAACAGAGTTATACGCAAGCCGGACGTGGAGAGTCTCACTTATTACTCGTTCTTGTGAAAATTTACCAGACTTTCGTAGGAGTGACGAATAATAAAATGATTTTCTCCAAATCAAGAAAAACACATCTTCTCACAACGCCGGGAGAAGACCGGGACAAAGATAAACATTTTTCCGGTTGCCCGTACGAAATGGGGAGATATTGTTTGGGTTCATTTTTGGGTCACTTCCTTATTGACCCTATTTCCCCCGCCTTTTATTCCTTTTTCTATACTTATCTCCTTGCTTTACAATGAGTTCCTGTTCCAATCCTTTCTTGAGAATACGCTTGGCGGTGGAGAGGGAAATGCCGAGATTTTGGGCGGCGAAGGTGAAGTCACTGTAAGAAAAAGAGCGTGGCAAGTCGGCCAGTATCTGGTCGAACTGGTGGAAGTGCCGCATGAGGACGGGCTGTCGTCCGGTGTCGGGCAGTGTGGTTCCCAGCAGCAGACTGTGTTCAAGGATTGTGGCTACAATCTGCATGGCGGCGTTGAAATCGGCATCGGTGCAGGCATACTCTTTGGCGTAGCGGTAATCGTCCCATTTGCGGAAAATGGTAAGGATGGATGCCAGGCGCATGGCAAGCAGCCCGTGACGGAATACAATGCTGCTGGGATATTCGCGTCCCTCTACCAAAGCGGATTTGAGCCACAGTGAGAACTGTTGCGTGTGGCGTTCCCATTGTTCGGGGGTAAAGGTGACGAGGGTGGGAGAGTCCAGCAACAACTTGTGCATATCGAACAGCTTCTGCCCCAGTGCGCGGAAGTGCGCGCGCAGGTCTACACGTCCTTCGCCGGGGGAGCAGGTTTCCCAATGCAGGCTGAGCTGACGGGTGTAGATGAGGAAGCGGCTGTACAGACCGTTTTCGTGTGAATGGAAGAAGTTGATGAACTGCTCCTGTGTGCCCGATATGGCGAGTGCAAGGTGTGGATGAGGTACGACTATCGGGTCGCCGTCTGCCTTGTACGACTGCGAGATTTCTTCGTGGTGGGCGGCTTTGCAGAGGATGTCCTCGTATTTGCCGTAGTCTTGGGTGAGCGAAGAAATGAGGGTGTTGATTTCGGTAGACGCCATGTGGCAACCGAGTTCGCCATTGGTGGCAAGCTGTTCCAGCAGGCGGCTTTTACTGGTGGTGGCAGAGGTTTTCAGATACTTGCCTTTGGGTTCTTCCGGCTTCTTGTCGGTGTCGGGAGAGCGGTGCTCACGTTGGGCTTGATGCAGTTCGTTGTCCCAATCGGCCTGTGCTTTCTCGAAAGCCTTTTTCTGTTGGCGGCGTTCGTCGTCATAGTGCTCCTGAGTGGCGTCGAGCAGGCTGATGATAAAGGCCAGTACGCCTTTTCCCGCTCCGGCGGCGGCTATCAGGGCAAGGTAGAAATGCGGCGAATAGAGGGCGTTCTTATAGAAGAAGCTGACGTGGGGGAAGAGGGCTCCGCAACAGCTCAGGCAGCCCAGCAGTACGATGTCCCGTTCGCGCAGGTCGCCGGAGTACTTTACGCACTCTTTGAGCAGTGCGGGCAGTCCGTCGTAAACGCTGTCGGGAATGTAGGGAGAACTGGCACGCAGTTCGTTGTTTTTCTCCAACAAATCCGCGTCTTCGAGAGCTTCATCGGGCGGTTCGGAGGGGTCATATAGAACCTGACCCCTATTTTGAACCCTGTTGTGCTCTTCCGTTTTTTGCGGAAGTGATTCAATGAACTGATAACCAGCGGTTATACGTTGACGGATATCCTCGGCTGTAAAATCGGTCGCAGAGTAGCGGCGGGTGAAGATACGGGTGATTTCTTCCAGCTCTTCTTTTGAAAATCCTTTACTGCGTGCCACACGTCCGAGCTTCAGCGCAAGGTCGTTCCGTTCGCCTCGGCGGAAAGGGTTGCGGTGCTCGAAGTCGTTGAGGAATTGGGCGAGGAAACCGGGAGCGGCATCGGGGGTGGAAGGAGTGGCGGAGTTAGAAGCAGTGTTGGAAGTAGTGTTGGAAACAGTGTTGGAAACGGTGTTCGGGGCAGAGGCGGAAACTGAGGCGGAAGCTGCTGCCGTACCTGCGTCTGTTGTATCTGCGTTCGTACCTGTTCCTGCATTTGCAACTCCTGTTGTATCTGTTCCTGCTGTATCTGTTCCTGCTGTTACTCCTGTTCTTGTTTCCGATGTCCTTGTTCCTGTTCCCGAACTCCTATTTCCTGCATTTCCATTCCCTGCAATCTCCCTTTCCGCAACTCCCCCTTCCGGGCCCGTCATTTCCTCTCCCCACTGCATCCGGAACGTTTCCGCACCGGGGTTGTAATACGCGTCGGCATCCCACGAGTAGAAGCTGGGCTGCGTCAGTATCTTGCACTTGGAGTCGTAATCGTGTCCGGCATGGCGGCTCACGGCTTCTCCTACGGCGGCGTACAACCGCTCATAGTTCCGTTCCACATCCCCGGCGGCCACGAGCGCGAATGCGCGTACCCCGTTGTGCGAGAAACTCATGTGCGCCACCACCACGTAAGGCAGTTGCCGCAACAGGCCGCACACTTCGGCGGTGCGCGCTCCGGTGTGGTCCATGTCTATTTGCAGCAGTCCGCTGTGCCTGACGAGGTTCTTTACCGCATGTCCGCCGCTGCACACGCCGGCGGGTACGATGCAGGGCATCCTGTCCTTTACGGCCTGCGCTTCGGCTTCATGTCCCGGCAGGGCTGCGAGGCGCATATACTCCTCTACGCGTGCTTTGAACATATCGCTGCGCACATTGTTTACATACTGTCGAAGGCTGATGATCCGTGATGTTTTACTTCGGACGGAGCCGAATTCGGAGATTTCTATCTCTCCCTCTGTACATGTAGTTACCATGTCTTTGTTTTATAGGATGAGTACTGATTGAAGCAGGCTGCCTCCGATGCATGCAAAGCGCGGTCGGAAGACAGCCTGTTCAACGTTTGTTACCACAAAGTTACTGAAAATAAAACGGACGCTTTTTCCTGCCTATACACTTTGCGCCACCTATTCCGGTGTGTCCCAACGCATTGCATTTGTGTAAATGTATAAACATACTTATGGGGGATATTTGTACTTTATTAACGGTTCAGCGCTCTTTCCCGTTCCTTTTCCCGCTGCGCCAGCTTTCTTTCGTAAGCCTTAATCAGTTTCTCACATCCCTTTACTATCCGCTTCAACGTGTGGTAGGCTTCATCGCTTACTTCGTAGTTCTCGTCGGTAACGATTTTAATACACTCCATGGCTTTTCTTACTCGATTCAGATGTGCCCATCCTTCTTTTTTTAGTTTCCATAATGATTCATATAATGTTTCGTCTCCAAAAATAAAGGCGGCAAAGATATTTTAAATTTCCTGAAAAATAATCATGCCGGCAGGCTTTTATATCGGGTATATATCCGTATCTTTGCATATAGAAAAGACGAACAAACAAAATGAAAATAAAGACAATAGCTGCCTTGCTATCGTGCTGGGTAGTTCTGCTCTGCCTGCCGGGATGCGGGCGCAAGCCTCATGCCGGGCGGTATAAGATAGCTCTTGTCCACTCCTACGAAGCCGGGTATCCGGATGCCGGACGCACCCGGGAAATGCTGAGTGACGCGCTGGCCAGGCGCGGTATCTCCTGCGACTTCCGCGAATACTTCCTGGACTGCGACGACCTGCTGTCCGCCAAAGAAGAAGAGCGCTGCTCGGACTTCATCGACGACTTCACCCGCTGGGGCGCCCGCCTCGTGGCGGTGCTGGACGACCAGGCGCTCTACTCGCTCATGGCCTGCGGCAATCCCCGCCTGCACGACCTGCCCGTGGTGTTCGGAGGCGTAAACTATCCCAACCGCAAGCTGCTGGAACGCTATCCCAACGTGACGGGCTATGCCGACGCTCCCGACTACCTGAACACCGTACGCATGGTGGAGCGCATCATGGGCAAGTCCCGCGTGTGCGTGATAAACCGCAACAGCGTACTCGACCGCTTCATCTGGGACGACCTCACCGGGCAGCTCCGCGGGAAAGGCTACGAAATCTACTGCGGACAGATAGGCATGCACGTGTCCGTTCACCGAGGACTGAGCAGCGCCCTGCCGCCCGCAGCGTCCGGCATGAGCAGGGAGAACGAACGGTTCGACACCACCGCCATCGTCCGGCTGAACGGCGACTCCATTTCGCTCACCCGGATGGCGTGGACGGGGCACGGCAGCCGCACGCTCTGCCTTTTCACCAGACGGGAATTCATAGCCGTGCACTCCGCCAACTTCTTCCACAACCCCTGCTTTGAAACCGTGAACGAGGGCTTCGGCATGTCGGACTACGCCCTGGGCGGCTACTTCGCTCCCCTCGAAACGCAACTGGACGACATGGCGCAGGGCATCGCCGAACGTCTCCGAGGCGGGACGCCCGACAGGCAGGTGCGGTATTGCGCCAAGCGGTACGTCGTAAACTGGCACGTGCTGCAACGCTACGGCATCCCCCTGAGCCGCATCCCCAAGGAGTACACCGTGATGTACATCCCCTTTACGGAACGCTATCATTACACCTTATTATATATAGCCGCCCTTTCGGGGCTTCTCCTGCTGCTGTTCATCGCCTTTCTTATCCGCAGCCTCTCCGTGGAGCGCAGGCGCAAGCGTGAGGCGCAGCACTCCCTGCATTACGAGCACGAAACGCTGACGCTTGCCATCAGCGGCAGCTCCACTTACGTGTGGCGTCTGGAAGGCGAGGGGATTATCTGCGACCCGCACTTCTACGACCTTATCCGCCACCCGCGCGAGCGCATCACGCTGGACGAGATAATACACTTCCTGCATCCCGACGACCGCGAGCGTTTCTACCGCAGCTACCGTGCCTCGGAGAACGTGCATACCCATAAAGGGCACTACCGCTTCGACTTCACCGGCGGGGGCTACGAATGGTGGGAACTGCGTTACAGCACGCTGCAGGCCACCGTGTCGGGCGGCAGGTACATCATTACGGGACTGTTGCAGAACATCCAGGACGTCAAAGACCATGAAGAGGAACTGATACAGGCGCGCCGTCTGGCGGAGCGTGCCGAGCTGAAACAGTCGTTCCTGAACAACATGAGCCACGAGATACGCACGCCCCTCAACGCCATAGCGGGCTTCGCCAATCTGCTGGTGTACGACCCGGAGCTGTCCAGAACGGAGAAGCGGGAGTATGCCGGCATCATCGACACCAACACCAAACTGCTGCTGAAACTGGTGGACGACGTGCTGCAACTCTCGCGCATGGAAACCGCCAACATGTCTTTCGACCTGCGCCGCGAAAGCGTACGCCACCTGCTCGAAGCGGTTTACCGGACACACAGCGTACTGATAAAACCGCCGCTGGAGTTCATCGCGGATTTCCCGGCAGAGGACGCCTCGTGCACGCAGACCGCATGCGGCTGACGCAGGTCCTCACGAACTTTCTGAACAACGCCGGCAAATTCACGTCCGCAGGCCATATCAGGCTGGGATACGTCCGCCTGCCCGCCAACCCGCGAAGTGGGCATCTACGTGGAAGACACCGGGATAGGTATTCCGCAAGAGGAACGGGAGATGATTTTCGCCCGCTTCTACAAGCGCAGCGAGTTCTCGCAAGGCGTGGGACTGGGGCTGCCCATCTGCAAAGTCATTGTGGAACGGCTGGGCGGACGCATCGAAGTAAAATCGCAAGTGGGGCGGGGAAGCCGGTTTACGGTGGTGCTGCCTTGCGCGGAATAGTCATATATGCCTTTTTTCCGATGACATATACCGTATTTACATACCTGCTGACGCTATTCTTAAAAAATGTAGCAGAAATGTAATGCAAGTACATATTATTTTGCTTATCTTTGCCAATGTTTTCAGAAATATAACATTTTACGAAACTAATTAAAAACAATTATGTTAAAAAGACTAAGACTTATTTTTACGCTGATGCTGGTTCTGGCAGCTGCGGGCGTAAATGCGCAGGTTACCACTTCCGCCATCAGCGGCAAGGTGACCGACGAACAGAATGAAACAGTGATCGGAGCGACGATTGTTGCTGTTCATGAGCCCTCTGGTACACAGTACGGCGCCATCACCAACGTGGACGGACGCTATACCATTCAGGGTATGCGTACGGGCGGCCCGTACAAGCTTACAGTGTCTTATGTAGGTTATCAGAGCGCGGCGTTTACCGGCATCATGCTGGAATTGGGTAACACTTACACACAGAACGTAAAACTGCACCCCAGCTCGGAGTTGCTGGATGAAGTGGTAGTCGTAGCCGACGCCAAGACCAAAAGCGGCGCTGCCACCAACTTCTCTACAAACGCCATCGAGAATACCCCGACCGTAGACCGCAACATCTACGACATCGTGAAGAACAGCCCGCTGGCCATGACTTCCAAAAACGGCGGTATCACGTTTGTTGGCTCCAACAACCGCTACAACAGCTTCCAAATCGACGGTACGGTAGCCAACGACGTATTCGGCCTCTCTGCCGGCGGTACGAACGCGCTCAGACAGGCGCCAATCCCATCTCCATGGACGCCATTCAGGAAATTCAGGTGGTGGTAGCCCCCTACGACGTCCGCCAGAGCGGATTTACGGGCGGCGGCATCAACGCCATCACCAAGCAGGGTACGAACGAAACTCACGGTTCGGCTTACACCTATTTCAACAACCAGAACATGTATGGCAAGTATAGCGCCGTACGCGGCTACGAGAAGTCGCCGATGTCTCAGCAGTTCGACCGTACTTACGGCGGTACGCTGGGCGGCGCCATCATCAAGAACAAACTGTTCTACTTCGTCAGCGCGGAAGGCAAGAAGAACAGCTATCCTTCAAGCACTTACCCGGGCTATACCTCTAACTATATCACCAGCGCCACCGCCAAGCAGATTGCCGACCAGTACAAGAATCTGACCGGCATCGAAGAGGCTTACGGCGAACGTGACATCGAACAGAAATCTTTCGGCCTCTTGGCGCGTGTGGACTGGAACATCAGCGAAAAGCATAAACTCGCCGTACGCTACCAGCACAACAACTCTTATAAAGATGTGTACGGAGCCAACTCCACCACTTACTACTTCGGCAACAGCGGTTACCGCATGAACAATAAGATGAATTCGGTAGTGGCCGAGCTGAACTCCCGCCTGAGCGATAACCTCTACAACGAGCTCCGTGCATCGGGCACGTTCGTTCGCGACTTCCGCGATACGGAATATGCAGGCCCTTGCGTGCAAATCAGCAATGTGGTAGGCGGTGACGGTGAAACGAAGATTACAGCCAACATCGGTACGGAATTCTCTTCCGGCGCCAACAGACTGGATCAGGATGTATACAGCTTCGAGGACAACCTCTCCTGGTATCTCGGCAACCATACCCTGACTTTCGGTACTCACAATGAAATCTACAAAATCAGCAACTTGTTTATCCAGGCTTCGGAAGGCGCGTGGTACTACAACTCTTTGGATTACTTCCTGCAAGACAAGCCTTACAAGTTTACGTATAAGTATAGCGACCCCGACATGACAGGCGGTGACTTGAAATACGCCCCTGTAATGAAAGCCGGACAGTTCGGTTTCTACGCTCAGGACAAGTGGGTGGTGTCGAGAGACTTCAACTTCACTTACGGTATCCGTTTCGATATTCCCCTGCTGTTCAACAAACCTACCGTAAACCCCGCTTTCAATGACTTCGCTGCCGAACGTAACATGGGTGTGCGCGTAGGCGAGACTCCGAGCGCCAAGCTGATGGTTTCACCGCGTGTAGGCTTCAGTTGGTACACCGACGAGGAGCATCGCACGCTTATCCGCGGCGGTGTGGGTATCTTTACCGGACGTGTACCGTTCGTATGGCTCAGCAACTCGTTCAACAATACGGGTATGGAGCAGAAGGGTACTACTCTCCAGCCTAAGGACGCGTCGGGCAAGAACGATACCAACGAGGCTCCTTCACTGGGCGAATACAAGGATAATCCGCTGTCTGCCGCCACGGGTAGCATGAAGCAGGATATCGTGACTACCGACAAGAAGTTCAAGTATCCGCAAGTGTTGCGTGCCAATCTGGCTTGGGAGCAATTCCTGCCGGGTAACGTGAAAATGACTCTTGAGGGTGTTTACTCCAAGACCATGAACAACGTGTTCTTTGAAAACCTCGCTCTGGTGGAAAACGGACAGGTGTACGCCGTTCCGGGTGTAGAGGCTTCCGCTTCTCCCGCTTATAAGGTGCAGGCCGGTGATTATTACTCCATCATCAACCTGAAGAATACGAACAAGGGTTACAGCTACGCTCTTTCAGCCTTGCTGGAGAAACACTTCGGATCCGGTCTCGACATGTCAGCTTCTTATACATTCGGACACTCCAAGTCTGTGAACGACGGTACTTCTTCCGTAGCTTACTCCAACTGGAAGTACAACTACTCCCGTGATACCAACAGCGGCAACGAACTCGGTTTCTCCAAATTCGATATTCCGCACCGCGTAATGGCTCAGGTAGCTTACACCACTCCGAAATACTGGAACAATTGGATGAGTACTTCTATCTCTGTCATCTACAACGGATTCTCCGGAAACCGTTACAGCCTGACCATGAACGAAACGTCCGACTTCAACGGCGACGGACAAAAGGGTAACTCCTTGCTGTACATCCCGACCGACGAAGAACTGAACAAGATGGAATTTGTGGATGCTACAAACAAGCAGGGAGAAGTGACCATGACCGCCGAAGAGAGCCGCCAGGCTTTCAAACAGTGGATTGAGGACGACGCTTACGCCAAGAACCACCGCGGACAGTATGCCGAACGTAACTCCAACCTCACCAAGTGGGAGCACGAAATCAATCTCCACCTGGCTCAAACCATCTATAATCCTAAGGGTTTGGGTAAGCTGGAATTTACTTTCGACATCATCAACTTCGCCAATATGCTGAATAAGAAGTGGGGAGCAACCTACGGCTCGCTCTACAACCTCTCACCGATTTCCGTTACGAAACTGACAACGGTAAACGGCCAGACCACTCCTAACTATATCTACAACAAGTCTGAAATCACCAAGAGCGATGTTTCTTCACGCTGGCACGCTCAGGTAGGTGTCCGCTTGACGTTCTAAAGATATCTTTGTTCATGTTTATTTTTGCGGTAGAGCTGTTCCGGGGGACCGGCGCGGCTCTATCTTTTTTTAGTTGTAGCTTGAGCGTAAGAGGAAATACGGTATGGCAGAGTAGGATGGTATTTTGATTTTGTTCGCGATTTATTTGTATAGGTATAATTAATCAGTTACTTTTGTTTTATCCTGTCGGATGAATAGAAAACGAATGGCTAAAAACAGAATGGTATGGATGATGCATTGAAAATAACCGATACGTATTGGGAAATGTTGAAATCGTTGAGTGATGATATAAAACTGCGTTTGGCTACACGCCTTACGGCTTCTGTTGTGGCCGGTAAAGTTACCCATAGGGATAAGACGCAAGATATGATAGAAAAACATATGGGTAAATGGAAAGATGAACGCAGTACGGACAAAATCATAAAGGATATGTATGAAGGCCGGAAAAGCGTAAAGGCTCCATTGAATTTTGATTGAGATGGATAGGGTACCTAAATATTTGCTCGACAGTAATATTTGCATTTATATCCTTAGAGGTCAAAAAGGAATGTGTGAACAGTTGCGGAGAGTTGGCTGGCATAATTGTTGCATTTCGGAAATGACCGTTGCGGAACTGTTGTATGGTGCGGAATGCAGTAATTCCGTAGCGGAAAATATAAAAGAGGTATTATCCTTTTGTGCGGATATGGAAGTCATTCCTATCGCTGTCGCCATATCTGAATATGCTTCTCAGAAAGCAAGGCTGAGAAGGAAAGGTACTTTAATTGATGATATAGACCTTTTTATTGGTGCTACGGCTGTTGCTATTGATGCTGTCATGGTGACGGAAAATGTAAAGCATCTTGATAGAGTGGAGAATATCCGAATTGAAAATTGGGCTTCTGAAAAGTAATTGTTTGTACGTTCTTCTTTTGATGTTTTCTTTTGATGTTTTCCTTTCTTTAGTGGTAATCTTTTGTTTTTTAACGCTTCACCGTGAATATCACCGGATTGTGGTCGCTGCATAAATCCAGATCGGGAGAGTAGTAGTCGATGCATTCCAGTTCGGGTGAATGGAAGGCGTAGTCGATACGCAGCATGCGCTTGCCGTAACGGTAGGTGTACATATAGCCGTGTCCGCCCGTCTTGAAGCCGTCTTCGAGGAATCCGGAGAGCCGGCGGTAGGTGTAGGATGAGGGTAGGGAGTTGAAGTCGCCGCACACCAGTACGGGGTGAGGGGCGGTGATGGCGAGGTGACAGATGCTGTCGGTTTGGGCGGCACGTTTCACGAAGTTTTCATGCAGGGTTTCCGCCGCGTCCTGTACGGCCTGCGCTTCACGGCGGGTATTGTCGGTGGTGAGTTCGCGTTCCCATTTTTTACGGTTCCGGCTGACGCCGGTAGTTTGCAGGTGGTTGTTCAGCAGACGGATGGTGTCCGTACCCGCAACGATGTCGCACAGCATGCTGCAATTGGAGCTGTGGGGGTAGGTGATGAAGCGTCCGCCGGTGAGTGGGTAGCGGCTGAATACGGCGATGGGGAGAAGGCCGCGGATGGAGTCGTCTGCGGGGATAAGGGCGTATTGCCAGTGGGAAAGGGCGCGACGCAGGCTGTCTGCCGTGAAGTGTTTGTTGCCGCCGAATTCCTGAAAGCAGAGTACATCGACGTGCTGTTGCCGCATGTACCTGGCTATCTCTTTGCAGGAGTAGCCGGTGATTTCGTTTCCGAAGTTATGAACGTTGTAGGTGGCTACGGTGAGGTAACCGCCGGGTTTGCCCTGGTGGTTCGGTGCCGATGCCGTGGCGGGTATGTCACGGGCGGAACCGAACCGGATAACGGCCGTGAGGTACTCCCAATTGAAGAAGAAAGCTATCAGCGTGACGAACGCCCATTTCTTGCGTGCCACTGCCCAGCAGAGGGAGACAATCAGGCAGGAGACCAGCAATACCGGTACGGCAAGTCCCAGCAAGGGCATGACGGTGGAGCTTTCCGGATGGTAATGTCCGGAACGGGACGCGAGGATGGTGACGGCGGCCAGCACGAATGTGGCGGCTATCAGTATCAGATGAAACAGGCTTTTGACGGCGGCTTTTCCCATGGTCGGCACCGGTGACTTATAAGGGCGTCGGAAGCTCCGGAGACGGGACTGCCGGAGCTTTGACGCTTACTCTTCTGTCGGTTATTTTATTACTGAATTAATCGGTTTTCCGTCTAAGAAGGCTTTTACATTGTCCAGCATGATTTGCATGAGGCGTTCGCGGGCGGCGGCGCTTGCCCAGGCGATGTGCGGGGTGATGTAACAGTTTCTGGCGGTGAGCAGCGGGTTGTCGGCACGGGGCGGCTCTTGCGAGAGTACGTCCAGCCCGGCGGCGAAGATGGTACCGTTGTTCAGGGCATCGGCAAGGTCTTGCTCGTTGATAAGCGGGCCGCGTCCGGTGTTGATGAGAATCGCGTTGGGCTTCATCTGTTTCAGGCGGGCGGCGTTAATCAGTTCGCGGGTGGAGTCGGTGAGGGGGCAGTGCAGGCTGATGATGTCGCAGTTGGCAAAGAGTTCGTCGAGCTCCGTTTTCTTGATTTCGGGGGGAAGCTGGAAAGGCGATTTGGATGTGTACGCATGTACTTCCATGCCGAAGCCGATGGCGATGCGGGCGGTGTTGTAACCGGTTTGTCCGAGGCCGATGATACCGATTTTCTTACCGCGCAGTTCGATGAGCGGAGTGTCCCAGAAGCAGAAATCGGGACTGTCGCTCCAACGGCCGTTGCGTATCTCGTCGGTGTAGTGCTGCACCTGCTGGGCGATGTTGAGGATGTGCGCGAAGACCATTTGCGCGACGGACGGGGTGCTGTATGCCGGGATATTGGTAACGATGATGCCCCGCTCTTTGGCAGCGGCGGTATCGACGATGTTGTATCCGGTGGCAAGTACGCCGATGTATTTCAGGTCGGGCAGGGATGCGATGGTCGCCGCATCGAGCACGACTTTGTTCGTCAGCAGGATGTCTGCTCCGGCTGCACGTTCAAGTACTTCGGTGGGGGCGGTACGTTCGTAAATGGTACATTCGCCCAGGCTTTTCAGTTCGTCCCAGGAGAGGTCTCCGGGGTTGGCGGCGTAGCCGTCTAATGCTATTATTTTCATGGGGTTATGAGTTATAAGTTATAAGTTATAAGTTATGAGTTATGAGTTATGAGTTATGGGTTATGGGGTTGGGGGTCATTTCGCTTTCCCCACAAACTGTCCATCCTTTCCTTATGCTTCTGTTCGGCGGGATTGTCCTGAGGATGCCAGATGCGGCGGTCTTTCAGGTCGTCGGGCAGGAACTGCTGGCGGACGAAATTGCCGGGATAGTCGTGGGCGTATTTATAGTTGCCGCCGTAACCGAGCTGTTTCATCAGTTTGGTGGGGGCGTTGCGCAGGTGCAGGGGAACGGGCAGGTTGCCTGTCTGCCGCACCAGTTCGAGGGCGTCGTTGATGGCCATGTAGGCGGAGTTGCTCTTGGGACTGGTGGCGAGGTAGATGGTAGTCTCCGCCAACGGGATGCGTCCTTCAGGCCAGCCTACTTTCATGATGGTGTCGAAGCAGGCATTGGCCAGCAGCAGGGCGTTGGGGTTCGCCAGTCCGATGTCCTCGGAAGCGGAAATGACGAGACGGCGGGCTATGAAAGCGGGGTCTTCACCGCCCTCTACCATGCGTGCCAGCCAGTAGATGGCTCCGTCGGGGTCGCTGCCGCGGATGGACTTGATGAAGGCGGAGATGATGTCGTAGTGCATCTCTCCGTCTTTGTCGTAGGCGAGGGGATTCTGCTGAAGGCGCTCGGTCACCATCTCGTCGGTAATGACAACGGGGTCGCCGGCTTCGGACTGCACGACGAGGTCGAGGATATTAAGCAGTTTGCGGGCATCGCCGCCACTGTAACGGAGCATGGCGGTTGTCTCCTTGAGCTCTATCCGGCGCTCTTTCAGCTGGACATCCGTGGTTATGGCGCGCCGGAGCAGTTCCAGCAGGTCGTCTTTCTCCAGTGATTTCAGTACGTAGAGCTGGCAACGGGAGAGCAGCGGACGGATTACCTCGAACGAGGGGTTCTCCGTGGTAGCGCCTATCAGCGTCACCGTTCCCTGTTCCACAGCGCCGAGCAGGGAGTCTTGCTGCGACTTGCTGAAACGGTGTATTTCATCGATGAACAGTATCGGGCTTGCCTGCGAGAAGAAGCGGTTGCTCTTGGCGCGGTCTATCACGTCGCGTACGTCCTTTACGCCGCTCGTCACAGCGCTGAGGGTGTAGAACGGAGTTTCCAGCTTGTTGGCTATAATCTGTGCAAGCGTCGTCTTGC
>ENA-OQAB01001024-OQAB01001024.1-human-gut-metagenome-genome-assembly--contig:-NODE-1024-length-13822-cov-3.142388_pt1 | contig 13822 bp, 14 predicted proteins | sample MGYA00242490_ERZ504517 | MGnify/ENA primary metagenome ERZ504517 (study PRJEB26092, sample SAMD00036298) | human gut metagenome | host: Homo sapiens | study: EMG produced TPA metagenomics assembly of...
TTCAGAGGGTGTTCTGATGGCGGTGGAATCTCATGATTGATGATCGGAGAAACTGGACTGGTTAAAAAGTGATAAACTGGATATTTGTAACCATCCACTTTAGTGGTACCATATGCATCATAAAATGCAAGTGAGGAGCGGATGATTATGAAATTATCAAAGATTGCCATGACCGGACTTTTTGCAGCCCTTTCCTATGTAGTATTTACCTTTTTGCAGATCAAGATCACCCTTCCCGGCGGAGATGCCACCTCCATTCATCTGGGAAATGCGGTCTGTGTGCTGGGTGCCTTGATCCTAGGCGGCTTTTACGGCGGTCTGGGCGGAGCCATCGGCATGACCATTGGGGATCTTTTCGATCCTGTCTATGTAATATATGCCCCTAAGACCTTTATCCTGAAGCTCTGTATCGGTCTGATCACCGGGTTTGTGGCTCACAGGCTGGGGCATATCGATGAAAGCAGCGACCAGGGCCATGTGCTGCGCTTTGCAGCAGCAGGAGCGGTCTGCGGTCTTGTCTTTAATATGATCTTTGATCCGCTGTTTGGATATTATTACAAGCTTCTGATCCTTGGAAAGCCGGCGGCAGAGCTCGCCCTTGTATGGAACGTGGCCTCCACCTCCATCAATGCAGTTCTTTCCGCCATTGCTTCCCTTGTGATCTACATGCCTCTTCGCCGGGCTTTGATCCGATCCGGGTTGGTTGACAAGCTGAAATAAGGAGTATCCGTTATGCCAAATTACCATCAGAAGAAAATTGCAATGATAAACGATCTTTCCGGGTACGGCCGCTGTTCTCTTACAGTGGCTCTTCCCATTTTATCGGCCATGGGCATCCAGTGCTGTCCGGTGCCAACCTCGATCCTTTCCAATCACACAGGCTTTCCAGTGTATTATTTTGATGATTATACCGACCATATGGAGCCCTATATTGAGAAATGGAAGGAGCTGGGGCTTACCTTTGACGGCATTGCCACAGGATTTCTGGGCTCGGAGCGCCAGATTGAGATTGTGAAGGATATGATCGCAGCTTTTCGCACGCCTGGGACAAAGGTTCTGGTAGATCCCATTATGGGAGATCACGGAATCGCCTATGCGACCTACACGCCGTCCATGTGCAGCCGGATGCGGGAGCTGGCTGCCATGGCCGACATATTGACTCCCAACCTTACAGAGGCCTGTATTCTCGCCGATGTTCCCTACGAGAGCGGGGAAATGAGTTATGAGGCGCTGGCCGGCCTTGTAAGACGTCTTCAGAAGCTGGGGCCTTCCGCTGTTGTGATCACAGGGATCCGAAAGGGACCTGACCTGGTAAATGCCATGGCAGAGGGAGAAGGTGAGGTTTCCTTTTTGAGCCGCAAAGCCGCAGGAGAGGAACGGCCCGGTACGGGAGATGTGTTTTCCTCCATTATCGCCGGGGGATGCATCCGGGGCTGGAGCCTAAAGAGGTCTGTTAATCTGGCGGCTGATTTCGTAAGAGACTGCATTGTGCGTTCCGGAGAGCTTCAGATACCGGTTAAAAACGGAGTCTGTTTTGAACTGCTTTTAGGCAGCCTGTGCCAGATGACGGACAAATAGGCGCCGGAAGGGAGCTTTTTCCAAAAAAAGGCTTTTATTTCACTGGAAAATGTTATATACTCATAAACAAGTATGTAAATACAGTAAGGAGATCCAGGAGGAGTATCATGTTAGATTTAAAGTTTGTCAGAGAAAACCCTGACATCGTAAAGCAGAATATTAAAAATAAATTTCAGGACGGAAAACTTCCCCTGGTAGACGAGGTAATCGCGCTGGACGCTGAAAACCGCGCTACCCAGAAGGAAGCTGACGATCTCAGAGCCAGCAGAAACAAGCTGTCCAAGCAGATCGGCGCTCTCATGGGCCAGGGAAAGAAGGAAGAGGCAGAAGAGGTGAAAAAACAGGTCAGCGCCAATTCCGCCAGACTGGCTGAGTTAGAGGCAAAGGAGAGCGAGCTTGCCGAGAAGATCTTAAAGATCATGATGACCATCCCAAATATCATCGATCCAAGCGTACCCATCGGTAAGGATGACAGTGAAAATGTAGAGATCGAGAAGTTCGGTGAGCCAGTGGTTCCTGATTTTGAGATCCCCTACCACACAGATATCATGGAGCGTTTTAACGGCATTGATCTGGATGCTGCCAGAAGAGTAGCAGGAAACGGCTTCTACTATCTGATGGGCGATATTGCCAGACTTCACTCTGCAGTGATTTCCTATGCAAGAGACTTCATGATCGGACGCGGCTTTACCTACTGTGTACCTCCCTTTATGATCCGCAGCAATGTAGTAACAGGCGTTATGAGCTTTGCCGAGATGGATGCTATGATGTATAAGATCGAGGGCGAGGATCTCTATCTGATCGGTACCAGCGAGCATTCCATGATCGGAAAGTTTATTGACACCATTACGCCGGAGGCAGAGCTTCCCATGACGCTCACCAGCTATTCCCCATGCTTCCGCAAGGAGAAGGGTGCTCACGGCATTGAAGAGAGAGGTGTATACCGCATCCACCAGTTTGAGAAACAGGAGATGATCGTTGTCTGCAGACCGGAGGAAAGCCCTGTATGGTATGACAAGCTGTGGCAGAATACCGTAGATCTGTTCCGTTCCCTGGATATCCCGGTAAGAACCTTAGAGTGCTGCTCCGGCGATCTGGCTGATCTTAAGGTGAAGTCCTGTGATGTAGAGGCATGGTCCCCACGGCAGAAGAAATATTTTGAGGTGGGAAGCTGTTCCAACTTAGGAGATGCTCAGGCCCGCCGCTTAAAGATCCGTGTAAATGGCGAGGACGGAACCAAATATCTGGCACATACTTTAAACAACACCGTAGTAGCGCCTCCCCGTATGCTGATCGCTTTCCTGGAGAACAATCTGCAGGCAGACGGCAGCGTAAAGATCCCTGAGGCATTAAGGCCTTATATGGGCGGAATGGAAGTTATGATTCCTCAGAAATAAACAGGAGTAAATATATGGTAAAATTCAATCATTTTAATTTTAATGTACTGAACCTGGAAAAGAGCCTGGAGTTTTATGAGAAAGCCCTGGGACTTAAGCCGGTAAGAGAAAAGGATGCTTCTGACGGCTCCTTTAAGCTGGTGTATTTAGGAGACGGTCTCAGCGACTTTACTCTGGAGCTGACCTGGCTTAAGGACCGCACAGAATCCTACAATCTGGGTGAGTGCGAATTCCATCTGGCTTTCCATGTGGATGATTATGACGCGATCCATAAAAAGCACCAGGAAATGGGCTGCATCTGCTATGAAAATCCGGCTATGGGAATTTATTTCATTTCCGATCCGGATGGATACTGGATTGAGATTGTTCCGGAAAACAATAAAGAAGGAAAAAGGAAACCGGCCTCCGCTTTAAAGCGGGGAGCCGGTTTTTTAACGGGCTGCGTCCAACTGGACGGAGCGTATTACTGATTGTACTCGCTGTATTTCTCCTCACAGTACTGGCAGCGGTAGGTTCTGTCTTTTCATCTGCCAGATAGAAGATGTGTGGAAGCTCCTGTTCGATGGAGGTAATGCAGCGCGGATTCTTGCAGTGGATCACGTTGGTGATCTTTTTGGGAAGCTTTAAGGCCTTCTTTTCAGCAATTCTGTCATCACGGATGATATTTACGGTGATGTTGTGATCGATATAGCCCAGAATATCCAGATCCAGCTTATCTAAACCGCCTTCGATCTTGATAATGTCCTTGCGGCCCATTTTGTTGCTTCGGGCATTTTTAATGATGGCAACCTGGCAGTCTAATTTGTCAAGGCCCAGGTGATAGTAAATATCCAGGCTCTTTCCTGCCTCAATGTGGTCAAGGACCAATGCCTTCTTTTAATCCGCTGATATTTAACATGGTTTTTCCACCTCCAGTAATGTCATGATCAGTGCCATACGGACATATACGCCGTACTGGGCCTGTTTGAAGTAAGCAGCTCTTGGATCGTCATCTATCTCCACAGAGATTTCGTTTACTCTTGGAAGGGGATGAAGGATGTACATATCCGGCTTTGCCAGCTTCATCTTTTTGCGTGTCAGGATATAGCAGTCCTTTAAGCGGATGTAATCCTCTTCATTGAAGAAGCGCTCTTTCTGCACGCGGGTCATATAAAGGATATCCAGGCTTCCCAGAGCGTCGTCCAGATTTCCTACCTCTTCAAAATGGGATGTTGTTGGCTTCCAGTACGTCCTCGCGGATGCTGTCTGGAATACGAAGCTCCGGCGGGGAGATCAGAACGAATTTTACACCCGGATAGCGGACCCATGGCGCTGATCCAAAGAATGAACGGTACGGCCGAATTTAAGGTCGCCGCACAGGCCGATGGTTAAATTGTCCAGGCGTCCCTTTAAGGAGCGGATGGTCATAAGGTCTGTCAGGGTCTGGGTAGGATGCTGATGGCCGCCGTCACCTGCATTGATGACAGGAATTTCTGCCTTCTGGGCTGCTACAAATGCGGAACCCTCCTTGGGATGACGCATGGCGCAGATATCAGCATAGCAGGAAATCATGCGGATGGTGTCGGCAACGCTTTCTCCCTTTGCAGCGGAACTGGAATTAGCGGAAGAAAAGCCGAGAACATTGCCGCCCAGGTTCATCATGGCTGCTTCAAAGCTTAAGCGTGTTCTGGTGCTGGGCTCATAAAACAGGGTAGCAAGCTTTTTGCCGTCGCAAACGTGCGCATATCTGGGAAGATTTTTCTCGATGTCTCTGGCTAATGCTAAAAGGTCATCGATTTCCTCCACAGAGAAGTCTAAGGGATTCAGTAAGTGTCTCATGTGATTCTCCTTTGCCTTTTCTATTTTATTTTAAGTGATTTTGGGAAATAGTCCACACTGAACCAGTGCGATAGCCGGACAGCCAGATATGGCACTGATTTGTGCCTCGTCATATTCTTACATAGAATGACAAAGAAGTCAAGTAGAATTTGGGCGGCCGTAAAAAATATTTAAGGAACTTTAAAGGAAAAAGGGACAGCGGCTATTGACGTTTTATGGTATACTGTCTAAAGACAGACAACACAACCATGCCTTTTACAGGCAGGCAAAGGAGAGTTCATTGACAGAAACAGAGAAGAAAGCTCCGATTCCCGTAATCCGTGTAAGGAATCTGTATAAGATTTACCGGGTGGGAGAGACAAAGGTACGGGCATTAAACGGCGTGGATTTTGAAATCTATAAGGGAGAGTTTGTAGCCATTGTAGGAACCTCCGGTTCCGGCAAATCCACCCTTTTGAATATGCTGGCCGGACTGGAGAAGCCCACCAAAGGCGAGATCATCATAGGAAAGGTTCATATGGAACGGCTGACGGAAAAACAGCTTGTGGCATTCAGGAGGGAAAAGGTTGGATTTATTTTCCAGTCCTATAATCTTTTAAATACCATGAATGCCGTTGAAAATGTAGCCCTTCCCTTATCGTTCCGGGGAGTGGCCAAAAGAGTGCGGCTTAAAAAGGCCAGGGAATTTCTGGCGCTGATGGGGGTGGCAGATCAGGAAAAGCATATGCCAAACCAGATGTCCGGAGGCCAGCAGCAGAGAGTGGGCATCGCCAGGGCTCTGGTGGTAGACCCGCAGATCATTTTTGCGGATGAGCCTACGGGGAATCTGGATTCCAAGACCACCATGGAGGTACTGCGGTTAATGCAGCGCATTGTAAGAGAACAGAAGCAGACACTTGTGATGGTTACCCATGACAACAACCTGGCTTCCTACGCAGACCGCAGGATCCGGATCGTGGACGGGAAGATCACGGGCATAGAGACCGGGGGGCCGGTCAGCCTTAGATGAGACGGAGGAGAAAACAGTATGAAAGCATGGAAAAAGGCAAAGGCCCTGCTTATGCTTGCAGCGGCTTTTATGGCAGCAGCGGGAGGCATCCCGTCTATGGCCAGTGATTTTAAGACAGGCTACAACACAAATGCCAGTGATAATGATCATATATTCACAACCAAGTCTCCCAAGGGGAATATCGGCAAGTCTATGAGCATTTCATTCCGGGTTCGGGCGACGGATGAGGATATGGATAATCTAAAGGTAAGCCTTCTTGAAACAACGGAATTTCAGCAGATCGAGTCAAAAGGTGAAAGCGACTATACAGTTGATTACTATCCATTTGAAATTATGGAAACCACCTTTGTGGGGAAAAATGTAGGAAATATAAAGGCGGGCAATGTAAAAAGTGTTTCCCTTTCCGCCAGAGTCCGCAGAGACGCCGCCCAGGGCTATTACAGCATCCCCATTCAGTTAGAGTGGGATGGGGGCTATGATGTGGATTACATCAATATCTGGATTTCCACCAGTTCCACTACCTCTGAGGATGAGGAAGAGGATAAAAAAGAGGGAAATTATTTTGTGATCGGTGAAAATCAGTCCACACCCAGGGGAGTTTATCCCAATGTCATTGATTTTGGCGTCAATTTCCGCAATAAAAGAGAAACCACAGCCCAGGATGTAACCATTTCCATGGGGCTTTCGGAAGACGACGCCAAATTCCCCTTTGAGATCAATGACGGCAATTATGACCGAACCTTTGAGCGGGTCAGTCCGGGAGAAACCGTGGCTGCCCAGTACAGCATGGCCATCCGTGAGGATTCCTATACAGGCTATTATCCGATCAAATTTACCATTACCTTCCGCTTAAGCTCTGAGGGCGACCTTCACACAGAGGAGGGCGTATTTTACGTTCATGTGGTGTCCAAGGATAAGGAGGACGACCTGGGGGAATTTGACGCAAATGACAGAGTCCGGGCCAGAGTGATCGTAGAGGGATATCATACGGTGCCGGAGGAGGTCTATGCGGGCAATGAATTTGAGCTTGTATTAAATATGAAAAATGCCTCTACTACGGTTCCGGCCTCGAATATCCTGTTTAATCTGGAATCGGAAAAGGTTTCCGACAGCGCTGTTTTTACCACAGAGTCCGGTACGGCCTCTATGGTTGTGGATTCTCTGGCTCCGGGCCAGACCACAGAGATCCGGGCTAAATTCACAGCCAAGGCAGGTGTGGATCAGCGCTCCTATGGCATTACGGTAAAAGAAAAGTATGACAGCCCTGAGTTTAAAAATGCAGAGGAAAGCATTATTGTGGATATTCCCGTAAAGCAGTATGCCCGTCTGAGCACCAGCAATATTGATGTAATGCCGGATACCATGTCGGTTGGCTCTGAATCCAACGTGATGTTTGGCATCAACAACACGGGAAAGGTGATCCTTTATAATGTAAACGTAACCTTTGAGGGAGATTCCATCAAGCCTGTGGATACATATGTAGGCAATATTAAGCCCGGAGAGACGGGAAATGTGGATACCATGCTTACGGGCATTGCTCCGACTATGGATGACGGCACCATCCGTCTTCAGATCCACTATGAGGATGAAAACGGACAGGCGGCGGAGCCGGTGGAAAAAGAACTGAATCTGATGGTGACGGAGGAAATGGAAACAGAGTTTGATCCGTCCCTTACTATGGATCCTGAGCTTATGGAGCCGGAGAAGCCGTCCTTTTTTGAAGCATATAAAATGTGGATTCTGATGGGAGGCGCAGCGGCTGCAGGGGCTGTAGGTTTCGTCACCGTGCGTCATATCCGTAAAAAGCGCAGGGTGGCAAAGGAGAAAGAGGATATAGAAGATGAAATTTCCTGATCTTCTGATCATGAGCATGAATAATTTAAGGCGCAGGAAGCTGCGGACGGTGCTGACGGTACTGGGAGTCATCATAGGAACGGCTGCGATCGTCGTTATGGTTTCCCTGGGAATCGGTTTAAATGAGATGACTATGGAACAGATTGCGTCCTGGGGGAGTCTGACTACCATTGAAGTGTACAGCCAGAGTTCCGGCGGAGGGATGCAGATGATGGGAGCGGCGATGTCCTCTCAGAACAGCGAATCGGAACCGAATTATATCACAGATAAGGTAATAGACAATTTTAAGCGGATTCCTCATGTGACGGGGGTTTCTCCCGTTTTAAACATGAATGTGGTCATGCGCCAGGGGGCCTATATTTCTACCTATGTCCAGTTAAAGGGAGTAAGCCAGTCCTATCTGGAGCAGTTAGAGCTGGCAGAGGGACGGCTCCCGCAGCCGGGAGAACTGGGGCTGGTATTTGGAAATGGGGTAATCCGTGATTTTACGAATGCCAAGACCGGAAAGGGCTACTGGGATACGGGAGAGATGCCGGATGTGGATCCTATGGGAAAACCCATGTTTGTCATTTTTGACATGGATGCTTACTATCAAAGTCAGGGTTCCGGCAGCTCTTCAGACGGGACTCCTGTAAAGCCGCCTAAAAAGTACATGATCGAAACTACGGGAATGCTGGCAGGAGGGGAAAACGGCTACAGCAATTATTCCTGGTATGTATTTACGGATATTGACGGCCTGAAAGCCCAGTTAAAAAAAGTATTTAAAAAGGGAACACCCATTCCCGGACAGCCCACCAATAAAAAGGGAAAGCCTTTAAATGAACTGGTTTACAACAGCGCAGAGGTCTTTGTAGACGATATGGAAAATGTGACCCAGGTACAGGAACAGCTGGCAGCTATGGGCTATCAGGTAAACAGCCAGATGGACTTTCTGGAAAGCTCCAGACAGCAGTCCAACATGGTCCAGGCTGTTTTGGGCGGGATCGGCGCGGTATCCCTTTTTGTAGCCGCCATCGGTATTGCCAATACCATGATGATGTCGATTTATGAACGTACCAAGGAAATCGGTGTGATGAAGGTTTTGGGCTGCGATATGGGAAATATACGGAATATGTTTCTGATTGAATCAGGCTTTATCGGTTTTATGGGCGGAACGATAGGAGTGGCTTTAAGCTATGGTGTTTCCGCGATTGTAAAACCGTTTTGTAAATATGTCCCAGTCCATGGGGACTTTCGGGAGATCTGTCCCGGATTCCACCATGGCTTTCCATGGCAGCCATTGGCTTTGCTGTTTTTGTAGGCATGGCCGCAGGCTTTATGCCGGCAGTCCGCGCTATGAAATTAAGCCCTCTGGCAGCTATTCGGAACGAATAGGGCACAGGGCGGTTCATAAGCAGAAATAATAAGTAATGCTTCTAAAATTAATTTGCAATATAAGCAGAAATCATATATACTGAAAGCGAATGAGCGAGCGTGTGACTGGCGGATGGTGGGAATAACCACAGGGAGCACGCGAAACGGGACAGAATATGTTCGCAGTTACGAGCCGGCCGCCTGGGCACCTTTTTCAATGTGTACCAGGAGACCGGTTTTTTATTTTACTTTTATATATGGAGGCCAAAACATGAATGTAAGATCACTGGAACAGGAATTAAAGACCAATGCGTATCCGGGACGGGGGATCGTCATCGGAGAGACTGGGGATGGCAGATATGCGGTGACCGCCTATTTTATCATGGGAAGAAGCGCAAACAGCCGCAACCGCGTATTTGTGACAGAGGGAGAAGGAATCCGTACTCAGGCATTTGATCCTGAAAAACTGGAAGATCCCAGCCTGATCATCTATGCTCCGGTCCGTGTGCTGGGCAATAAAACCATTGTAACAAACGGTGATCAGACGGATACCATTTATGAGGGAATGGATCATCAGCTTACCTTTGAGCAGTCTCTGCGCAGCCGTGAGTTTGAGCCAGATGCTCCCAACTATACGCCCCGGATTTCCGGTATCCTTCACACGGAAAATGGCCGTTACAGCTATGCCATGTCTATTTTAAAGAGCAATCAGGGTGACCCCTCCTCCTGTCTGCGTTTTACCTATGCATATCAGAACCCTGCAGCCGGAATGGGCCATTTCATCCATACCTATATGCATGACGGCAGTCCTCTTCCAAGCTTTGAGGGTGAGCCAAAGGCTGTAGCCATTGAGGGAACCATTGACGAATTTACCTCAATGGTCTGGAACAGCTTAAATGAGGATAACAAGGTATCCCTCTTTGTGCGATATATCGACATTGCTACAGGTGAGACAGAGACAAGAATTGTAAATAAGAATCAATAGCCATTTTAAAAATAAGTCAGGAGAGAGAAGCATGAAAGAACTGGAATTAAAATACGGATGCAACCCCAATCAGAAGCCTTCACGGATTTTCATGGAAAATGACAGAGAGCTTCCCATTACAGTTTTAAGCGGAAGACCGGGTTATATCAACCTTTTGGATGCCTTAAACGGATGGCAGCTGGTAAAAGAGTTAAAGGAGGCAACGGGACTTCCGGCAGCCACCTCCTTTAAGCACGTTTCGCCTGCTGGCGCCGCCGTGGGCCTTCCCATGGATGAGGTGTTAAGGAAAATTTACTGGGTGGATGATCTTGGAGAGCTCTCTCCCTTAGCCTGTGCCTATGCCAGAGCCAGAGGCGCAGACCGTATGTCTTCTTTTGGAGATTTTATTTCATTATCGGATGTCTGCGACGTGGACACAGCCCGGCTGATTAAGAGAGAGGTTTCAGACGGCGTGATCGCTCCCGGATACGAGCCGGAGGCGTTAGAAATCTTAAAGACCAAGAAAAACGGCAATTACAATGTGATCCAGATCGATCCGGACTATGAGCCAGAGGCTTTGGAGCGCAAGCAGGTATTTGGCGTTGTCTTCGAACAGGGTCACAATAATTTAAAGATTGACAAGACTCTGCTCGAGCATATTGTTACAAAGGAAAAAGAACTTCCAGAGGATGCAGCAAGAGATCTTCTGATTTCTCTCATTGTCTTAAAATATACCCAGTCCAATTCCGTCTGCTTTGCAAAAGGCGGTCAGGCCATCGGAATCGGAGCAGGACAGCAGTCCAGAGTACACTGCACCAGACTGGCAGGCAGCAAGGCAGATAACTGGTATCTGCGCCAGGCACCCCAGGTGCTGAATCTGCCCTTTATCGACGGTATCCGCCGGGCAGACAGAGATAATGCCATTGATTTATACATTGGCGAGGATTATATGGATGTGCTGGCAGAGGGAAGATGGGAGCGCATTTTTAAGGAAAAGCCCCCTGTATTTACAAAAGAGGAAAAGCGGGCATGGCTGGACGGCCTTACGGACGTAGCTCTTGGCTCGGACGCTTTCTTCCCCTTCGGAGATAATATTGACAGGGCTTATAAAAGCGGTGTAAAATATGTAGCACAGCCGGGAGGCTCTGTCCGGGATGACCAGGTGATCGAAACCTGCGATCAGTACGGCATGGTGATGGCATTTACGGGAATCCGCCTGTTCCATCATTAAAGCATAGCTGTACTGCATCCATCGGAGCAGCTGAAAGGATCCCGCCAAAAGACACGGCTCATGGGCCAAATGGTCCATGGGCCTTTTATCCGATTTAAAAAGGAAAATTATGGGAAATTATACCAGCATGAAACGAGGATAATGAGAATGAAAGATCTGACAAGAGAGCATCCGCGTCACACCCTGTGGCGCTTTCTTCTTCCCATGCTGGCAAGCGTAATGTTTCAGCAGTTTTACAGTGTTGCGGACAGCAGCATTGCAGGACGGTTCGCAGGAGAAGATGCGCTGGCGGCAGTAGGTGCCTCCTATCCGATTACAGTGATATTTATGGCCTTTGCCGTAGGAAGCAATCTGGGAGCATCGGTTGTGGTGTCACGGCTGTTTGGAGCCGGAGATTTAAAGAGGATGAAATCTGCAGTCAGCACGGCTTTTATTGCCTGCGGTGTGTTAAGCGCGGTTTTAACGCTGTTTGGCTGGTTTTTCTGTAGCTGGATGATGGAGCTGGTACATACGCCGGAAAATATTTTTTCAGAAGGTGAGCTCTATCTTAAGATTTATGTATATGGACTGACCTTTTTGTTTTTGTACAATGTATGTACGGGAATCTTTACGGCACTGGGAGATTCCAGGACGCCTTTGTATTTTCTGATCGGTTCTTCTCTGGGAAATATTTTTCTGGATTTCTGGTTTGTGGCAGGACTTGGCCTGGGAGTGGCAGGCGTGGCCTGGGCGACCTTTATTGCTCAGGGGATTTCCGCTGTACTGGCACTTGTGACGCTGAGGTTCCGGCTTACGAAGATTTCCTGTGAGGGAAGGCCGCGGCTGTTTGACTGGGTGCTTCTGGGCCAGATTGCAGCTATTGCGGTTCCCAGCATCCTTCAGCAGAGCGTCCTGTCTGTGGGAAATATGTTTGTCCAGGAGATCGTAAACCGGTACGGCTCTGCGGTGATCGCAGGATATTCCGGGGCGATCAAGCTCAATACCTTTGCCATCAATTCCTTCATGGCGTTGGGAAGCTGTCTTTCCAGCTATACGGCCCAGAACCTGGGGGCAGGAAAAAGGGAGCGCCTTCCGGCCGGATTTCACACAGGGATCGGCTTGTCGCTGTTTGCGGCCCTTCCATTTGTGATTTTGTATGCCTTTTTTTGGAAGGCAGATGATGGGGCTGTTTTTGAGTGGGGAGAGCAAAGATGCGATCGAAGCAGGTGTATTATTTTTAAGGATCGTAAGCCCCATGTACTTTATGATAGCGGTAAAGCTGATGACAGACGGCATTATCCGGGGAGCTGGGGCTATGAAATATTTTGTGATCGCTACGGTGCCGGATCTGATCTTAAGGATCTGTATGGCAGAACTTTTAACCCCGCATTTTGGAAGCACCGGAATCTGGATGGCCTGGCCCTTTGGATGGATCGCAGCAACGGTGCTCACTCTGAATTTTTTACCGCAGGATCATTTTGGAAAAATAGTACGTACACCTGGCAAGCTGCTCCGGCATATGATGAAGTAAGAATATGCAGGGGTGGCTTTCTTTGAAAACTTTTCCAAAACCATTATCCCAGATGGAAGAAAAGGAGTGTCTGGAGCGCTGCAAAGGGGGCGACCAGTCTGCCAGAAATATGCTCATTGAGCATAATATGCGTCTGGTAGCCCATGTGGTAAAAAAATATCAGTGCCCGGATTACGAAACAGAGGATCTTCTGTCGGTGGGAACCATCGGACTGATAAAAGCAGTCAATACGTTTAATGCAGACAAAGGTTCAAAACTGGCGACGTACGCGGCCCGGTGCGTGGAAAACGAAGTGCTGATGAAGCTCAGAAGCAATAAGAAACTTGCAAGAGAGGTATCCCTCTATGAACCCATCGGAGTAGACAAGGACGGAGAAACCGTAAGTCTGATGGACGTGATCGAGATGGAAAATCCCGAAACCATAGACGGGCTGATCTTGGATCAGGATATCAGGGAAATGTACCGGGCCTTTGACCGCTGCCTGACAGATCCGGAAAAACAGGTCATTTCCATGCGGTACGGCCTCTTTCGGGGCAGGGAGCATACACAGAGGGAAATTGCAGCCCGTATGGGGATATCCAGATCCTATGTCAGCCGGATTGAAAAGCGGGCGATAGGGAAGCTTCGGGCAGAATTTGAGCATTTTTAAGCGGCAGCGCCATAAATATCTAAAATACAGGATAAAAGTGTAAATAAATTAAAAAAATATGCATTGTCATGGAAATGATTTCCGTTTATACTGAGTAGGAAAGACAGGATAAGGAGGAAATGACATGGCTGTTTTAGTAACGGGAGGCGCCGGATATATCGGAAGCCATACCTGCGTAGAGCTGCTGAATGCAGGCTATGAGGTAGTAGTCGTAGACAATCTTTACAATTCCAGTGAGAAGGCTCTGGAGCGTGTTGAGGAGATCACGGGAAAGAAGCTGAAATTTTATCAGGCAGATCTGCTGGACCGCGAGGCGGTAAAAAGGATTTTCTAGTTCCATGCTGATGCGCTTCATAGAAGCCAAGGCCCGCTGAGAAACTTTGATGCCGGCTTTTGTCGAACCCGTAAAGGAAATCATCGAGATATTGGGATCGTCGCAGATGGCATTTCCGATTTCAC
>ENA-OQAB01001027-OQAB01001027.1-human-gut-metagenome-genome-assembly--contig:-NODE-1027-length-13791-cov-1.916276_pt1 | contig 13791 bp, 11 predicted proteins | sample MGYA00242490_ERZ504517 | MGnify/ENA primary metagenome ERZ504517 (study PRJEB26092, sample SAMD00036298) | human gut metagenome | host: Homo sapiens | study: EMG produced TPA metagenomics assembly of...
TTTTCCCGTAACCGGCAGGCTGCTTTCTCAATTCGGAGGCGTTGGATGTAATCAATCGGTGTTTCACCTATCAGGAACGTGAATATTCTGTGGAAATGAAAAGGCGAAAAGTTAGCTATTTCTGCTATACTTTTCAGTTCCAGAGGCTGGTCGAGATGTATGTCAATGTAGTCCATCACTCGATTGATCCTGGAACGATATTCTATTTTACTTTTTTCTTGTATATTCATGTCAGACGGTTTTTAATCGCAAAGATAGCTGCCGTCTGTCAGATCTGCTTGTCTATTCTTGCTAACTATCTTGTGAATTTTATCCTTACACTGTATTTGCAGAAGTCTTTTTATGTGTGAAAGATGGAGTAAATATAGCAGTTTTTGGCGGATTATTCTTGTTTCATGAGGTATCTGCCTATCTTTGCAGTATAAACGGTTTGTTTAATTTATAACACTGACGATTATGAAGTTACTGGTTTTTCTTGCTAAAGGCTTTGAGACGATTGAATTTAGTGGTTTCATTGATGTGATGGGATGGGCGAAAACAGATTTTGGCTGTGATGTTGAGGTGGTAACAGGTGGTTTTAACGAGAAAGTCATCAGTTCTTTTAATATTCCCGTTTTGGTGGATAAGACGATTGATGAGATATCCGTTGATGAATATGATGCTCTTGCCATCCCCGGAGGTTTTGAAGTTTTCGGCTTTTATGAAGAGGCTTATGAAGAGAAGCTTTTAAATCTGATTCGTCAGTTTGATGCCCGGAAGAAATGGATTGCAACAGTTTGTGTAGGTGCTTTGCCTGTCGGTAAAAGTGGTGTGCTGAAAGATAGAAAGGCGACTACTTATCATCTCGGAGGGGCAGTCAAGCAAAAGGTTCTTCAAAGTTTCGGAGCAATAATCGTCAATGAACCGATAGTGGTGGACGACAATATAATCACTTCTTATGGTCCTCAAACCGCTTCGGGAGTAGCCCTTCTTTTATTGGAGAAACTGACTTCCCATCGTGAAATGTCTTTGGTAAAAGAGGCTATGGGATTCTAAAAATAAAACCGGAGAAGCATCAAAATTAGTACGGAAGGATTATTGACTTATGATACAATGACTCAATCTGCTGCAATAACAGAGATAAGAAAATATTAATCTTCTTATCTCTGTCCTCTACTATATCATATAGCAAACAGGCTGCTAAATCAGTTCGTGAATTTCCTGAATATGGAGATTCAGATGATCTAAATATCCTTCTATCATTTCTTTTAAAAGTGACTTTTGTCCCTTCGAAGTCACACCAGTAACTATCTAGTTTCGTTTGATCTACCGACTTTATTACCTGAATGATATGCAAATTAAAGAATTTCCATAACTGAATCAGATTATTCCAGTCCGTATGCTGATAATCCTGCAAGGCTATCACAGATCATTATCCTGCCGATAATCAGGAAAGAAAGCAGGTCCTTACTGTATTGTAACCTGATCATCCGATTGATTGATTGTTTGAGGCGGAATCAATCAAATGTCCTGAGAATTTGTTTGATTAGTACGATTCTGCCTGTTACGTTTTTGTGTGATTGTCTCTTCCGGCAGGCTGATTAATACTTTTTCTTCTGTCTCTATAACATTATAAATCCCTTCTGTTATTGGGGAAAAATCAAACTCTGGCATAATTCCTCTCTTTCTGTTTTAAAGTTTCTTTTGTGCAACTGCGCAATAATGCAAATATAGACAAATGAATGAAATATATGCGGAATTGCATTCTATAAAAGCAAACTTGTTTGTTATTCTGCTTGTTAGGATAACATCTTTTCCATATATCCTTTATATTTGCATGATATTAGAACCAACAATTATATAAAAAAGATATGAGAACAGTATTGGCAGCATTAGGAGTTTTGTGTTTCATGGGAAGTTGCTCGTCTGGTATGACAAGTTCAAAAGGCATTGTTTGTGATGCGACCATGAATACAGTGGCGATTGTTACAGACAAGAATGATACTCTTTCATTCAGTACGATGAACGCGAATAAAGAAGAAGTCGATGGCTTGCTTCTGAATGATACTCTGGAAGTATTCTATACCGGTAAATATACACCGGGGATGCAGGCCTCAAAATTAGTCCAGTATCCGCAATCTCTCAAACTTGGAGGCGATCGGGATGAACACGGTTGTATCGGCTCTGCCGGATATGTATGGTGTGAAGTGCAGCAAGACTGCATCCGGTTGTTTGAAAAAGGTATCCGGACGGAAGCTGTTGATGGAAGCACTGCTTCTGCTTTTATTGTGTTCAGTCCCGATTCCACACGTTTGGAACTTTTCTTCTCTGATGAACAACCGAATGAGATTCTGGAAAGACGTGGCTTACCTTCGGGAGGTTATGCATGGAACGTGGAGGATGATGATACGAAAAATGTACGGTTTATAGACGGATTGTGGACAATCAGTCAGAGAGATAAGGTTATTTATCGTGAGAAAAAGACGAAAGCCGGAGAATAATTCCGGCTTTTATAGCTGTTTATTTATTACTTTTATCTGATAAAAGTATAGCCGAATCGTGCTCAACAATGTCTTTTTACGACTGTAGTGCTAAAAAATGTGATAATCTAATAGTAATGGAATAAAAAAGGAGGGATACTGTAACTTTTAATTCTGATTTTTATTATATTTGTATAGCCGTTGAAAGGTGCGTTCATTGAGACTAAATATCGAAAAGCGTTCAGCTTTTTTACGTAGTAACGAAACTACCAATTTCTTTTACCCTCAGGGTAAATATTACAACACGTAAAAATGACTGAACGCCTACGCTTGTTATACATATACTTTGCGTGGGCGTTCTTCTCATTTGTGTTGTAGGGATTGGTAGTTCCTGTTGCTACATTTGGGAAGAAAAGGCTCACGTTTTTTTATATCTATTCTTGACATAACATTCAAAACATATGAAAAGATCTTCATTTTGGGTTTTATCGTAAAAGTGCGTTGCTTTTTTAACGAGTTAGTTTTCCTTTTTATTAAACTAAAAAAAGACTACTATGGATAAGAAAATCGTAGGTGCCAACGCAGGCAAAGTATGGCACGCCCTTAATGAAGCTGATGGAATTTCGATTCCCGAACTTGCCCGGAAAGTAAATCTGAGTGTGGAAAGCACAGCTCTGGCAGTCGGTTGGCTGGCTCGTGAAAACAAGGTAGTGATTGAACGCAAGAATGGATTAATTGAAATTTATAATGAAGGTCATTTTGACTTTTCTTTCGGATAAGTTTAATGAATATAATGCTGGTTAGGTTATATAATGAAAGAAGCTCTCGATAAAAAACTGAATTCAGTGATATTGAAAGCTTCTTTTTATTATATACCTTGTGTCAAAATGCCTTATTGAAGAGTAACTATAATGGAGTGTTCACCCTTCTCTGTTATGATAATTACCTTATTTCTTTGTCAGAAACTTCTTGCTCAACCACTTTCTTACAGGCTCGTCATACAGTTTCAGGCAAAGGTAAGCCAACACAATGCTTCCGAAGAAGACACATAAGGCTACCGGCCATGACTGGGAGAAAGTGATATGTGGCTCTTTGCTCCATAACCAGGCATAGAACAGATACATGAAAGGATAATGTATGATATATACCGGATAAGATATATCTCCCAGGAATTTACAGATTTTGGCTGTACCTTTATCTGTCGTTTTTCCCGAAGCACCCAGATAGACAAGTAGTGGGAAAATAAGAATGGTGCATACAGCATCATAAATACCATTCATCCACGGAGATGTCTCACCGCCTACATACGGCATGGTAAGTAAAATGAGAATCGACAGACTGCATATCCAGAAAGCCCCTTTGATATGGACCGGTTTAAATATGCGCGACATCAATAATCCGATAGAGAATGCGAACAACATACGTAGAAAACCTCCGATCAGGTTATAGTCGATCATCGACCAGCCTACTCTAAATGATGACTACCGGAGAGATTGCATATCGAGAAAGAAGCCAATCCGATTCCTGCTATCACAACAAAGTATCGTAAAGATGCCTTGGTAGACATCCGGCGAATAAATAGGGCATACAAAATATTACCGATATACTCGAAGAACAAAGACCAGCTGGGACCATTCAAAGGATACATCTCACCATTTCCACGGACTTCGGGACCCGTGCCCGGAACAGCCGGAATCAGGAAAAGATTGAGAAGCATAGCCACCATTACCATCGATATGGAAACACGGGTACCGTCCCATTGCTCGCAGCCTTGTATGCAAAATGTAATAGCACCCAAAACGGCTCCCATAACAACCATCGGATGCAGACGGATTAATCTGCGTTTGAAAAACTCTTTTTGGGTCATCGTTGTTTTCCAGCGGTCGTCATAAGCATAGCCGATAACGAAGCCCGACAGAATAAAGAAGAAATCGACAGCCAGATACCCATGATTGAATTTTTGGTCTATGGGACTTGTGGCAAAGCCTTCGAATACATGATACCATATCACCAAAAGAGCCGCAACCCCTCGCAGTCCGTCAAGGAGTACGTAATGGGGTTTAGAGTCTGCAAAATGCAGAGGAAGAGATTTTTTGCATGTTTTAAATTATTGTTCAAATTAGTATTAGTCATTGAAGAAGCCGCAAAAATACGGAATTTATAAGTTTAAAAATTTGTCCTGCATCAAAATCTTGCCGTATATGAGAATTATTTGTATGCTCTGAGGCGGCTGAGTGTTGATAGTGTGATGCCCAGATAAGAGGCGATATATCCCAATTGTATCCGCTGGCACATTTGAGGAAATTGAAGTTTGAATGCTTCATATCTTTCTTTTGCAGACAGGGTGAGGCGGTCTTTGTGCGAACGGTGCAGGCGTCTGTATTCGTTTTGATGAATCACTCTTCCCCAGTTTGCCAGTTCGATATTGGTCTGAAACAGCCGGAGCAGATCGGTCAGTGATATTCTGTATGCGACAACGTCCTCAAGCGTTTCCACAAATTCTTCACTCATCTTATTATAATACAATTCATCCATGCTGAAGACAATCGCTCCCTCACACGCAAAGGAAGTCGTTATTTCCTCTCCGTTTACCAGCCAGAAAGAGCGGGTCATTCCTTCTTCAATAAAATAAGCCGATTTGCAAAATTTGTCAGCCTCTATCAGTTGATGCCTCTTTGGAAAATGACATAATACTGTATTTTCTTTTAGTATTTGTATCGTTTCATCCGAAATGGGATACAAAGAGTTCATCTTATCAATAATGTTTCTCATAAAGTAGCCTTAATAATTTTCTGTCAAGTACAAAAATAGGAAAAACAATTCTGCCCACAAATAGATGCCGGTGAAAAAGGGGGTGTTTTATCGATTCGTTCACTAAGGAGGAGAGAAACCGGAGAGTGGGAACTGCTGCTGAAAGACAAAGAAGGTACACTTCATTCTTTGGTGAAAATGTACTTTCTTTGAAATCGGGAAGAGGCTAAACACGTGAGTATAGCCAGCTTATTCCGGAAACGGTATACATCAATTGACGTTGCTTACCTTGGATTCTGCTGTATATTCGGATTGGCATCTATCTCGCTTTGCGGAATAGGCAGGGCTATTCTCAGATCGGTAGCTTCTATCTTTTGTGCGTTAGACGCTTTCAAGGTCTCAAGATGCCAGCTGCCCTTGCGTTCAATAGCCAGACCATTGCGTAAGTAGTCATAGAAGACTTCCCCTTCGCCAACCAGTTCCTTGCGGCGCTCTTTAAGAATCCTGTCCAGAGTAAAAGTCTCCGTTGATACTTGCTGACTGGTATCCGTCGTACGGCGGCTGATGATGTCATTCAGATAACCTTGTGCTTCTTCAAGATCCGTTCCTTTTTTCAGTCCCGCTTCAGCCGCGTTCAGATAGACTTCGGAAAGGCGGATGATGCAAATGTTATTAGTTTTGGGATCATCTCCGGTCTTGCCGGGGAACTTGGCAAGATAGACTTTCTCGTGCATGGCGGCAGCCGGAAGTCCGGTGTTGTTTTCGATGACAGATTCCTTTGTCAGGCAGTGGCGTACATCCTTGGGGTCTTCATTCAGCAGGTTCAGGAAATCTTCCGACAAGATCAGATTATTCCAGTCGACCGTTGCTTCGTTGGCATAAACCATCGGAGCACCCTCACCGCCCGTACCTCCTGAAGGTTCGGATAAAGTGATGTAAAGTTCGAATAATGATTCGGACTGGAAATCCTGCCCCCATACATTGGGATATTCCTCATAGCTGTAAAGCTGATAACGTCCGCCGTTGTTTTTGATGACATCCGTAGCGGCATCATAAGCCTTCTGATATTCACCCATATTCAGATAGACTCTTGACAGTAATGCCTGAGCTGCCCAGTAGTTTATATAGCCATTGGATGTCTCTTGTCTCAACCCGGACAGTGCATTGCTCATGTCGCTGACTATCTGTTCGTAGCATTGCGCTACAGTGCTGCGTGACGGTTTATGGGTGGGATCGGAAGGGGAGGTCTCGATGGGTACTCCCAATGAAGGCCCCCCTTGTCATTCGTATAAGGCATTCCGAACAACCGGGTCAGGTTGAAGAGTGAAAGCCCCCGCATTACCAGCGCTTCGGACTTGATGCGGTTCAATTCTTTAGTATCACTGCTTTGAATACTGCCCGACTCTATTTTCTGTATCAGATTATTTGTCTGTCGTATTACTTTATAAACAGTATTCCATGGCAGTACAATATTCAGATTATCGGAAGCGAGCACATTGTATTCGTAATAGGGAGATACACGTTTTCCGTCTCCTTTGGTGATACGTGCCTGTACATCGGCGGCACGGCAATCGCCGTAATACCAATAGTTGTCTCCGTAGTAGCTATGGCCGGATGCCAGACGATAAATTCCGTTCAGAGCGATCTGGGCATCGTCCAGTGTTACGATGGCCTGTCCGGTTTCTACCGAGCTGGTGGTGTTAAGGTCTAGCCAGTCTGCCGAGCAGGAGCTGTTCAGTAGAGCCATTGCTGTAAGTATGTATATATGAATTCGTTTCATTATGTTGTTTATTTAGTTAGAATGATAGGGATGTTAGAATGATAATTGAGCTCCGAAACTGAAAGTACGCATGGCGGGAGCCTCACAAAAGACTTCACCGTTAACGGGTGTTTCGGGGTCATACTGTTTCCATTTGGCCCAGGTCAGCAGATTATTTCCCGAGAAATATACCCGTACTTTGTCAATCATCAGCTTTTGAGTCCACTGGTTGGGCAGTGTGAAGCCGAGGGTAAAGTTTTTCAGGCGTAAATGATCGGTGCTGTGGATATAGCGGGACGAGTTGGTGGAAGTAGCCGGTTCACCATATACGAAACGTGGGGTATCCGTCTGATCTCCGGGCTTTTGCCAACGGTTCATCATATATGCGGGCAAGTTGTATCGTGAACTGTAGATGGAACTGCTGCCGTTTTCAATATAAGTTCCCAGTTTGTCGAATGAGTAACCGCCCAGTGAATAAGTTAGTGTAAAGGTCAGGTCTATCCATTTGTAATTCAGGATATTGGTGAATCCTCCTGATACTTTGGGAGTAGCGGTCTTGTACGGAATAGATTCTGCTTTGGCAGCGTCGGTGGTGAGTTCCCGATTGTAGCTTCCGTCTCATTTTTTGTATCAGATAATATTGGGCAGAACCGGTCAGCGGGTCTACTCCGGCAAACTCTTTTACATAAAATGTATGATAGGGAGTCCCACTTTATGGATGAACCATGTTCCCTCAATCGTCTGGTCTAATAGTCCGTTGAGTGAAACGATCTTATTCCGGTTATGGCTCAGGTTGAAAACACTGGTCCAGTTAAAGTCGTTGGAAACAACATTCAGCGTACGCAATTCAAACTCTACTCCCTTGTTGTTCAGGCGTCCGATGTTGCTTAAATAACTGGTAAATCCGGTAGTGGCGCTGATGGGGAGACTGTAAAGCAAGTCCTTGGTATCCCGGTTGTAATATTCCAGACTCGCAAAAATACGATTGATAAATGAAAGGTCGATGCCCAGATTCAGGCTGTAATTCTTTTCCCATGTCAACAGATCATTGGGTTGTGCCGATTCATACGATCCGGCTGCCTCCATGTAGTTTTCTCCATAACTGTACAGTCCTTTGTAGCCGTAGTATGAACCGGGCTGATTTCCGTTTACACCATACGAGGCACGTATCTTGATATCACTCAAAACCGGCTTTACGGCTTTCATGAAATTCTCGTTGCCCAAATGCCACATACCCGACACAGACCAGAAATTTCCCCAGCGGTTGTTGGGTGAAAGGCGTGAACTTCCGTCGCGACGGTAACTTCCGGCGATGTAGTAACGGTCGTCATAGTCATAATTCAGTCGTGATAGATAAGAAATCATCCGATAGGCTTGGGTGGCAGACTTGAAACTGTTCAATACGGCGGCATTATCCGGTTCTGTCAGTTTATCACTGGGCAGTTTGGACTTTTCACCCGAAGCGTGGTCTGTCTGGTAGCTTTCTATTTCATAAGCCGCCAATACATCGAGATGATGTTTGCGGGCGAAAGTACGCACATAGTTCAGTGAGGTCGATGAGATCAGTTTGCCGTATTCAATGAAGCCTTTGGCTGTCTGGGCGTCGCTTCCGCTTTTAGGGCCTGCCGAGCTCAGAGGGTTATAGTAGCGTGAATCCTTCTGGATAGTATAATCATAGCTTAATGTCTCTTTCAGTTTGAGACCTTTGATCGGCTCTATCGCTGCGTAACCGGTTGAAAACATACGTGTCATACGCACGCGGTTGTAATCGGTGAGTATGTCGCGCAACGGATTCAGGCTGGTGCCGTCATAAGCTCCTACATAGTTTCCTTCTTCATCACGCACCACCATGGAAGGTGTCATGGTCATGGCCACGCACAGAAAAGGGTTGATAGATGATCCGCGTTCCTCATTCATTTCCTGGTTCATTTGCGAGAACATCATATTTGCTCCTACTTCCCCGTATTTGCCGACTTTCTGCGTAACGTTCAAGCGTGCTGAGTAACGGTCCAGACTGGAGTTTTTGGCCAATCCTTCCTGATTGTTGTAGCCGAGCGAGGCATAGAATGTAGAACGGTCGTTACCGCCGGAGACGGAAGCTTCATAACTCTGATGCATAGCGGTGCGGAGCAGCTCTTTTCGCCAGTCCGTATATCCCATGGACGGCTTATATGCATATGTGCCGATATTGGAATTGGCATATTCACTCGGAGACTCCATACCGTTGTCTATTGCGTAATTCAGCAATCCTTCATAGAGCAGCTCTTCCCGTTGGTCACCGTTGAGGGTAGGGCGGAAGTCGACAGCCGCATGAGAGAAGCCGCCTGACACGTTCAAGTCCACACGTACCTTTCCGGTATTTCCTTTTTTAGTTGTAATCAATATGACGCCATTGGCGGCGCGGGAACCATACAGGGAAGCCGCTGCCGCATCTTTGATTACAGTCACGTTTTCAATATCCGACGGATTCAGCGTACTCATTATATTGGTCTTGGAATTGTTCATATATGCTGCATCAGGACCACCGGAACTCATACTCCCGGAAGTAACCGGTACTCCATCTATGACAAACAAAGGTTCCTGTGAAGCGTTGAACGATCCCATTCCTCTGATGCGAATACTTTGGTTGGCGCCCGGTTGACCGGAACTGCTGGTTATTTGTACACCGGTAGTCATACCTTGCAACTTTTGCTCAACGCTCATCACGGGCACTTCTTTCAGCATATCTGTACGCAGCGTATTGGCCGATCCTGTGAACGAGGATTTGGAGAAATTACCATACCCTGTTACTACTACCTCGTCAATATCCATCGTTTCGGGGATCAGTACTATTTTGAGTTCTTTCTCTTTGCGGGGGACGCGTATTTCCTGTGTCTTCATTCCCACATAGGATACGACCAGCAGCTTGGTTCCGGTTTCCACGGACAATTGAAACTGACCGTTGATATCGGTAATCACTCCTTTGGTGGGATTCCCCTTTACACTGACGGTGGCACCGATAAGTGGTTCATTATCCTCTGATGATATAACAACACCGGATATGTTCAGTTGCTGAGCGGATGCATACGAAATACTCAACAAACAAAACAGTAAGCTAAAACATAAATGTTAACCTTTGATTAATCTTCATACTTTTATATTTAAAAATACATTTGCTATAAAGTCGATACAAAGGATATACCAATAGGATATAAAGAAATGCTGAAAAGATAAGATACAGATTACAGCGGAGTTGAAAAAACGATATTATTGGGGCGGTGTGGAAAAAAAATGTGGAAAGGTGTGGAAAATATCCCCAATCATTGGTACGATAAATAGCGTGGCTATATGGATTATCGTACCGATAATGATTGGGTATATAGGTCTTACAATTTAATATCCCGGATTCTGATACTCGCTGCCGTTGATAATGGTAGCGGTAAAGGTCGTAGAAATGGGACGTAAAGCATAATTCGGATCAAAGAACCGTGCGAGATCCGGGTGAGTATCTTTCAGATAATCGGAACTCTTGAACATCCCTGTCCGTTTCAAATCGTAGAAACGGCAATATTCACCGCATAGTTCGCGTCCTCTTTCGTCTAATACGTCACGAACCGTCATGCTGCCCGTTAACGGGTTTGCTCCGGCACGTTCGCGAACCTTATTCAGGTATTTGGCGGCATTCGCTCCTCCGTTCAGATAAATGTCAGCCTCTGCGGCAATCAGATAGACTTCCGCCATACGCATGATAAACGTAGCGTTTAAGTTTCCGTTTCTTTGTTTGGAGGCGTTTGCAACGTAATAGTTACTGCTGTTGTGCTTGTTTAGTGACGGATAATAGTAACGGAACAGATTCTCGCTGGTACCGTCGTTCTTGTAATTCCCTGTTACATTTGTATACGAGTAGTTCATGTTCACATTGTTGTTTCTATCACTGTAGACATGGTTGTAATCAATCAACAAATAGTCGGTCTTGTGCTCATTCTGTTTTTCCGTAGAATAATCCGCATCCTGCGGCATGATAAATTTAATGGCCGGATCACCTTTCTTCAGAGCTTTGCCGATGACTGTTTCGTCTTTATCGTACATGTGTACGGCACTTTCGTCCCAAGTATAACTTTTATTGGCCTTCCATTGGGTAGTGAATGACTGGTGGAATCTGGGGTCTAACGTGCCGTCATTCTGTACATACAGATTCAGCAAGTGTTGCGTAGGCATGAAGATGCCGCTGATGGAGCCTTCCCATGTCAGTCGTGTTTCCTGATTGTCTTCACGGGCACCGAACTTATTGATGTCACACAGGAAATACTCGTCATTGCGGTTTAGCTTGTAGTTACCGTTGCTCGAACCGTGTCCGTCCGTGCCTGCATACCAGCGATGTTTCCAGAGCGCTTCCTTGTTTCCCTGTTATTGCTTTCTTCGAATACTTCACTGTACGTAGGATACATATAAGTGTTGTAATTTCCCGCCACCCGATTCGCAGTCGGAGATCAGCTGTAAAGCTGCGTCGAGAGCTTCCTGCAGGTATTCCGTGCTTCCATACTCGTAGGTCTGCAGACAGGCTTTTGCCAGAAAGCCGAGAGCGGCCTTCTTGGTCGGAGTGGTAGTCGTGGCATGATTCCCGATTGCCAGCCATTCGGATGCGAATCTTAGGTCGGGCAGGATGACTTCTTTGTAGATAGTCATCGGGTCGGTGCGGACAGGAGAGTAGTTGAGGCTGGTTTCCGGTTCCGTAAGCATGGTTACCCCTCCGAATTGTTCCACTGCGTTGAAGTAATAGACAGCTCTCATGAAGCGGGCTTCGGCAACTTTCGCATTCCGTTCCTCTTCTGTGGCGTAGGGAGGCTTGTCGCCTAAGGCGATGGCTTCGTTGCAGGAACCTATTCCGTCGTATGTCCCGTTCCACCAGTTATTGGTGTAGGTCGTGTTGGGCGATGTGCCGGCGAAAAACCAGAACCATTCGGTGTAGCTTGTCGATTGGTTAGCCTTGTACGTCCAGAGGTCCGTATCCCCTTCGGTCAGCGACATCCAGTCTGCGGCACCGTAGTAAAACCTTTCCATTGCGAAGTAGCACTGGTTGATCAGTGTTTCGTATCCCTCGGTTGAGGTAGCCAATGTTTCATTGGTAAATGCGCCCGGGTTGTACTCTTCCAGCGAGCAGGAATGTAGGAATAGTGCGGACAGCAGGACAGAGCAAAAAACTGTTTTTAAAGTATACTTTTCATTGTCATTTTCTTCTTTAATTAGAATGTGAGATTAACTCCAAATACAAATTGCCGATAGGTGGGAAACGCGTCCGAACCGTTCGTTTCGGGGTCTGTGTCCTTCAGTTGCTTGTCTTTCACAAAGATGAACGGATTGTAGGCCGTAGCGTAGATGCGGCATTTCTCCATCAATACCTTGCGGGAAATGTTGGCGGGGAGGGTATATCCCAGAGTGATATTCTTGATCTTGATGAAGGAGCCGTCGTGTACTCTCAGCGAAGGATATACCGTTTTCTGTTCGTCTCCCGTTCCGGGACGCGGGAAGTATGCGCCCTGATTGTCCTCTGTCCAGTAATCCACGCCTGCCAGCTGATTCTTGGTCACACTTTGCTCTGCGGTATAGTAGCCGAGTAGGTCACTGTTGATTGTCTGCCCGTAGCGTGCCATTGCAAAGACGGATAAATCGAAGTTCTTGTAGGTGAAGGAGTTGTTCAGTCCGATGATCCAGTCCGGATTCGTGTGTCCCAGAATTTGTCTGTCATCGGTGCTGTATTTATGTACTCCGCCGTCTCCGTTTTTATCCACTGTCTCTATCTTGATAAATCCCGGATTTACGCCATATGCATCCAGCGTCTCCTTCGGAGTGTCACTTCCCCAGATACCTGCATATTTATAGCCGTAAATGGCGTGAATCGGTTCGCCGGTAAACAGGTTCTCGGAGATCAGGTCACCGTCGGGCAGCTTGTCTATCTTCTCCTTGCTCCAGGTGGCGGACAGGGTCGTGTTCCATGTAAAGTCCTTGTGCTGTATATTGTGGGAGTTCAATATCACTTCCACGCCCTGATTGCTAGTTTGGGCGATATTCTGCCAGATAGACAGAGGAGAACCCCATCCGGTCAGTCCGCTGGTGATGGGCAATATACGCTTGAATAATAATCCTTTGGTGCTTGTTCTGAACCATTCAATGGAACCGTCGATGCGGCTGTTCAGTATGCCGAAGTCCAGACCGATGTTCCAGTTGTACGATTTTTCCCAACCGAGGTCGGCACTGCCGTAAGTCTCCGAGTATTGTGTGAAAGGAACGATTTTTCCATTGACGGAGACTCCGCTGGCAGAATATACGTAGGCTTGGGTAGTGGTGCTATAGGCGTCTGTTCCGCCGGAGTTGCCCGTGATGCCGTAGCTGACTCTCAGTTTCAGGTTGTCCAACCAACTTCGTGTCTTTTCCATAAAAGCCTCGTCGGAAATTCTCCAGGCTATGGCGCCTGCCGGGAAAGCATCCCATTTGTGTCCGGCGGAGAATTGTGAGACACCGTCCCAACGGGTGGAGAAGTTGAATAAGTATTTGCTCTTGTATGAATAGTTGAGGCGGAAAGCAAAAGACATTTTCTGTGTCTGTGCGAAGTCCGATTCCACATGTGGGGAGGAACCCGAAGTCAACCGCCAGAACGACCATTGGTCTACCATCTGTCCGCTTGCGGCAGCCATGTTGCTTTCCGACTGGTTCTTGTTCCACGAAGTGATTAAAGAACCTCCTACCGTATGCGCTTTGGCAAGGGTCGTGCTGTATGCTAGAATGTTTTCCCACGTGTAATTCCATGCGTTGTCATTGGTGATGGAGGCGTGAGGCGAACCCCAC
>ENA-OQAB01001028-OQAB01001028.1-human-gut-metagenome-genome-assembly--contig:-NODE-1028-length-13787-cov-3.101903_pt1 | contig 13787 bp, 12 predicted proteins | sample MGYA00242490_ERZ504517 | MGnify/ENA primary metagenome ERZ504517 (study PRJEB26092, sample SAMD00036298) | human gut metagenome | host: Homo sapiens | study: EMG produced TPA metagenomics assembly of...
TTTTTTCATAAGCCACCGAATACACTGTTTTTTGTACACTATATGTTAAAAAATTGGTGAGGTTATGATTGTAATTCTGCTCCTTCTTCTGGCCCTGCTTTATCACAGCCGTCACAGGCTTTCTCTTCGCATCTGTCCCGCTGGCCCGCCTGACGCCCTATGCCCTGGAGTCAGACGGTTTCCGGGCCATGAGGCTTGGAGAGTCTGTCTCTGCCCTTGACCAGCTGGATCCGGAACAGCTGGCCGCTCTGATGATCCAGCACAATTACGATTTGACAGAATGTACAGATTTGTCTTATGATAATAAAATACTTGAGATGAAAAAGCCCAGAGCGTACCAAAAACTGGCGGACGGGTACAGAACCGTACTCTCGGATCTGGCCTATTTTCCTGTTCCCGCCAGCATCCGTCCCGATACGCCAAGGCCGGTCTATGAAGACGGATGGCAGCAGAAGAGAACCTACGGCAGAGAGCGGGGCCATGAGGGCTGCGATATTATGGGAGCAGAGCGGGAGAGAGGCTTTTATCCTGTAGTCAGCATGAGCAGCGGAACGGTGGAAAAGGTGGGATGGCTGGAGCTGGGAGGCTGGAGGATAGGCATCCGATCTCCTTCCGGAGCATATCTCTACTATGCCCATCTTTACTCCTACAGCAGAGACTGGAAAGAGGGAGACACCGTAGAAGCAGGAGAGCTTCTGGGCTTTATGGGGGATTCCGGATACGGCAGAGAGGAGAACACGGTGGGAAATTTCCCGGTTCATCTGCACCTGGGCATTTACATCCAGACAGAGCATTTTAAGGAGCTGAGCGTTAATCCTTACTGGATTCTCAGATATCTGGAAAAGCGGACGCTTCTGTATGATTATTAACACGATACAAGAGAAATGGTTGGTAACAGAATTTATGAAAAAAAACAGAGAGCCGGGAACGCTTCCCGCTGATTTTAAAGAAAAGATGAAACTGCTTCTGGGAGATGAGTATGAAGCGTATGTAAAAAGTTTTGAAGAGCCCTGCCACAACGGTCTGCGCATCAACCGTCTGAAGATTGATAAGGAGACCTGGAAGCAGATTGCTCCCTTCTCTATAAAGCCTGTTCCCTGGATTGAGAACGGTTTTTATTACGCTTCCGACGACGAGGCTTCGGAGGCAGAGATAAGGCCGTCCAAGCACCCCTGGTATTACGCGGGACTTTACTATCTGCAGGAGCCCAGCGCCATGACTCCGGCCAGTCTCCTTCCTGTTGTTCCAGGGGATCGGGTGCTGGATCTCTGCGCGGCTCCGGGCGGCAAAAGCACAGAGCTGGGGGCGAAGCTTCAGGGAAAAGGGCTGCTGTTTTCCAACGACATCAGCAATTCCAGGGCCAAGGCCCTCTTAAAAAATCTGGAAATGGCGGGAATCTCCAATTTCTGCGTGTCCAGCGAAACGCCGGAAAAGCTGTCCGGCCTGCTTCTGGAATTTTTCGATAAAATCTTGGTGGACGCCCCCTGCTCCGGGGAAGGAATGTTCCGCCGGGATCCGGATATGATCAAAAGCTACGAAAAACAGGGGCCGTCAGACTACGTCCCCATTCAGCGTTCTATTGTCTCTGAGGCCGTAAACATGCTGAAGCCCGGAGGACTTCTCCTGTATTCCACCTGCACCTTTGACGAGGAAGAGAACGAGGGGACGATCCGGTATCTGTTAGAGCGGTTTCCTGATATGAAACTTTTGGAGCTTCCCCAGGGGGAGGGCTTTTCTCGGGGCATCGGTCTGCCTCAGTGCGTCCGCCTGTTCCCCCACCGGATTCAGGGGGAAGGGCATTTTATTGCTCTCCTTCAAAAGGATCCGAAAGCGGCGGCAGAAGCGCCGAAAGAAGATGCAGGCAGCCGTTCAGATGACAGCGCGGGAAAAGCCGGAAAAATCCCCTCGTCTCTGGAACAGCTGGCCGGAAGCGAGGCGGCGGCCTTTTTATCCGCCGTTTCAAGAGAATTCCCCCTTTCTCAGCTGTTTGAAAAAAACGGCAGTCTCTACCTGCTGCCCGAGGCGGTTGCAGAGCTTGGCGAACGACAGAGAAAAAGCATCCGGTTTCTTAGAACCGGTCTGCTGCTTGGCGAAATCAAGAAGGGACGGTTCGAGCCGTCCCAGGCTCTGGCTATGGCCCTTAAAAAAGAAGAATATCCGGCTGTGATCGATTTTCAGCCGGAGGATGAACGGGCTGTCCGCTATTTAAAGGGCGAAACCATCGCTGTAAGCAGCGAAGAGGAGGCTTCTCTTGACAGCCGTTTTTCCTGGATCCTCGTCTGCACGGGAGGATTTCCTCTGGGCTGGGCCAAGCGTTTAAAGGGCAGCCTGAAAAATAAATATTATCCTGGATGGAGGTGGCAGTAATGGGAACCATGCGCCTTGACAAATTTCTGGTGGAAATGAAAAAAGGAAGCCGAAGCGAGGTAAAAAAGCTGATCAAAAGCGGACGGGTGACGGTAGACGGCCGGACGGTGCGGGAACCGGAACAAAAGTTTGACCCGGAACGAGCGCAGATCTCCCTGGATGGCCAGACGGTGTCCTACGCTTCCTTTGAATACTTTATGCTCAACAAGCCTCAGGGGGTAGTCTCCGCCACAGAAGACCGCCGTTTTCAGACAGTTGTGGATTTAATCGGCGACGCCAGAAGAAAGGATCTCTTCCCGGCCGGGCGGCTGGATATCGACACAGAGGGACTTCTCCTGATTACCAACGACGGCCAGCTGGCCCATCAGCTGCTGTCTCCCAAAAAGCACGTAGATAAGGTGTATTTTGCCAGAGTAGAGGGTATACTGCCAAGTGACGTGAAGGAGCAGTTTGCGAAAGGCCTGACTCTGGACGGAGAGGTAAAGACGCTTCCCGCCCAGCTGGAACTCTTAAAAGAAGGGCCTGTCTCTGAGGTCCGCCTGACGATCCATGAAGGAAAATTCCACCAGGTAAAGCGGATGTTCGAGGCAGTAGGCTGCCGCGTGATCTACCTGAAACGGCTTTCCATGGGAAGCCTTGTGCTGGACGAAACGCTGGCTCCGGGAGAATACAGAAGGCTGACAGACGACGAGCTGCGCGCTTTAAAGGGAGAGGAAGTCTCTTCTTTAGAAAACAGCAGCCCCCTGGCAGGCAAAAAGGCCTTTTTATTTGATCTGGACGGAACTCTGGTGGATTCTATGTGGATGTGGGGGCGCCAATCCGACATGTGGGGAAATTACCATTCGGGGAAAAATTTTGGGGCCTTACACTGTACCCCCTGATCTCCAGAAGGCGATTGAGGGAATGAGTTTTTCCGAGACGGCCGCCTATTTTAAAAAGCGGTTTGCCCTGGAGGCTTCCCTGGAAGAAATCAAGGCAGACTGGATCTCCATGTCCATTGAAAAAATACAGAAGCCAGGTGCCTCCAAAGCCGGGAACAGAGGCGTTTTTGTCCTGGGCAGCAAAACAAAACATAAAAATGGCCGTCTGCACCAGCAATGGCCGTGAAATGGTGGACGCTGTGTTAAGCTCTCTGAATCTGGCCCGCTATTTTGACTGCATTATCACCGGCTGCGAGGTGGCGGCAGGCAAACCGTCCCCCGATATCTACCTGGAGGCGGCGCGGCGTATGAAGGTCTCTCCTGAAGAGTGCGCCGTGTTCGAGGACGTGCCGGCTGGAATCCTGGCTGGAAAGAGAGCCGGAATGGAGGTATTTGCCGTGGAGGACGAATATTCCCTTGGAATGGAAGAGAAAAAGGAGAGCGCTCTCTGACTTCTATATCCGCGATTACAGAGAGCTGACGCCGTAAATTCCAAAGAGTGTGAGGAGGAGTACAAAGGATTTATGATACATGATTATTTACCAATCTGCAGAGAGGATATGGAAAAAAGAGGATGGGATCAATGCGACTTCGTCTATGTGACAGGCGATGCCTATGTGGACCACCCCTCCTTCGGCCATGCCATTATCAGCCGTGTGCTGGAATCTCACGGCTACCGGGTGGGAATCATCCCGCAGCCGGACTGGAAAAATCCGGAGAGCATCCAGATTTTGGGAGAGCCCAGGCTTGCCTTTCTCATCTCAGCCGGAAACATGGATTCCATGGTCAACCACTACTCTGTCTCTAAAAAGCGCAGAGCGAAGGATTCCTACACCCCGGGCGGGGAAATGGGAAAACGGCCGGACTACGCTACCGTTGTCTACGGCAATCTCATCCGCTCGGTCTACAAAAAAACGCCTATTGTCATTGGCGGCATTGAAGCCAGTCTTCGAAGGCTGGCCCACTACGATTACTGGTCCGGCAGACTCAAGCGGTCGATTCTCCTGGATTCCCAGGCCGATCTGATCTCCTACGGAATGGGAGAGCGATCCATCGTGGAGATTGCAGACGCCTTAAACAGCGGCATTGACGTGAAGGATATCACCTTTATCGACGGCACAGTTTACAAGGCGGAGAATCTGGATTCCGTCTACGACGAACTGCGCCTGCCCTCTTACCAGAGCATGAAAGAGGATAAAAGGGAGTATGCCAAGAGCTTTTACACCCAGTACTGCAATACGGATCCCTTTGTGGGAAAGCGTCTGGTGGAGCCTTACAAGGACAATCTGTTCGTGATCCAGAATCCTGCCTCCAAGCCCCTGACCCAGGAAGAGATGGACGACGTGTACGCCCTGCCCTATATGCGCAGCTACCATCCGTCCTATGAGGCGGCAGGCGGAGTTCCCGCTATTTCAGAGGTGAAATTCAGCCTGATCAGCAACCGTGGCTGCTTCGGAGGCTGCAATTTCTGCGCCCTTACCTTCCACCAGGGCAGAATCGTTCAGACCAGAAGCCACGATTCCATCGTGGACGAGGCGAAGCTTCTCACGGAGGAACCGGATTTTAAGGGATACATCCACGACGTCGGAGGCCCTACGGCCAATTTCCGCTTCCCGGCCTGTGAAAAGCAGATGACAGCCGGCGTATGTCCGGAGCGGCAGTGCCTTTTTCCAAAGCCGTGCCGGAATCTGAGGGCTGACCACAAGGATTATATTGCCCTTCTTCGGAGGCTGCGCGATATCCCCAAGGTGAAAAAGGTGTTCATCCGATCCGGCATCCGTTTCGACTATCTGCTGGCGGACCCAAGCCGGGAATTTTTAAAGGAGCTGTGCCAGTACCATGTCAGCGGACAGCTGAAGGTGGCGCCGGAGCATGTGGCTGACAACGTGCTGAAGCGGATGGGAAAGCCGGAGAGCAGCGTGTACCGTCAGTTCATGAAGGAATATAAGGACATGAACGAGCGGCTTGGCTTAAAACAGTACCTGGTTCCCTACCTGATGAGCTCTCATCCAGGATCCACCCTGACAGAGGCAGTGGAGCTGGCGGAATACCTGCGGGATCTGGGCTATATGCCGGAACAGGTGCAGGATTTCTATCCCACGCCGTCCACATTTCCACCTGCATGTATTACACAGGGCTGGATCCGAAAACCCCTGACGCCTGTTTACGTGCCTACGAATCCCCATGAAAAAGGCCATGCAGAGGGCGCTGATCCAGTACAGGAATCCGAAAAACTACGATCTGGTGGAAGAGGCCCTCAAAAAAGCCGGACGCACCGATCTCATCGGCTACGACAAAAAGTGCCTGATCCGCCCCAGACGAAACGAGCACAGAGGCCCGGGCGGGCAGGAATTCTATGGAAATAAGAGCGGTTTAGGCAAAGGGCAGGGAAAAGGAGCCGCCGGACAGGGAAGCGGACGCCAGCCAAAGAAAAAGAAAACCATCCGAAACGTACACAAAAAGAGGAGCTGACCGAAAAAAGCCCGTCAGCTTAAATAAGGAGGCAGAAGGCATATGAAGAAAATTGCAGTTGTAACAGGAGCTTCCTCCGGAATGGGGCGGGAGGCCGCCGTTCAGCTGGCGGATCAGTTCGGCTGGCTGGACGAAATCTGGCTGATCGCCAGGAGAGAGGAGCGCCTTTCGCGTTTAAGAAAGGAGCTTCCCTGTCCGTCCAGAATCTTTGAGCTGGATTTGACAAAGCAGACGGCCCTTTCAGCCCTTTCAGCCGCCCTTGAGGAGGAGCAGCCCAGAATCGTCTTCCTGGTCAACGCGGCGGGCTACGGCAAAATCGGCCGGGTGGGAGAGGTGTCTTTGTCAGAGGAAATGGGCATGCCTGCATTTAAACTGCGCCGCCCTCACAGGCGTCACCCACCTGGCTCTCCCCTATATGGGAGCCAACAGCCGGATTCTCCAGTTCGCCTCCTCCGCGGCCTTCCTTCCCCAGCCCGGCTTCGCCGTCTACGCAGCAACCAAGGCCTTTGTATTGAGCTACAGCCGCGCCTTGGGAGAGGAGGTCAAAAAGCGCGGAATCTACGTGACAGCCGTCTGCCCGGGACCTGTAAAGACGGAATTTTTTGACATTGCCCAGACTACGGGAAGTATTCCTCTCTACAAAGCGCTGGCCATGGCGGATCCTAAAAAGGTGGTAAAGCTTGCTATCCGGGACTCGGTCATGAAAAAAAGCGTCTCTGTCTACGGACCGCTTATGAAACTGTTCCGGCTGGCCTCAAAGGCGCTTCCCCACAGCTTCCTTCTCTCTTTGATGTCTGTCCTTTCCCCGGAACAGACGGTTCAGGAGAGCGGGAATACGCAGGCCCATCCAATCAACAAATACGCAGGAGAACAAACCCATGAAACGAATTAAAAAAGGCGAATACGGATACAGAAACAGTATGAGGCGGGGGCGGGTTATGAAAATCGCCGTTCTCACCCTCTTTATTCTGGCCCAGCTGGGCGCCAGATGGTTTACAGACAGCACGGCTCTGAAAAATATTCTCACCGTTATGGCTGTGATTACCGTGATTCCGGCTGCCAACCTGGCCTCCCCCTACATCGCCGTGTTTCCCTTCAAGACTCCTTCCAGGGAATTTTACGAAAAGCTCTCTCCCTATGAGAGCAAATTTACGATTCTCTATGATCTGGTGCTGACGACAAAGGACGATGTGCTGCCCATGGACGCCATCGTGGTGCACCCCACAGGAATTTACGCCTACTGCGTCAATAAGAAGGCAAAGCTTCCCAGAGCAGAAAAGGCCATCAATGAAATTCTGACTGCCCAGCGCCTGGATCCCAATATGAAAATTACAGGAGAGCTGTCTTCCTTTGAAAAGCGTGTGAAAAGCCTGAAGGCGGCTTCTGAATACGAGGACGACGGGAGCGTAGAGTACGCAGTCACTGTGATGAAAGGATTATCCATGTAATGAGACTTGTAACAGTAACAAAAAACGAGGCCGGCCAGCGCCTGGACAAGCTGATGTTCAAATACATGAATCTGGCGGGCAAAAGCTTCATCTATAAGATGATCCGAAAGAAAAACATTACCCTCAACGGAAAAAAGTGCGACGGTTCGGAAAAGCTTGCCGAGGGAGACGAGATCCGTCTGTTTCTGGCGGAGGAGACCATCGAAAAGTTTTCTGAGGTAAAAATTCAGAAGGTAAAAAAGACGGCCCTTGACATTGTGTACGAGGATAAGGACGTAATCTTTATCAATAAGCCGGCGGGTATGCTCTCCCAGAAGGCAAAGGACAGCGACGAATCTCTGGTAGAGTATCTCATCGACTATCTTCTGGGCAGCGGACAGCTTTCCAAGGAGGAGTTAAAAAGCTTCCGCCCCTCTGTCTGCAACCGGCTGGACCGCAATACCAGCGGTCTGGTGGCTGCCGGAAAGAGCCTCCTGGGCCTTCAGGTTCTCTCAAAGGCCATCAAGGAGAGAACCATTGGAAAATATTATCTCTGCATTGTAAAAGGCGTGATAGACAGCCCTAGGCGCATCCAGGGATGGCTTTTGAAAAATGAAAAGACGAACCAGGTGACGGTGACAAAACAGCGGCGGGAGGGCAGCCTTCCTATTGAGACAGAGTACGTTCCCATGGCTTCAGACGGACATTACACTCTTCTTAAGGTAAAGCTGATTACCGGGCGGTCCCACCAGATCAGGGCTCATCTGGCCTCCATCGGCCACCCGATTATCGGGGATACAAAATACGGAGATCCGAGGGAAAATCTGGCTGCGAAAAAGAAATACGGCGTCTCCTGCCAGCTGCTTCACGCAGCCCTTCTGGTTCTTCCAGAAGAGCTTCCAGAGGAGCTTTCCCGTCTTCGCGGCATGGAAGTCTCGGCTCCTCTTCCAGACGTCTTCGCAGCCTTTGCAGGGCAGCTTCAGGGAGGACGGTAGATGGGAACCTGGAAAACAAGAGGGCTGCGCGGCTCCACTCTGGAGGATTTAATCAACCGGACCAACGACAGCTACCGGGAAAAGGGGCTGGCTCTGATTCAGAAGGTGCCCACCCCCATCACGCCCATCTCGATTGACAAGGAAAGCCGCCACATTACGCTGGCCTACTTTGACCAGAAAAGTACCGTAGACTACATAGGCGCGGTGCAGGGCATTCCCGTCTGCTTTGACGCCAAGGAGTGCGCGGCATCCACCTTTCCCCTCCAGAACCTTCACCCGCACCAGGTTGCCTTTATGAGGGAATTTGAACAGCAGGGAGGCGTTTCCTTTATTCTGGTCTCCTACACAGGCCTGGAAGAGATGTATTACGTGCCCTTCCGCCATGTGGAGAAATTCTGGCGGCGAATGGAAGAGGGCGGGCGGAAAAGCTTCACCTACGACGAGGTGGACAAGGCCTTCCGCGTCAGGGCCTTCCGGGAATTTTTCGTCCACTACCTGGAAGCCATGCAGAGAGATTTGGAGCTTCGGGAGGACTAAATATTCTGGAAAATAAATGGAAAACATGATATAACTGAAGAAGTAAACTGCCAATGATTTGCAGGCTGATTACTTACAAGCACAGGAGGATATTATGAGCAAGGTATTGGATCGTTTTTTACACTATGTTTCCTTTGACACCCAGTCCATGGACGACCAGGAGCAGGTTCCCAGCACGGAAAAACAGCTGGCCCTGGCCAAAGCTCTGAAAGAGGAGCTGGAGGCCATGGGAGCCAGCCAGGTGCGCATGAGCGAGCACGGCTATGTATATGCCGTGATTCCAGCGACTGCCGATCACCCGGTCAAGTCTTTGGGCTTTGTGGCTCATATGGATACGGCTCCCGCCATGTCCGGCAAAGACGTAAAACCCAGAATTGTGGAGCGCTATGACGGCCAGGATTTAGTATTAAACGAAGAAAAGAAGATTGTCATGCGGGTAAAGGACTTCCCCGGTATGCTGGACTGCGTGGGAAAGGATCTCATCGTCACAGACGGAACGACTCTTCTGGGAGCAGACGATAAGGCAGGCGTAGCCGAGATTATGACGATGGCGGAATTTTTCCTGTCCCACCCGGAAATTCCACACGGCAAAATCTGCATCGGCTTTACCCCTGACGAGGAGGTGGGAAGAGGCGCCGATTTCTTTGATGTAGAACATTTCGGAGCAGAGGCCGCCTACACGGTAGACGGCGGCCCTGTGGGAGAGCTGGAGTACGAAAACTTCAACGCCGCTTCCGGAAAGGTAGATATCTGCGGCCGCGGCGTCCACCCGGGAAGCGCCAAGGGAGCCATGGTCAACGCCCTTTTAGTTGGAATGGAATTCCAGTCCATGCTGCCTGCCTTCGAAAATCCCATGTATACAGAAGGCTACGAGGGCTTCTTCCACCTGGATCAGATGGCCGGAGACGTGGAAAGCGCGCATCTGGAGTATATTATCCGGGATCACGACAGGAAGGCTTTCGAGAAGAAAAAGGCTCTGTTTGAGGAGGTATCCCGCTATCTGAACGTCAAGTACGGGGAGGGAACTGTCCTGACGGCAGTCAAGGACTCCTACTATAACATGAAGGAGCAGATTGAGCCGGATCACCTGTACTTGATCGACACGGCAAAGGAAGCCATGAAGAGCCTTGATATCAAGCCTTTAGTATCTCCGATCCGCGGAGGCACAGACGGCGCACGTCTCTCCTACATGGGACTTCCCTGCCCGAACCTGTCCACCGGAGGCTACAACTTCCACGGCAGATATGAATTTATTCCTGTCCAATCCCTGGAGCAGATGGTAGAGGTATTAAAGAAAATCATAACCCTTTTTGAGGAAATGTAACAGATTCTTAGACTAAAAAGGCCTGCATCAGATATGCAGGCTTTTTTAGTACAGAGATAATTTAGCACAGAAATAATTAAAGCAGAAGCTCTACCTGGTATTCTCTCATCCAGAAATCGATCTGCAGCAGGTAGGCTATCAGCTGAGGGCCTGCCATCAGCTGGCCGTACCAGGGACGTCCATAATCAGAAGGAGACTCCAGGAATTGTTCTGTTTTCGTCTTATCCAGCAGCGGGAGAAGAGGGGAGGAGGAGTCGTGCAGCAGTTCCCTCATCTGACTGGCCAGAAGCGTTTCGTAGGCTCTGTCGTAGGTTTTCGGATAAGGCGATTTCCTTCTGAAAAGTACCTCGTCCGGCAGCAGGCCCCGTCCCGTGTCCCGGAGCAGCCCTTTAATCACGCCGTTTTTTGCCTTCATCTCCCACGGGACATTGTAAAGATATTCCACGATCCGGAAGTCGGCAAAGGGGACGCGGGCTGTCAGGCCGCACGCTCCGCTGGTTCGATCCATTCTGTTTAACAGCGTTTCCATAAACCACTGAAGATTCAGCCAGCTGATTTCCCGCCTTTTGGCGTTAAGACCTGTCTCTCCCTCCAGGCGGGGCATACGGGCCAGAGATGCCTCATATGCGTTTTGTACATATTCTTCCATTGAAAGCGCCTCTGCAAATTCATCGGAGAGCAGGAGCTTTCTGGGAGCCAGGTCTATGGTCCATGGGAAGGTATCGGCCATCATCAGTTCTTCTCTGTGAAACCAAGGATATCCGCCGAAAATCTCGTCGGCACATTCGCCTGTAAGGGCGGCCTCATAGCGTTCTCCTACCTGGGAGCAGAAGTAAAGAAGAGAGGAGTCCACATCTGCCATGGCCGGAAGCCCGTGAGCTTTGACGGATTCCTTCAGGTATTCTGTCTGTGTCTTTGTAGAGCATTCCAGAAAATGATGGTCTGTTTCCAGAAAAGCCGCCATTTTCTCCACGTAAGGGCGATCCTGGGAGGGCTGGAACGCATTGGATTGAAAGTTTTTATCGTTGCCCACAAAGTCAAAGGAGTAGGTGGTCAGCTGGCGGTTCTGCTTTTTTAACTCTCTGGCGCAGAGGGCGGAAATCAAAGACGAATCAAGACCTCCTGACAAAAAAAGTGCAGAAAGGCATTTCAGGCCGCATCTGACGCCTGACGGAGTCCTCGATCAGAGCCTTTGTCTTCTCTATTGTCTCCTCGTAGGAGTCTGTGTGGGGCTCCGCCTTGAGCTTCCAGTAATCATGCAGCTGAATTCCGGCTGGGGAGGCGCAGAGAAAGCATCCGGGAAGCACCTCGCTGATATTTTTGTAGACGCCGCAGCCAGGCGTTCTGGCAGGGCCGATGCTGAAAATCTCGTTGAGGCTTCCAAGGTCTGCCTGGGGCCTGATTCCCTGGCAGGCTAAAAGCGCCTTCAGAGAGGAGGAAAAGCACAGAAGCTTTTCTGGGTTCACTGTGTAAAACAGCGGCCTGGTTCCGGCTCTGTCTCTATAGAGCAGCAGCCGGTTCTCCTTTTCATCTGCCACTGCAATAGAAAAACAGCCGTTTACCTTTTTGATAAAGTCAGGGCCCCAGGCCAGATAGGCAGCCAGAAGCGCATCTGCCTCGTCCTTCGGCTCAGGAAAGCCCCAGTCAGACAGCTCTTTGCAGAGCTCTTTCCAATTGTAGATTTCTCCGCTGTACAGCACGCATGCATCCGCGCCGTCCTTTGGCCGGACAGAAAGTCTGCCGGTGCGGATCAGGCCGAAGCGGCTGTTGAGATATTCTGATTCTTCCTTTTGGGCCGCCTCGTTTTCCCTGCTGCAAAGCATTCCTTTTTTCCGCCGGGACGGCTCCTGCGCTTCTTTCATTTTCTTTAACAGGTTCTCTGAATCACTCTTTTTCTCCGATAAATCCTGTTCCAGGCTGTAAAAGCCCGCTATTTTATTCATATTGAAAGCCCTCCTTCTGCCATATGGCTGTGTTGAGTTACTGTAATGGGGACGCGGCTGCCAGCTCCTAGAGCAGAAAGCAGGCTGCCAGAAAGGCCGCCAGAAATCCGGCTGCCACGGGAAGCAGATTCTTTCTTGCCAGATCCACCGGGCTGACTCCGCAGATGGCGGCAACCGGGATGAGTCCCCCACGGCACGATGGTGCCGCCGCCCACGAAGATAGCCGTAATCTGGCCCAGGGCCGCCATCACCGGTACAGACGAGCCGGTGGCGGTTCCAAATGTCCTGGCCAGGGCGCCGGTCAGGGGAAGGCCTGAAAAACCGGAACCGTCCAGACCTGTCAGTCCGCCGACCACCATCTGTATAAAGGCCGCCATATATTTATTAACGGGGGGCATTCTGCGCCAGCCACAGGGCCCAGTCATTCATGATGCCACGGTTAAACCGTTCCCCCATGATGGAGGTGATTCCATCCCCCTCCTAAAAAAGAAAAAAGGCACCGACCATTTATGAAGTGACAAGTCTTTTCATCCGTAAGCAAGGAGCCCTGCTTCTTCATAAAAGACCGGAAACAGGTCTCCTTGCTTCCTTATGGGAGCTTCCGACCTTCCTCGGCAAGACGGAAAAGGAAAGCCGAAAGGAAGCGGAACGGATGCTTGGAACAGTTGAAGGAAAGATCATCTGGACCCATCGTCATGTCTTTACCCATCAAATTTGGCAGATGACGGTCTACTTAGGAACGATTCCCTGCAGCTTGCCCGATCCCTCTTATGTGTGGGTCGATGAAGGGACCCTCGGGACCTTGCCCCTTTGTGGACCCGCAGAAAAATGTCTTGCTGCTTGCCTTCCAGGAGTCATACTTACGCGGTGAACTGCAAAGTACCCTTATGGGGTATACAAGTGCGGATTCATATGATATAATACGTCTTAATCCATGATATTATTTTTTTAGAATAAGAAGGTGATCACTATGAATGATTCTCCTCATCAAGATCATTCCAAACGTGTCTTTTATTATTACCTTGCGGCCATCCTCATCATTCTCGTCATCAATACGATCATTACGCCCATGTTCTTTAAACCTCGCGTCCAGGAAGTTACTTATACCAACTTCCTGAAGATGGTTGATGAAGGCAAGGCTTCCAAAGTAGAAATCAATCAGAACCGCATCGCCCTTCTGTGCAACAAGGATGGTAAAGATGAAATCTTTGTCACGGGCCGCGTTGAGGATCCAGAACTTGTCAATCGTTTGGTCAAGGCTAATGTGGAGTTTTCCCAGGTTATCCCTCGGGAGGATTCGCCGTTGACCAAATTTTTCAACAACTGGATTTTCCCCTTCCTGCTCTTTATGGTCATTGGTCAGCTGATCATGCGGTTTTTGGGCCCTAAACTGGGCGGCGGCAATATGATGAGCTTTGGTAAGAGCAATGCCAAGGTCTATATTGAAGCCCAGACGGGAAAGACGTTCAAGGATGTAGCGGGTCAAGACGAGGCGAAGGAAGCCCTTCAGGAAATCGTGTCCTTCCTGCATGACCCATCCCGCTACCAGGCCATTGGGGCAACCATGCCGAAGGGCGTGCTTCTTGTAGGCCCTCCCGGTACGGGTAAGACTCTTCTTGCCAAGGCTGTTGCCGGCGAGGCCAAGGTTCCCTTCTTCTCTATTTCCGGGTTCAGAATTCATTGAGATGTTCGTTGGTATGGGGGCAGCTCGTGTCCGCGACCTCTTTAAACAAGCTCAGGAAAAGGCTCCGTGCATTGTCTTTATCGATGAAATCGATGCCATTGGCAAAAAGCGTGATAAT
>ENA-OQAB01001029-OQAB01001029.1-human-gut-metagenome-genome-assembly--contig:-NODE-1029-length-13786-cov-3.604363_pt1 | contig 13786 bp, 19 predicted proteins | sample MGYA00242490_ERZ504517 | MGnify/ENA primary metagenome ERZ504517 (study PRJEB26092, sample SAMD00036298) | human gut metagenome | host: Homo sapiens | study: EMG produced TPA metagenomics assembly of...
GAACATGTCACAGCGCCCCTAGTAGGACGGGTTAGGACGCTGTGAATGGCGGAATGACGCCAATTAGGACGCTAGGACACTAGGACATGCATTAAGTCAGATTGGCTATGCCTCGCCGTTCGTCAAATACACATTATCCGCGTCCCCGTTATCGAACTGGGCATCCAAAAGCCCGTCCAGCATTGGCACCCCGCCGAGATTGTACGCCTCAACGAAGAATCCGAGGCGGGTCGGCCGATTGCCTTCAAGCACGTACATGGTGCGCGCCCACTCGGTTTTCCCGTTACGTTCCTCATAATCCCGGAATGCTTGCTCGTACACGCCGGTGTCAACGTACCCGTAATCTCCGATACGCCAGATATCGTCCGTCTCGGTGTATGTGTCGAAGTCGCGGCATTCGGGAATCAGACTGGTGTCGATGCTGTTAATCATGTCGCGGGCCTGTTCGACGGTGAGATTTCTAACTGTTTCCATTGTTTCCTCCTTGGGTATATCTCAAGCCTTATCGCTTGATATATTCATTATATCACATTGTGTCTTGTGACGCAAACAAAAAGGCCGGGACTCGCCCGGCCTGTAATCATTCCTCTTCGGCGTCCTTCTTTGCTATTTCGATGATCTTGGAAACCGCAGCCGCCATATTCTTGATTCCATTGCGTGAAGCGAACGCTGTCACCTGATGAACGAACTCGTCGTACAATTCCATAGGAACCAATCCGAGCATGTCCGCGTTGCAATCATCCACGAACTGTTCAAGTTCCTCGTATTCGCGGGTCAGGAACAAAAACTCCACGTTCTTATACTCGTACTTCACATTCAACCCGTTAAGGTTGACCTGCTGCGGTTCGACGTGCGGTAGGCTGTCCTGATCGAGTCCGCTCAGCAACAAGTCGTCTACGTTGTCCATCTGCGTGACCAGTTGAGCCAACAGCTTTTCATCCGCGTGGCCGGTGAGTTCGTTGGCGGCAATCTGCTTCGCTGTTATGGTGGAACGTGTCATAGGTTTCGTGTCTATGATAACCGGGATACGTTGTATACCGGCGCGTGCGGCGGCTCTTGTACGATGATGGCCGGAAACAATACTTATCGGCCCTTCTCCGTTCGGTTGCGAACAGTACGGCAATGATTCCAGCATCCCACGTAGCTTGATGTTCTGTGTCAGAGCGTCGAACTTACGCGGTTCCATGACTTGCGCGTTCAGGTCTTGTTCCTTGAGGTTTACCACGTCAACCCATTTAATTACCAAACCGTCTGCTATGGTCATTTCTTGCGACGTGTCGATGTCAGACATTATTTCCTCCTGTTCTCCTTGGCTAGGAACTGTCCGAGAATGTTCCTTAAGCCGATCTCGTCGTGCCATTCGCTCTTATACTGCAATTGGTACTGTCCGTTCTTGCGGTCGCGTCTGTCCAGTTTCATCAGGCCGCGAAGTCCCTTGGCTTCGGGGTAGCGCGTGTACTCAACGGTTGCAAGCTGATCACATGCATCGACAATGAGCTGTGACTTTGGCGTAGCGCAGAGCTGGAACGTGGAACGACGTAACGCTATCATCGTGACCAGCTTCGTAAGCCTATACCGTTCGTGGGATACCCCGAATGCTTGACGCAATACCGCATACCGAGTCGCGTACATAAAGTTCGGCAAACCATATCCGATGATCCCGGCAACGTAACCGTCGATTAGTACGAGAACACACATCGGGCTCACGTTTCCCGATATCCTATGCCGCATCACTTGCAGATACGAGTCTTGGGCCGCGCTATCATGCAACGGTACGACCTTGATTTCGGAACGTTCGGTAATCTGATGATCTCTGGGCAATATCGGTATCGGTATCTCCGCCGATTTCGACGACGCCACAGTCACCATGTTCCCGCCGACAAGACGTTTGACCTCGTTCGGACGGTTGGAATTCATGTAAATCACACTGTCTAGTCCCAGACGCCTAGCGTAGACCGGGCTATCGGTTGCGGCGTTTCCGGGCGTTTGCTGCTGCTGGCAGATCAGCAGCGCCTTACGTCCATCGAACAGCTTGCAGAGCTTGGGAATATCGACGGGAGCATTGAACATGTTGTATTCAGGTTCCGCCCATTGGAATCTACCCCCGGTATCGAAGAACTTTTCATAAGCTCCCGGATACGTAGGAGGGTTGGCGAACACGATGGTGTGCGGGTCGTCCATGATGCGTTCCGCGTACTTCATCGGGTCAGTGGCCTCGTATTTCACTCCACCCAATCTGACCATATTCGCTGCGATTCGCTCCCGTAACTGGCCGACGTGTTCCGAATCGTTGAGGTCAAGATCAGCCAAAAGTTCACGGTAGTAATCGACATCTTCGTGTTTGCTGAGACGCATACGGTATTGCGCCATGATTATGGTAGCCGCGTCGTCCGCCGCGTTTCCGGATAGAGGTACTGGTGAACCGTCAACCGTCGCCTGCATTTCAGTGAGAGGCGTCCCGCTGTACGCATACCCGAGTGCAGCGGTGTACACCCACACGTCGCACGCTTCGATCTGCTCCGGTTTCCATCCGTTCTCCACGGCGACCATGCAGTTGGCGAATGATCCGGCGTACAGTTCGACGTATCGCGTATACCCTGACGCGAGTGCCTGCCTAAACAGATTCCCGTTCCAATCACGTTCGGGTTTGTCCCAAGTGTTGAGGAACAGTATGGACGGTGAGTTGAAACCTGCCATCAGACCGCCCCCCAAGAGTCGAACTTGGTGCCTCCCTGTTCGAGACAAGGCGCTCTATCCGGTGAGCTAGGGGCGGAATAGCAACAGTCATTAGAATAGCACATTTTGTTCGACCTCCAAACCTTTTTGTAATTCCTTGACTTCTTCTCCGGTTTTTTCCTGCCACCATTGGGCGAAAAGCGTTCGGTGGCACAAGCCTTTGCTTACATCGTCGAAGCATAGAAGCACGATGTCTTTACCGCCGTTGAGTTGCGATATCGTTTCAAGTTCCGTTCTGATGCGGGCGACACCGTGTGAGTCCAGCATGGAACGATACCGTTCGGTGAATTCTTCGTCGGTTCCTTCCATGAACCATCGGCCCGGCGTTACTGTTTTCGCTGATGCTGCGATGTCGTATGGTAGTCGCCATCGTGGCGAACCGTAGGTTATGCGTACCGGTATGCCTTGCGACGAGGTGAAGTCGTGGTATCGGTTTGTGTAGATCTTCATATGCGTCCTTTCCATGTGTGATATATTTATTATATCACATTGTTAGTTCTGTGGCAAATTGCCACCATTCTTATCGTCGTCCGGGAAGAACTCACGTTCCAGCGCCTCCACGCCACCGGTGGCACCCCAATACGCACATCTCGCCCGCAGAACCGTCTCCACATCGGCGGACATGGAATCGGGAAGCCTCCGAGCCATCCAATTCGACAACTGCGCTTCGCTGCGCCGATCCTGCTTCTGAACCCTCCAATTAACCGCGTTGGCCAACCACACGGGCAGAGTCCGCACGTACTGCAACGGCGTACCCTCACAGGACTCCACGAAGCGTCTCGCCGCCCTCATAAGCGCATCGGCACCAACCTCGTCGTAAGCCGCATTGAAATACCGTAGGAATTCGTTGGACACTCGGCACTTCTTCGGCCACAATCCCATAAGAGCATTGAGCGTATCCACCGAATGGCAGGTGACTGTGATTTTTTCTTCGCCGCGCGAGTATTGTTCTTGGGTTTTGTTCTCTTGGGTATTGTTAGTCAAAACCTCGTTTTGGGGTAGGTCAAAAGCAGGTTTTGAGGGGTCAAAAGCAGGTTTTGGGGTCGGCGCAGGGTCATAACCCTGTTTTGGGGTCGGCGCAGGGTCATAACCCTGTTTTGGGGTCGGCGCAGGGTCATAACCCTGTTTTGGGGTCGGCGCAGGGTCATAACCCTGTTTTGGGGTCGGCTTCCACAACGAAACGTGATACCGGTTGGCCCTGCCATCGGACTTGACCCGTCGAATGTACCCCAATCGCTCCAACACGTTGAGGCTCTTGGACACCGTAGGCTGTGAGCAACGCGCGATCTTCGCCAGCCGCTCCAAGCTCGGCCAGCAGATACCACTGTTATCGGCGTGACGTATCAGCGCCATATACACCAGCAGGTCGTAGCCGCCCAACCGGTCATCATCCACCGCCCAATTCGGTAGCATCGAAAAACCCGAGTTCTGTGCTATACTCTTATCGGACATTTTTTCCACCTTTCTGTTAGCGCCTCTCTTCTGTTCTCTCGGGGGAGGCGCTTACTTTATTTGACTTCTATTTGACGATATTTTTTGTGTACATATTTATTATATATTACGACGACACCACTTGCAATCGAGAACAATATAATGTATATTTTTAATTATGAACGCTAAAGACTACACAGCAACAGTGGAGCAGTACGCGGAACGCTGGCACCTCAACGTGCAGACCGTCCGCAGATACTGCCGTGAAAAACGACTGCCCTACATCAAGGTAGGCCACCGCTACTACTTCAACCCCGACATCACACCACTACCCGTAGGAGAAACAATCAACGATGAATGACCCAAGAATCACACTGCCGCTCGCACGCTTGGCAGCAGACCCCCAACGCAAACAAGCCCGCAACGGCACCCCATACATGCTTATCCGAGTCGCCGCCACAAGCGGACACATGGACAAAAACACGAAGCAATGGGTGAACCACGACACCATGTGGGCAACCATCTTCGAATACGACCTGAGACTTGCGGAAACCTACGAACGCATGCTACGCAAGGGCACCCCTGTCCGCGTCGAAGGCGTCCTCAAATGGAAGACCGACACCGACAACCAAGGTCAACCGCGCACCGACTTCATCATCGGACACGCGACCATCAGCCTCGCCATGCTCAAGGCGAACAACCAGCAGCCTCAGCAAGACCAGCAGACCGGCAACCAGCGGCCAGGAACCGACACGTTCGCCCCTACCAACTCATCCAACCAGACCGACAACGAATGGGACGTGTTCTAATGGCTACCAACGTCACCGAGAAAGACAAGACGCTCAACGAGATCATCGAATGGTGCGAACAGATGGAAGCGGAAGGACTGAGACTGGCGAGCGCTCTTCTGATACAGCATGAGATGGCCGCATACAGCGTCATGCAGGGACAAATCAGCGCATACGAAAAGACAGCCGACCACTGCCGTTCCTTGCTTGGCTATTCCGGTTCCATGCCCGCAGAGGTGCCGAATCAAAGCGAGGATGTGACGAAGAAAACCGCACAGACAGACGAAAATGCCTGCGAATTAGCCGACAAAACTCAACAAGGAGAAATCATAAGACACGATAAACCGGAAACCATGTGCAGTTTGGAATGGTTGGAACACGAACGCCGCAAGGCATGGCAAGAAGGCTACACAGCCGGATGGAAAGACCAAGAATGCGACTTTCCGCAATATACCACCGACAACCCGTACAAAGAGACCATCGAATGAAACACAACCCGTTTGGAATCCTGTTCGCGGTCACGTTGACGGTCTGCCTGTGCGTCGCCCCTATCATCATATTCGCCATCAGTTAAGGAGCAATCATGAAATTCACGAAACGTGCCTACGTCAAGGTGTGGCAGGACTGTCCCGAGGACGACCGCGAAGACACCACCATAACCCTCTATGACTACGAGGACGCGAACGAACTCAACAGCATCCCGGTAGCCCTACTCTACCTGCTGGAACGTTATGCGTTCGTCAACAGTATGGACAAATTCGACATTCTTGAACACTGCCTTACAGCCGAATCGTTCGATCTGGCGGAGCTCAACCAATGATCGGCGAACCATCCTCGTTCAGCCTGTTCATTCCCGGCATACCCGCCAGTAAAGGCTCATACCGTCCAATCACCGGCAGGAGCCGCACCACAGGCAAACCCGTAACCCGCCTCATACCAATGGACAAGAAGGAACGCCCGTGGCGCAACCATGTGCGCGACACCATCCTCAGCCAAAAACACCCAACCATCCCACACGACTCATACGTTACAGTAGAAACCACGTTCTACCTGCCACGCCCCAAAACCATCCCACCCACCAAACGCAAACACCCCACAGTCAAACCCGATATAGACAAACTCCAACGCGCCCTATACGACGCCATCACCGAAACACACATCTGGCATGATGACTGTCAGATAACCGACGTAACCAGCCGCAAACGATACGACGACATCAGACCAACCGGCGTACTACTCACAATCACATGGGAGCCAAACCAATGAAAAAACCAAACGAATTAGACTACTTCCGCAACAACAACAAGCCGGAGAAAAACACAACCAGCTATAAAATCGGACGCATCCTCGGCATCCTACTCATCACCCTAACCATCCTACTCATCACCACCGGCACCATCGCCCTACTCAAACTACTCATAACCTACATCCTCGCCTAAAAAAACCACCATGACAAACTAAACCCAAGAAAGTATAAAATAACCTTATGAGCAACGTAACCCGAGACGCACACGGACGAATCACCGGAGGCGTCAACAATCCGACCGGCAAAGGCGGCTTCCAAGAACGCCCACAAGACCGAAGCCGTAAATGGACAAAACGCGGCAGCGTGAAATACAACCTTCAGCAATTCCTTGAACTCACGAACGAGGAACTAGCGGAATGGGTGCAGCGTATGGACGAACTGACCCAAGCCGAACAAATCGCCCTACGCTGGGTTCTTGCATCGAAGAAGGACGGTGAGAAAGCATTCCGCGTCTATCAGGACATTGCCAACCGTACCGATGGCATGCCCCGACAGCAGGTTGACCAGACGGTGCAGATGTACGAGCCGCCTACGATCAATGTCACGGTGAAGTGAACAAACCCGAGCCTACTATTCTCAATAAGGCTCGGGTTTCCTCGGGTGAAGACCAGACTATTGAGAATCGCGCGCACATTATGGAACAAAACGGAACATTCAACCTCGTAATCCCCAAAGCATACGAAGATCTACTGTTCTTCCTCCATGACCGTGACAATCCGCCATACCGCTACTACGACTACAGCGGAGGCCGTTCAAGCGCGAAAAGCACCAGCGTAGCCCTAGCCCTAGCGCTCGAAGCCAGCATGTACCCCACCCGCATCCTATGCACCCGTGAATTCCAGAACAGCATTCAGGAAAGCGTCAAACAGCTCCTAGCCGACATCATCAGCCGCTATGAGCTTCCCGGTTTCACCATCACCCGCGAACAGATAACCCACGTCAACGGCAGTGTGTTCTGGTTCAAGGGCTTGCACGAAGACCCCGAAAGCACACTAAAAGGCATCGAAGGCGTAGACCGGTGCTGGATCGAGGAAGCGCAGTTCATCACCGACCATAGCCTAGACGTGTTGCTGCCGACCATTCGAAAGAACGGCAGCACCATCATATTCACCCGTAACCCCCTGACCCCGGAGGATGCGATAACCACACGTTTCGTCACCCATCCGAGCCAGATCACCCAACAACGCACCACCCACCATCACACCACATGGCGGGACGCGGAACAAGCCGGAATCCTCCCGGAAGAAATACTGCGACAGGTCGAGGAATCACAAAACAACCCAGACTTCGCCCACATCTGGGAAGGAATGCCCTACGAGAAAACAATCAACCAGATCATAAACTGGCAGCAACTCACAGACGCGACCGAACGCCAACCTCAAACAGACGGCGGCGTAAGCTTCGGCGTTGACGTGGCCCGATACGGAGCCGACCGAACCGCCGTAGCCATCGTAAAGGGACGACACCTAGTAGACCTCGTTAGCTGGAGCAAAACCAGTCTTGTCGAAACAGCGGAACGCATAATCACGCTTGCCGGAACACATCATCCAAGCATCATCAACGTGGACGATACCGGCGTGGGCGGAGGAGTAACGGACATTCTACGCAGCCGAAGCCAACCAGTGAACGGCGTCAACTTCGGAGCCAAGCCCAAGCATCCCGACCGCTATCCGGCAGTCAGTTCGGAATTATGGTTCGAGTTTGCCGAACAGCTTTCGGAAATCACCATCAACCCGAATCTGGAACACCGAGCCGAACTGTTTCAGGAACTCAGCACCCGTGAATGGGCAATCAACAACAGAAACCTACGCGAAGTGCAGCGGAAGAAAGACTACAAAACAGAGAATCAGACTGGTAGCCCCGATCTAGCGGATAGCGTCCTTCTCGCCTACTACAAGCCGCTGCAACTTCCCTCTTGGGACGTTGCTGTTTGCTAGGTTTATGCGTTGCACCCGGTAGACTAGACGCAGGGTCTTATGACGAATCGAGGAAACTGTGAGCCTGCTGAACAATCTCCGTGAAGGTTTTATGAGCGCGTTCGACCGTAACCATGCGCCCAGCATGTCTCCTACACCGATGGGCGGGAACATCTGGCAGCCGATGGGCGGCAACACCATTCCACTGCATGATACTTACGATAACGTGTTTCCGTATGTTAATGCCATCGCCCAACGGTTCAGCACGGTAATCCCCTATGCCGTGGACTCGGAGAACCGGCGTATCGACCCGGCTCCCGCACCGTTGGCCGCACTCTACGCGCCCAACGACACGTATTCATGCTTGGAATTCCTCAAGATCGTTTGCGCCACCATCCTCACCCAATCCCACTTGGACGTACTCATCTGGACAACTAACGGGCCGGGCGGAGACATTACAGCCGACAACATCATCGGATATACGCTGCTACCGTCGAACAGCCGCCAGTACAATTCTTCTCGCTCGGACTGGTATCACCGCGTTACGATGGACTTGGGCGACGGCGAACGAGTCTACGAATTCTCCCGAGACGAAACCATCGCTCTCAGCTACAGTCGGCACCCCAACGACCCGACGCGCGGCATTGCCCCCGCCATGACCGTGAAGAAGTGGGCGAACGTGGACGATATGATCGCCGACTACGAGCGTGGCTTCTTCGGCAACAACGCGGTACCCGCTGGAATGCTCGGCATCGTTTCGGAAAACACCGAGGACTTCCAACGTAACCGCGAACGCCTCGAAAGCACGTTCCGTGGCGCGGGCAACAACAACGGAATCGTGTACAACATGATTCCGGTTGACCCTATGACCCATAAGCCCAGCACCACCAGCAAACTGGTGTGGGTGCCGTTCCAGAACGCCAACGACAGTCTGGACTTGCAGACCGTGAACGACGTGGTGAACAACCGCTTGTCGAACGCGCTCGCTGTCCCGGACATTATTCGCGGCATCGATAACGGGCAGACCTACGCCAACGCCGAACAGGCGGAACGCGCGTTCATTGAAAACACGATGAAGCCGTTGTGTATGACGGTGTGGGATAAATGGCAGTTCGAGCTTGACCGTATCACCGGCGGACTTGGCTACGGTATCACGTTCAATCTCAACCTGCCGTCCCAAACCGACGTGGAAAAGGTTCAGGCCGACACGCAGAAGGTACGTATCGACTCGCTCACCCAGCTTTTGAACATGGGTGCAAGTCTGGAATCTGCCGTGGATGCGCTCGGACTCCCCGAAGCGTATAAGCGTCTTGACCTGCACCAGCAGGCTCCGACGCTGACTATCCCAACAGCCGCAAAACGGTATAGCCGTAATATCAAAACGCAGGAGACGGCAACTGAGAAACGCATTCTGCCCGCCACTCGAACCTACGTGGACAGAATCATCAGAATGGCCCGCCGTTCCCAGAACGGATTGCGCGATGATTTGGAAGCCATCGGAAACCAGTGGATAAACGACGTGGAAGACGACCTGATGGCTAACCTCGCCGCCTACGCCCGCCGTACCGGCTACGAGTTGGAGCAGGTCATCACCGCGTGGGCGGAAGTCCATCCGGAAAGCTCCATTGCCGTGCAGATCGAGGGATACACCGCCGATGATTGGCGGCAACTCTACTTCTGGACTGAACTCCCCGACACTGTGCGTGAAGCATACGTGGAACACTTGCGGAGCATCGCCAAGTCCACCAGCAAGACCATCACAAGCAACGTCCTAGAAATCCTGAACCGTGCCGACGTGGAACAGTGGGACGCCGAACGCCTGCGTGACGAGCTCGAACGCATGGGCAACGATCACGCCGAACTGATTTCACGATGCGAAACCGTGCAATCCCAACGGCTCGGCAGCTTGTACAGCGCCCGCAATCTCAGCGAAACGCTAGGCGTCCGACTGGACAAGGTATGGCGTACCAGCGGCGACGAAAAAGTATGCGAATTCTGCAACCACATGGAAGGCAAGCGAATCGCATTGGACGACACGTATATGGCGGAGAACGCCAGCGTCGAAATCGGCGAGCGCACCTACGTGAACAACTTCGAGAGTATGCAAACACCGAACGGACACCCCAACTGCCGTTGCTACGAGGATTACGAGGTGGTGGAATCATGACGTATGACATCCATTGCAAACGTTGCGGACGCTACCTAGGCTCCTGCACCCGCGATACGATGGTTACGCTCAAATGCCCGAACTGCAAAGGTTTGGACACGTACCGCATCGTGCTACTATGGGGATCAGAACATTAAGCCCATTAAGGACGTTCGACCGCACCACTAACCCCCTATCTGAAAGGGCTAAGATGAAGACTCGTAAGAGCTTCGCCAACAGCGGTGCCCCAGAAACCAATGGTCGTACCCTCACCTTCCTCGCCAACAGCGGCAAAGTAATGTGCGACGGACTCACCGTAGACCTCAAGACACTGAAAGCGCCGTTAATCGACGGCACTCTGAAACTCGTGTCCGATCTCACCGAGTCCGACAAACTATCACTACCGTTGCTAATCGACCACATGCCCAGCATCGAATGCCAAGCAGGTGCAATCACCCGACTGTGGATGACCGATGACGGACTAATGGCCGAAGCCAAGCTCAGCGAGGTAGACCAAGGCGAACGTATCCGCCAGCTTGCAGCCGACGGATGCTTGACCAACAGTTTCAGCATCACCGTTGAATTCAACCAGCGTCCCGGCAAAGACGGCATCATCCACGATGGCGAACTACTGGAAATCAGCGTCGTATATCGTGGGGCCGACCCTCGGGCCGCTTTCACCGCAATCAACAGCCGCAACAACACGAATGGAGACACCATGAACCCGGAACTCCTGAAGAAACTGGCGCGTACCATCGCCCAGTTCAAGCTCACGCCGGACGAGGCCGAGCAGCTTACCAACAGCATCGCCGACATCATGCAGGGCGCGCTCGATGACATCACCGAAGCCATCGGCGAACAGTCCGAATCGAACAATGAGGAAAACACCCCGGCACCGGAGGAACCCGTGCAGACTTCCAACGGTCGCCAGACCATCATCATCAACAAAGCCAACCACGCGGCCCACCAGTCGGGGACTGTGAAGTTCTCGCATGACCGTAAGACGTGGCTTGACTCCGACGATGCCATGATCGCGTTCGAGCGTACCCTGATCGACACTGATAACAAGGGTGTCAAAGCATTCCACCGTGAGTGGGCTGACACCGTGAACCGTAACATGGCGGACACCGCATCGTTCGGTGTGGACGCTAGCGACGTAAATAAGTTCATCCCGACTGAGGCAATCACCACAATCGCGGACGCGCTGAACACGCGCGGCTCCGGCCTGTGGAACCTGCTGCGCAAAACCGGCATGGATCGTCTCACCATCGGCGGCAACATCGCAGGTCTGACTGATCAGACCCGTGCTCACGGCTACCCGGTGGCCTCCTACAGCACGAAGAAGAAGGAACAGGTGCTTTCGTTCGTGAAGCGTGAGCTTCAGGCCGACTACACCTACAAGTACATCACGCTGAACAAGGGCGATATTCGCCGCACCCAGCGTCCGGGCGCTCTGCTCCGCTACGTGTTGCAGGAACTCCCGAACTACATCGTCCAGACCATCGAACGTCAGGTAGTGCTCGGCGGCTACGACGACATGGCCCACTTCCGTGCCATCACTACCGATGCAGCCGACACCAAGTCCGACTGGGCCGGCAACAAGTTCGCCCTATCCTGCACCCTGACCGAGGACACGTCGCTCATGGGCTTCGTGAAGGCTTCCCACATGGTTCGCGCTCAGGGCAACAAGGTACTCGTCTGCAATGCGGACACCGTGGCCGACCTGCTGATGTCCGCAAACGCTAACGGAAATACGTACATTGCTCTCGGCGGTGACGATACTCTGGCCCGCGCCCTCGGCGTTAACCAGATCATTACCCCTGAATGGTGGACGGACACGGACGACACCACCACTATGGGCGTCATCATGTCCGCGTCCCACTACGCGGTGGTTGGCGATACCTCCATCGAGGCTTTCACCAACTTCGCACTGTCCACTAACACCAACGAGTATCTTCAGGAGATTTACGCTGGTGGCGGTCTGGACGCGGAGAAGTCCGCCGTGGTCATCAAGCCGAAGGGTGAATGATGAACGCTGAAATGTACGCACGAGTCGGCGGCAAGGCGCTGTCACAAGACAACCTGAACACGGTTAAGGTCATCAACTTTGTGGACGAGTCCGGCGGACCAGTGTCTTTGACGGGTCCGCAAGGTCCGGCTGGCCCGCAGGGTGAGCGTGGCCCGCAGGGGCCTGCTGGCCCGCAGGGTGAGCGTGGCCCGCAGGGGCCTGCTGGCCCAGTTGGTCCGGCTGGGCCCGCAGGGTGAGCGTGGCCCGCAGGGGCCTGCTGGCCCAGTTGGTCCCGCTGCTTCGATCACTAAGGCCACTCACGTTGATCCGGCCAAAGGTTCGGTTGCCGACGTGGTTAAAGCCCTGATCGGCGCAGGTCTCATGGCGTCCGCCTGACACGCTACCCTAAAAGTAGCGGGACTGCACCGCAAAGGCCCTATCTCCTACAATGGGAGGTAGGGCCTAACTCATTTTCGGAAGGAGCGATCATGGACATCGACGCAAGCGTAATCGATCAAGTGGGAGAGACGGTCTACGCGCGATGGAAGGACGCCGCGCTCGCAGACCTCGCCAACATCATATGCCAAAAAGACCTATTCCCGATTACGGTATGATTACGTGGGAATTGTCGTAGGAGATGGCCGCCACATAGCGTTACCGGCATGGTATTCGGAAGTAACCAACGTGCAGACCACCGACGGTGTGAAGCTCGATTTTCGCGTGAACTACGATATGGGCGACGGGTGGACGCCCGAAACCAAATACGCCAACTGCCTGACTATCGCGCAACGTCTTAATGTCGGCACGGCAGTCACCGTGACCGGAACGCACGGGTTCGCCAAGCTCCCCGCCCCATTATCTTCAGTCTTGGCGGCTGTCATCGAGGCAGACCAGAGCGTTCTTGAACAGACCGACCGCATCACGTCCAAGAGCATCGAGGATGTGAGCGTAAGCTACGCAACGATCAACGAGACGGCTATGGAACGCGCGTTGACCCCGTACCAGTCGCTTATCAGCCAGTGGAGCCTATGCTGGAACGGAGTCCAGACTGGTGGCATTCTCTCCATGCCTCGTAAGCATCATCAATTACCGTGGTGGCTCAACGCTCAGGATTACATGGGGGGTGACTACGCTTATGGCAACGCTCTGTGACCCGTTCCGCTTGTTCCCTAACCAAGTCCAGACAGCGACGCTTTGGCGGTACACGGCTCCCGGTCTGCCTAACGAACGACTGGCCGACTTGCAGGTGATTGTGAAGCATTCCACCCAGTCCGACCAGCCGACCGAATACGGTTCGCGTATCAGCAGTCGACGCTTCCATATTCAAACGGACACGGTTCCCGAGAACTTGCGGGAAAACATGGAACTATGGCCCGATCTCATGGTGAAATTGTCCGATGGCAGGGTATACCAAGTCACGCAAGCCAGTCGCGGCGACGATATGGACATGGGGAA
>ENA-OQAB01001030-OQAB01001030.1-human-gut-metagenome-genome-assembly--contig:-NODE-1030-length-13768-cov-2.296826_pt1 | contig 13768 bp, 19 predicted proteins | sample MGYA00242490_ERZ504517 | MGnify/ENA primary metagenome ERZ504517 (study PRJEB26092, sample SAMD00036298) | human gut metagenome | host: Homo sapiens | study: EMG produced TPA metagenomics assembly of...
TTACTCCCGCTGGTGTTTCTGGCCATTTCCCTTGTCGATACAATTCCATGCATTGCTTTTTGTACTCATAGCTGTATTTCATAAAAATACCCCCAATACTGGTGTCCAGTATTAGGGGTACATATCAAAATGCAGCGGCCTTTTGCTTTACAAAAATAAGAAAACATGGTAAAGTAGAGATACGCGGCAGTGGGGAAAGCTGCCCGAAACAACACACACGACACGGCAAGCCAGCCGCGGACGGAAAGGATGTTATTACAATGGAACAGAGCGAAAAAGACCCTTGATATGATCGTCAATCTCTGCAAGAACCGTGGTTACGTGTTCCCCGGTTCTGAGATCTATGGCGGTCTTGCCAACAGCTGGGACTACGGTCCCCTGGGCGTTGAGTTCAAGAACAACGTCAAGAAAGCATGGCTGAAGAAGTTTGTCCAGGAGAGCCCCTACAATGTGGGCCTGGATGCCGCCATCATTATGAACCCCCAGACCTGGGTGACCACCGGCCACGTTTCCAGCTTCTCTGACCCCCTGCTGGACTGCCGTGCCTGCAAGGCACGCCACCGTGCCGATAAGCTGATCGGTGAGGAGCATCCCGAGGTCAATGTGGATGCCATGAGCTTTGATGAGATGGATCAGTTCATCGCCGACCACGAGGACATCGTCTGCCCTGTCTGCGGCAAGCATGACTTCACCCCCATCCGCAAGTTCAACCTGATGTTCAAGACTGCCATCGGTGTCACCGAGGACAGCTCTTCTACCTGCTACCTGCGCCCCGAGACCGCACAGGGCATTTTCGTCAACTTTGCCAACATCCAGCGCACCACCCGCCGCAAGCTGCCTTTTGGTGTCTGCCAGGTGGGCAAGGCCTTCCGCAACGAGATCACCCCGGGCAACTTCACCTTCCGCACCCGTGAGTTCGAGCAGATGGAGTGCGAGTTCTTCTGCAAGCCCGGCACCGATCTGGAGTGGTTCGCTTACTGGAAGAACTACTGCGAGAACTGGCTGCTGAGCCTGGGCATCAAGAAGGAGCACCTGCGCCTGCGTGACCACGAGCCCGCAGAGCTGGCCTTCTACAGCCGCGCTACCACTGATATCGAGTATGCCTTCCCGTTCACCGACTGGGGCGAGCTGTGGGGCATTGCAGACCGCACCAACTACGACCTGACCCGCCATCAGGAGGCCTCCGGCAAGAGCCTGGAGTACTTCGACAGCGAGACCAACGAGCACTACATCCCCTACGTGATCGAGCCCTCTCTGGGCTGCGACCGTGTGGCACTGGCTTTCCTGTGCGAGGCTTACGATGAGGAGCATCTGGTCGATGCCAAGGGCAAGGAAGATGTCCGCACCGTCCTGCGTCTGCATCCGGCTCTGGCTCCCTACAAGTGTGCTGTGCTGCCCCTGAGCAAGAAGCTGGGCGACAAGGCCATGGAGATCCGCAATGAGCTGAGCAAGTACTTTATGGTGGACTACGATGATACCGGTTCCATCGGCAAGCGTTACCGTCGTGAGGATGAGATCGGCACTCCCTACTGCATCACCGTGGACTTCGACACTGTGGGTGACGAGGCCAAGGGGATCACAGCCGACAACTGCGTCACCGTCCGCGACCGTGACACCATGGAGCAGGTGCGTATGCCCATCTCCGAGCTCAAGAGCTATATCGAGAGCAAGATCGAGTTCTGATCTGAATAAAAACAGCCCCGCCGTTGCAATTTCGGCGGGGCTGTGGTATATTATAGATAAAAGAGAGTGCTGTCCGGCAAACGGTCAGTACATTCCCGGCAAGTTATTCACAAAGAATGACCGCTCAGGTTTGGACGCTGAGGGCGGTCATTTTTGTGTGTAAAATTCTTCTTAAACAGACGTTTCCCCGATTTTTCAACGATGGAAGCGTCTGTTTTCTTTATCCGATGGACAGAATTGAAAAAGAGGTATACTTAGGGCAAAACAACCATGCCGTTTCTTGCGGCAGAAAGGAACCTTTTGTGAAAAACTTTGATGAACTGCTCAAAAAAATACGCTGACTTTATCGTCCGGGTGGGCGTGAACCCTCAGCCGGGCCAGACCATGATCATCCGCTGCCCGCTGGAGGCTGCCCCCGCTGGCCCGCCTGTGCGTGCGCAGCGGCTTTGAGGCCGGTGCCCGTGATGTTCAGGTGGACTGGAGCGACAATGCCGTATCCCGCACCCGGATGGAGCTGGGCAGCGAGGAAGCCCTGACCGACAGCAAGCCCTACCAGCTGCGCCGCTACCTCGACTACGCAGAGAGCGAGGGCAGTGTCTGCGTGCTGCACCTCATTGCGGATAACCCCGAGGTCTACGCCGGTCTGGATGGTGCCAAGATCAGCCGTGTGAACGCCGCCAACCGGAAATTTATGGCTCCCTGGCGGGAGTACACCATGAACGACAGGGTGCAGTGGTCCATTGCCGCCATGCCCAGCGCCCCCTGGCAAGGAAAAGATGTTCCCCGAGCTGGACACGGATGCTGCCATCGAGAAGCTGTGGCAGCTCATCTTTGATGTCTGCCGCGTGACCGGCGGTGACCCCGTCAACGAGTGGAAGGCACATCTGGACCGTCTGACCAGTCTGGGTGAGAAGATGAATGCCCTTGATCTGGAGAGCGTCCACTTTGAGAGCGCCAACGGCACTGACCTGACCGTGGGCCTGGCCGAGAAGGCCAGCTGGGAGAGCGCCGGCAGCAAGAACGAGAAGGGCGTGTTCTTCCTGCCCAATATCCCCACTGAGGAAGTATTCACCGCTCCCCACAAGGATAAGGTGGACGGCATCGTCTACGGCACCAAGCCCTATGTGTTCAATGGCCAGCTCATCAAGGGATTCCATGTTACCTTCAAGGATGGCAAGGTCGTTGACCATGGAGCCGAGGAGGGCGCTGACCTGCTGGGCCGGCTGCTGGATACCGACGAAGGTGCCCGCCATATCGGTGAGGTGGCACTGGTGCCTGCGTCCAGCCCCATCAACCGCAGCGGCGCGCTGTTCTACAGCACCCTGTTCGATGAGAATGCTGCCTGCCACATCGCCTTTGGTGCCAGCTACCCCGGCACCACCGAGGGCGGCACCGGCCTGACCAAGGAGCAGCTGGAAGAACGCGGCATGAACCAGTCTACCATCCATGAGGATGTGATGATCGGTGCAGAGGACAGCCATATCACCGGCAAGTGTCGTGACGGCCGTGTGGTGGAACTGTTCCGGAACGGTGTCTGGGTGCTGTAATCGTTCAATATAAATAATTCGTTAAATCCTTACAGTCTGTGATTAGTCTGTAAGGATTTTTGCTTATTTAGAACGACTAGAAACTTGATGATTGTATGAATGCACAAAATATATTTCACATGAAAGAAAAATATTGACATCAAAAAAGGGTATGTTATACTTTTATTGTAAGAAGTGTACTTTGACAGAACTGCATCATAAGCCGAAGGGAGATGTAATTATGAAACGTTTGACTGCTGTATTATTGAGCCTGATTTTTGTAGTAGCAATTGGCGCAACGGCTTTTGCGGCGTTTGACACCTCCAGAATCGATCAATATTTTGAAACAGAGACCCAGAAACGGATTGACAGTATGCTGGAGCTGGTTCTGGGAAAAGAAAAGGCAGAAGAACTTGTTGAAACTTCAAGAACTTCCAGCTATGATTTTACGCAAGTGGAAGCGTATGTAAATCAACATGTGGCGCAGCAGTCGAGCGAAATGTTCCGTTTGATTGAAGCGGCAGAACAAAAAGCACGTGATGTATCCCCGGAACCGATTATACCTGATACCTGCAAGCATAATTATGATCTTGATAAGGTTGTCCGGGAGGAATTCCGGAATATGCCGATTGGAAGAGATTTTATCAAGGTGACTTATTATTATGTCTGTACCAAGTGTGGAGATACAAAAACAGAAGTGGAAACCTATGATGCATAAGAAGATTGTGAGAAGGTTTTGATTCTTGAAGTGCTGTGGTACGGCAAAGGATAAGGCAAAATTTCACGAAACCCCTTGCATAATTACCGGAAGTATGCTATATTCTAATAGTACGATATAACTTTTACTGAAACGTGGGCCGCAAGGTCCGCGTTTCTTGTTTGTTTGGAGGTTTTTATGGCGAAGCAGTCTGGCGGAAATACCGCCCAGAGAGTCGAAGCGCTTGTCCGCCCCACTGTGGAGGGCATGGGCCTGCGCCTGTGGGACGTGGTCTTTGAAAAGGAAGGGCCGGACTGGTATCTCCGCGTCCTCATCGACAAAACGGACGGCACCACCATGGACACCGACACCTGTGCCGATGTCTCCCATGCGCTGGACCCCATCCTGGATGAGGCGGACCCCATTGAACAGAGCTATTATCTGGAAGTCGGCAGCCCCGGCCTGGGCCGCAAGCTGACCCGCCCGGAGCACTACGAAGCCGTTCGGGGCCAGAAGGTCAGCGTCAGGCTGTACCGGGCCAACGAGAACGGTGTCAAGGAGTTTTCCGGCCTCCTGACTTCCCGCGAAGGCAATACCATCACGCTCGAAGGCCCGGCCGGCCCCATGCAGTTTGAGCTTTCCGCCGTCAGCACGGTGCGCCTGTGTGACGACGAGGACCTGTTTGATTAAAAGAGAAAGAATGATATTTAGGAGGAACCCGAAAAATGGCTGCAGCGAACAATGAATTTTTTGAAGCTCTCTCCATGTTGGAGCATGAGCGCGGCATCACCGCAGAGTACCTGATCGAGAAGATCAAGGCTGCCATCGTGATCGCTGTCAAGAAGAACTATGAAGTCGAGGACGATAACGTTCTGGTGGAGATCGACCCCGACAGCGGCAAGTTCAACGTCGCTCTGGTGCAGAACGTTGTCGCCGATGAGGACTGGTACGATGAGCACGCCGAGATCGGCATCACCGAGGCCCAGAAGATCCGCAAGAGCTATGAGGTCGGCGACCGCGTTGTCACCCCCCCTCAAGACCAAGGACTTCGGCCGCATTGCCGCCCACGACCGCAAAGCATGTCATCCGTCAGGGCATCCGGGAAGCCGAGCGCAGCCAGCAGCTGAGCGAGATCCAGTCCCGCGCCCATGATATCATCCAGGCCACCGTTACCCGCGTGGACAACGAGAAGGGCATCGTGGCCCTGGACCTGGGCAAGGGCGGCGAGGCCATCCTGCCCCGCAACGAGCAGGTGCCCGGCGAGACCTACACCGAGGGCCAGACCCTGCAGGTCTACGTTGTGGACGTGGTCAGCGGCGAGCGCGGTGCCCGCGTGATGATCAGCCGCACCCACCCGGGCCTGGTCAAGCGCCTGTTCGAGCTGGAAGTGCCCGAGATCTATGACGGCACCGTTGAGGTCAAGGCCATCAGCCGCGAGGCCGGTGCCCGCACCAAGATGGCTGTCTGGAGCAAGGATGCCAACGTCAACCCCGTTTCTGCCTGCATCGGCCCCCACGGCGACCGTGTGGCCGCTGTGGTCGAGAAGCTTGGCGGTGAGAAGATCGATATCGTCAAGTGGAGCGAGGATGTCTCCGAGTTCATCTCCGCTGCCCTGAGCCCCGCCAAGGTGCTCAAGGTCGAGCTGCTGCCCGGCGAGACCCGCTCCTGCCGCGTCACCGTGCCCGACCAGCAGCTGAGCCTGGCCATTGGCAACAAGGGCCAAAACGCCCGCCTGTGCGCCCGCCTGACCGGCTACAACATCGACATCCGCCCCGAGAGCGGCTACTACGGCGAGGACGAGGAGCCCAAGGCTGCCGAGCCCAAGACCGAGGACGCTGAGTAAGAGCGGCTGTGACCGCACCTGAAGGAGGGAAACCGGATGGCACAAAAAAAGATCCCTGCCCGCCAGTGCATCGGCTGCATGACCAGCCGCCCCAAAAAGGAACTGGTGCGGGTGGTGCGCGCCCCCAGCGGCGAGATCAGCATCGACCCCGTGGGCAAGAAGCCGGGCCGCGGCGCTTACCTCTGCCCGGACCCGGCCTGTCTGGCAAAGGCCAAAAAGAAAAAGGCGCTGGAGCGCTGCTTTGAGCAGCCGGTTCCCGCCGAGGTTTACGATGCGCTGGCCGCACAGCTGGCCGACGTGGAAAAGGAGGCCCAGCCGAATGGCGAAGCATAACAATACCCCCGAAAAGCCCAAAATGGCCCCGGAAGAAGCGCTGTTTCAGGCGCTGAGCCTCTGCCGCAAGGCAGGCGCGCTGACCATGGGCTTTGATGCCGTGGAAGATGCCTGCGTCAAGAGCAAAGGCATGGCTGGTAATGGTCGCGTCCGATGCCAGCGCCAAGACCGTACAGCGCCTGAACTACGCTGTGGGCGACCTGGTGGACGTGATCTCCATGCCGCTGACCCAGGACCGCCTGGCCGATATCAGCCGCAAGCCTGTGGCTGTTTACGCGGTGACTGACCGCAACCTCGCAAAGCTCTGCTTTGACCGTCTTTCGGACTGCAGGGGCAATCAAAAAATGAGGAGGATATGAGCGAATGACCGTAAAATATAAAGTGAGCGATTTTGCAAAGGATCTGAATGTTTCTGCAAAGAAGGTCCTGGATGAGCTGGCTGCCATGGGCAGCACCGGCAAGAAGAACAGCTCTACCCTGGAAGAAAACGAGTTGAACTACCTGCTGGAGAAATTCAGCAAGGACAACAGCGTTGCCAGCCTGGACGAGTACCTGAACAGCGCAAAGCAGCCTGCCCAGCCTGAAAAGAAGGCAGAGAAAAAGGCCGAGAAGCCTGCGGAGAAAAAGGCAGAGCCCAAGGCTGCTGAGAAGAAGCCCGAGGCAAAGCCCGCTGCCCCTGCCGCAAAGGCAGAGCAGCCCAAGGCAAACAATAACAATAATAAGCACGGCGAGAAGAAGAACGAGCAGCACAAGAAGCGCGAGGAGAAGACGGTCTCCCTGAGCGAGCTGGCCCGCGAGACCGGTGCCAAAGCCTCTGCTGCCCCGGCTCAGTCCGTCTCTGTCCGCCGCGAGGACAGCCAGGTGACGGTCGATACCCGCACCGTGGATGTGAACGTGGACCGCTTTGATGCCCGCTATGACGATCTGGCTTCCACCAAGAACACCGAGAACCCGCCCGCAAGCCCACCCCGCAGGGCAACAAGCAGAAGTTCACCCAGCGCGGCCAGCGCCAGCGTCAGCAGTTCCAGAAGGGCAAGCGCGAGACCGAGTTCGAGCGCCTGCAGCGCATCCAGCTGGAAAAGGCCCGCAACGCACAGCTGAAGGTGATGATCCCCGATGAGATCACCGTCGGTGAGCTGGCTGCCCGCCTGAAGCAGCAGGCCGGCAAGGTCATTGCCAAGTTCATGCAGATGGGTGAGATGCACGCCATCAACGATGTGATCGATTTCGATACCGCATCCCTGCTGGCTGAGGAGTTCCACGCAAAGGTCGAGCACGAGGTGCATGTGACCATCGAGGAGCGCCTGTTTACCCAGGAGGAGGATTCCGCCGAGGATGCTCGGTGGAGCCGTACCCCCCGTTGTCTGTGTCATGGGCCACGTTGACCACGGCAAGACCAGTATCCTGGATGCCATCCGCAAGACCAATGTCACCGCAGGCGAGGCTGGCGGCATCACCCAGGCCATTGGTGCATATCAGGTCAAGATCAACGACAGCCTGATCACCTTCCTGGATACGCCGGGCCACGAGGCATTCACCTCCATGCGTGCCCGCGGTGCCAACATGACCGATATCGCTGTTCTGGTCGTTGCCGCCGATGACGGCATCATGCCCCAGACCGTGGAGTCCATCAACCACGCCAAGGCTGCCAATGTCAAGATCATCGTGGCCATGAACAAGATGGATAAGCCCACTGCAAACCCCGAGCGCGTGATGGAAGGCCTGACCAAGTACGGCATCATCACCGAGGACTGGGGCGGCGATGTGGCCTGCATCCCCGTTTCCGCACTGACCGGCATGGGCATCAGCGACCTGCTGGAGCGGATCGCGCTGGAGGCCGAGGTCATGGAGCTCAAGGCCAACCCCAACCGCCGCGCCAAGGGTGCTGTTGTTGAGGCCCGTCTGGACAAGGGCCAGGGCCCCATCGCCACCATTCTGGTGCAGAACGGCACCCTGCATGCCGGTGATGTCATCATTGCCGGTACCGCTGTGGGCCGTGTGCGTACCATGCGCAGCGACAAGGGCATGCTGCTGAACGATGCAGGCCCCTCCACCCCGTGGAGATCACCGGCCTGACCGCTGTGCCCGAGGCAGGCGACCTGTTCGAGGCCGTTGCCGACGAGCGTCTGGCCCGTGAGCTGGCAGAGCAGCGCATTGCCGCTGCCAAGGAAAAGCAGTTCTCCTCCTTCCAGAAGGTCACTCTGGATAACCTGTTCAGCCAGATGGCACAGAACGATATGAAGGAGCTGGCCATTGTCGTCAAGGCTGATGTGCAGGGCTCCGCCGAGGCCGTCAAGCAGAGCCTGGAGAAGATCTCCAATGATGAGGTGCGCGTCCGCGTTATCCACGCCGGTGTCGGTGCCATCAGCAAGTCCGACGTTGACCTGGCCGATGCCTCCAACGCCATCATCATCGGCTTCAATGTCCGCCCCGACAACGTGGCCAAGGAAGAAGCCGCTGCCACCAAGGTCGAGATGCGGATGTACCGCGTCATCTACGATGCCATCAACGATGTCACCGATGCTATGAAGGGTATGCTGGCTCCCAAGTTCCGCGAGGTGGCTCTGGGCGAGCTGCAGGTCCGTCAGGTCTACAAGATCAGTAACGTGGGCACCGTTGCAGGCTGCCGCGTGACCAGCGGCAAGATCACCCGCGACAGCAAGGTGCGCGTTGTCCGTGACGGCATCGTCATCACGGAGGACGAGATCGCATCTCTGAAGCGCTTCAAGGATGATGCCAAGGAAGTGGCCGAGGGCTACGAGTGCGGCGTTACGCTGGCAAAGTTTGCCGATGTCAAGGAAGGCGACGTTTACGAGGCCTTCAAGATGGAAGAATATCGGGACTATTGGAAAAACCTCTCAGGCTTGCATCCGCTCGCCAGCTCCCCTGGCAGGGGAGCCAGGCGGGGCGTGTGCTTGCCTCTCCTATTGGGAGAGGCGGCATTGCGAAGCAATGACGGAGAGGTTATTATAGGAGAAATTTATGTCTCAGAAAAATATGGGTCGTCTTGCCCAGGATATGAAGCGTGAGGTCATTGCCATCATCGGACGGCTGAAGGACCCCCGCCTGGAGGGCGGTCTGCTGACCGTCACCCGTCTGGATGTGACACCTGACCTGGATGTTGCAAAGGTCTATGTGAGCGTGATGGGCCGCGAGGACGGCCCCAAGCCCGCCATCGAGGCACTGAACCGTGCCGCAGGCCATGTGCGCACCGAGGTCAGTAAGAAGATGCACATCCGTAAGGCTCCGCGCTTCATCTTTGTGGAGGACGATGGTGCCGCCTACGCAGCCCACATCAATGAGCTGCTCCGCACGCTGAACGTGAACGGTGACGCTGAGGAAACCAGCCAGCCGGAAGAGACCGAGGAATAATCAGCCTTGCGGAAAGGATGGAACATGGGATGACAGAACAGCTGAATGTACAGCAGATGGCAGAAAAGCTGCTTGCTGCGGATAACATCTTGATTCTGTGCCACAAAAACCCGGATGGTGATACGGTCGGCTGCGGCAGCGCGCTCTACTATGCGCTGCTTGCACTGGAAAAACACGCAGCCGTGCTCTGCGCCGACCCCATCCCCGGCCGGTACGCATTTACCAACCCCCGCCTGTTCAAGGGCGAATTTGAGCCGCAGATCGTGGTGGCTGTGGATGTTGCCAGCGTCCAGCTGTTTGGCGAGGGCAACGGTGTTCCCCAGTACACGCGCCATGTGGATCTGTGCATCGACCACCACGCAGGCAACAGCGGCTACGCCGAGTTCACGCTGCTGGATGGCAGCGCCGCCGCTGCGGCAGAGCTGCTGTATGAGGTGATCTGTGCCATGCATGTGGAGATCACCCCCCACATTGCCGATTGCCTGTATACCGGCCTGTCCACGGATACCGGCTGCTTCAAGTTCTCTTCCACCAAGGCCAGCACCCACATCACTGCGGCCAAGCTGATGGAGGCCGGTGCCCATGTGGAGGAGCTGAACACCCTGCTGTTTGACACCAAGTCCCGGGAGCGGATGGAAGCCGAGCGGATCGCCCGCAACCATCTGGAATATCATCTGGATGGCCGCTGCGCCCTCATCTACCTGACCCGGGATGAGATCGAGCAGAGCAGGGTAGACCCTGCGGATCTGGAAGAGCTGACCAGCCTGCCCATCAGCATTGAGGGCGTGAAGGTCGGCCTGACCCTGCGCCAGCAGCCCGGCGGCAGCTATCGCATCAGCGTGCGCACCGCCAAGGGTGTGGATGCCTGTGCCATTGCCCGCCGTCTGGGCGGCGGCGGCCACACCCGTGCGGCGGGCTGTGAGCTGCTGGGCAACCTTGACAACGCCAAGAGCGCGATCCTCTCTGAGGTGGAAGCTGTTCTTGATGCACCGCAGGAGGAAGCATGATGCAGGGATCCTCATTGTTGATAAGCCTGCCGATTGGACCAGCTTTGATGTCATTGCCAAGCTGCGGGGCATTCTGGGCACCCGGGAAACTGGGCCACAGCGGTACGCTGGACCCCATGGCCACCGGTGTTCTGCCGGTGTTCTGCGGCGGGCCAGCAAGGCAGTTGATCTGCAGCTCGACCACACCAAGGCCTACCGCGCTGTCCTCAGGCTGGGCCAGCGCACCGATACCGGGGATGTGACCGGCACTGTGCTGGAGACCGCCCCGGTAACGGCAGGGGAGCAGGAGCTGCTGGCCGTTCTGCCGCAGTTCCTCGGCCCCCGGATGCAGACCCCGCCCATGTACTCGGCGGTCAAGATCAACGGCCAGCCGCTCTATAAGCTGGCCCGTGAGGGCAAGACTGTGGAGCGCAAAGCCCGGCCGATCGAGATTTTGGACATCCGGTACGAGGGCAGCCCTGCGGAAAACGAGTATGCCCTGACCGTAAAGTGCTCCAAGGGCACCTATATCCGGGTGCTGCTGGAGGAGATCGCCGAAGCCATGGGCCAGAAGGGCACCATGAGCGCCCTGCGCCGCGTGGCTGCCGGGGTGTATTCCGAAGCCGATGCCCACACGCTGGAAGAGATCCAGGCGGCAAAGGACGCGGGGCCGGAGGCCCTGCAGGCTCTGATGCTGCCGGTGGAAAGCGTGTTCGCCAGCCTGCCGCTGCTGGTGGCGGACGAGCGGGTGGAGCAGCACCTCTACAACGGGTGCCCCACCAGCCGCTATCCCGCTGCCGACGGCCGCTACCGCGTGCGGAACGCCGGGGGGCAGTTTCTGGGTCTTGCCAATGTGGTGAACGGTGTGCTCAAGGTGGAAAAGCTGTTCGTGGAAAGGAACTGACGACCAATGCAAATCGTTTCATCTCTGTCGCCGCTGGCGCTGGAACATGAGGGCGGCACTGCTGTTGCCATGGGCTACTTCGACGGTATCCACATCGGCCACCGTGCCGTTATTGAGGGCGCAGTGGAGTGGGCAAAGGCCCACGGCGCTGCCCCGGCGGTGTTCACCTTCAAGCTGCCCGCTGACAGCAAAATGAAGGGCCGCCGTCTGCTCTCCACCGAGGATAAGCATGCCCTCATCGCAAGCCTGGGTGTGGAGTATTACCTCTGCCCCGAGTTTGAGGAGATCCGCGCCATGACCCCGGAGCAGTTCGTGTACGGCATCGTGCAGGACTGCCACGCCAAGGCGTTGTTCTGCGGCGAAAACTTTACCTTTGGTGCCAAGGCCGCCGGGACCCCCGAGCTGCTGAAGGAGCTCTGCGCCCCGCTGGGAGTGGAGGTCGTGGTGGTGCCTATGGCACAGTTTGAGGAAAAGCCGGTGTCCTCCACCCGCATCCGCACGGCATTGGAGGGCGGCGATGTGCCTGCCGCCAACGCCATGCTGGGGATGCCCTATGCCATCCGCTTCGCGGTGCAGCACGGGGCGGGTCTGGGCCACACGCTGGGCGTGCCCACCATCAACCAGATCTACCCGGCGGGCTTCCAGATGCCCCGCTACGGCATCTACATCACCCGCACCCGGATCGGTGATACCTGGTATCCCTCGGCCACCGGCCTGGGGACCCGGCCCACTGTCAATTCGGACGAGACCAAGGTGACCTGCGAGACCTTTATCCCGGATTTTTCCGGTGACCTCTACGGCACCGACCCGGTGGTGGAGTTCTACGCCTACCTGAGCCCCAGCAAAAAGGTTTGATACCCTGGACGAGCTGAAGGCCTGCATCGACCATGCAGCCCGGCGCGCCAAGGCCTATTTTGCAAAAGCATAGTAAAATTTTTCTTGCTTTTTGCACGGATTTCTGTTATACTAGCCATGTTACCGCGGCACGGGGCTGGGAGTATGCCCATTTGGGAGTACCGTTTTCCCGCATTCTGTGCCGACGGCAAATAAAATTTTATAAAGAGGTACTGTTACTATGAACAAGCAGGAAGTTATGGCCAAAGTCGCTCTGACCGAGAAGGACACTGGCTCCCCCGAGGTTCAGGTCGCTCTGCTGACCGCTCACATCAACGAGCTGAACGAGCACCTGAAGAAGAACCCTAACGATCACCACAGCCGCCGTGGTCTGATGAAGATGGTTGGCCGCCGCCGCAATCTGCTGGCCTACCTCCAGAAGAAGGACATCGAGCGTTACCGTGCTCTGATCGCAACCCTGGGTCTGCGTAAGTAATAGAAAACAGAGGGCAGGTACCGCAATGTGGTGCCTGCCCTTTGCTCTTTTTTGGAAGGAACAACAGGCCGCTGCTGCGCGTTGCAGCGTAAATTCGAGCGCCTGTGCTGTAAAAAAAGCACGGGGCGTTGGCTTATTGCCTATGATGCGCTGGCCGCTGCCTTTTGGAAGATAAGAAGATAAACCGCAAAAGGACAAGGAGGCAAAAACCAAATGGCAATTGAATTTGGTTCCCGCAAAGAGACCTTTGAAAACTTCAAGGTCTACGAGACCACGCTGGCTGGCCGTCCGTTCAAGGTCGAGATGGGCAAGATGTGCGGCCTGTCCAACGCAAGCGCCCTGATCCGCTACGGCGAGACCTGCGTGCTGTGCAACGTTGTGATGAGCCCCAAGCCCCGCGAAGGTGCTGGATTTCTTCCCCCTGAACGTGGAGTATGAGGAAAAGCTCTACGCCGCAGGCCGCATCCCCGGCAGCTTTATGCGCCGTGAAGGCCGCCCTGGTGAGCGCGCCATCCTGACCAGCCGCGTGGTGGACCGCCCCATGCGCCCGCTGTTCCCCAAGGAGATGCGCAACGATGTCTGCATCACCATGACCGTGATGAGCCTGGACCCCGATTGCAGCCCTGAGATCGCCGGCATGATCGGTGCGTCTCTGGTCACCGCTGTGTCTGAGATCCCCTGGAACGGCCCCATCGGCGGTGTTCAGGTGGGCCTGGTGGACGGCGAGATCGTCCTGAACCCCACCCAGGAGCAGCGCAAGGTGAGCGACCTGGCCCTGACCGTTGCCGCCACCATGGACAAGATCGTGATGATCGAGGCCGGTGCCAACGAGGTGGACGAGGACACCATGCTCAATGCCATCAAGGCTGCCCACGTTGAGATCAAGAAGATCATCACCTTCATCAACGGCATCGTTGCAGAGCGCGGCAAGCCGAAGATCGATTTCCAGGTGGTGGGTCTGGATATGGACGTGTTCCACGCCATCCAGAACAAGTATCTGGACGACTTCAAGGCCGCCATGGATACCGACGACAAGAATGTGCGGGATGCTGCCCTGCTGCCCATCATGGACAAGATCGCTGAAGAGTACCCCG
>ENA-OQAB01001031-OQAB01001031.1-human-gut-metagenome-genome-assembly--contig:-NODE-1031-length-13752-cov-3.730275_pt1 | contig 13752 bp, 14 predicted proteins | sample MGYA00242490_ERZ504517 | MGnify/ENA primary metagenome ERZ504517 (study PRJEB26092, sample SAMD00036298) | human gut metagenome | host: Homo sapiens | study: EMG produced TPA metagenomics assembly of...
AGGCGTCATCACAACCTGAGGGGAGAGATATTCCTGAGTAAGCATACCTGTCTTGTCCTTCTGGTATCTTCTCTTAATATCTGCAAGGGCGCTGACAAGACGCTCCACCTCCTGCTTTCTGTCCCCGATAGACAGATACGCCAGCATATTTCCAATATCTCCGAACTCAATCTGGATATCGTAATCGTCTCTTAAAATATCATAAACCTCGATTCCTGCCAGTCCGATCTCCAGTGTATGCACGGACAGCTTGGTGGGGTCAAAATCGTAAATGCTGTCCTGGTTGATCAGCTCGTTCCCAAAGGCATAATATCCTCCGATCCGGTTGATCTCTGTTCTGGCATATTCAGCCAGCTCCGCCACCCTCTGAAAGGACTCCTTTCCCCGAAGAGCAAGATTCCTTCTGGAAATATCAAGGCTTGAAAGAAGCAGGTAAGAAGCACTTGTTGTCTGGGTAAGGTTGATGATCTGACGCACATAGCCGGGATGCATATTTTTTCCGATCAGAAGGAAAGAGCTCTGGGTAAGGCTTCCCCCTGATTTATGCATACTGACAGAGGCCATATCCGCTCCTGCATCCATGGCATTAACCGGAAAGCCTTCTCCGAAATAAAAATGTGTGCCGTGGGCCTCGTCTACCAGAACCTTCATATTCCTGTCATGGGCAAGCTTTACGATCTCCCGGAGATTGGAACAGATTCCATAATAAGTAGGATTGTTTACAAACACAGCCACTGCATCAGGATTTTCCTGAATGGCTTTCTCTACCTGTTCCAGCTTCATTCCCAGCGAAATACCAAGCCGGTTGTCCACATCCGGATTTACATAGATCGGTGTGGCTCCGCACAGTACAAGAGCGTTGATCACGCTTCTGTGTACGTTTCTGGGCAAAATAATCTTGTCGCCCTTCTTACAGCAGGTAAGAATCATGGTCTGAACCGAGGATGTTGTTCCCCCAACCATAAGAAATGCGCCTGCCGCGCCAAATGCTTCTGCTGCAAGCTGTTCTGCCTCCTTGATCACAGAAACCGGATGGCAGAGATTATCAAGGGGTTTTCATAGAGTTTACGTCTATACTGACGCACTGACTTCCAAGTAAATTTACCAGTTCCGGATTTCCCCTTCCGTGTTTATGTCCCGGAACATCAAAGGGAACGATCCTCATTCTCCGGAATTGTTCCAGTGCCTCGTAAATTGGAGCCTTTTCCTGCGACATGTTTCAGCCTCCCTCCCGAAATTCATAGGAAATCCATTATTAAAACAAGTACTGTATTTTTCCTATGGAGCAAAAAACGCAGGCAGGCGCATAACTTTGCATCTGCTTGCGTTTATTATCTTTATTCTTATAATTTCTTCTATATAATGTAAATTTTAATTATAAAAAACAGATAATGGATTAGAGTCTATATAGCAAATATTTTTTACTTTTACTACTCTTATTGACCGTTTCACAAGTTATGCATGCGATACGCATACCGGTTATAAAGTAACCAACTTATAAAATTTGAGCTTCTAACTCAATCAATAATGCAGTTCCCTGGACTGCGTAAAATATTTGCATGGAAGACTTTCCTGACTGTTTTCCATACGTATATATTTATACCATAAAACGACTTTATTTTCAAGAACTTTCTAAAAAATCATCCTGGGTGATGGAATTTTTACCAGTCTGTTTTATTCCGGAATAACTTATAATGCATTTATTTCAATTTAAGTCCCCTGTTTCCTGTATTTGCCTTGAATTTAAAGGATTTTCCGGCTTTTCCCGTTATTCCGGATCTATGAACATGGCGTCCCCAAAGCTGAAGAAACGGTACCGCTCTTTTACTGCCTCCTCATAGGCAGCCATGATCCGGTCTTTTCCTGCAAGAGCAGAAACCAGCATCATCAGCGTAGACTCCGGCAGGTGAAAATTGGTAATCAGCCCATCGATCATTTTAAACTGATAACCCGGATAAATAAAGATTTCTGTCCAGCCGCTTCCCGGGTGGAGAACACCGTCTTCATCTGTAGCGGATTCCAGGGTACGGCAGCTTGTGGTTCCTACGGAGATCACACGGCCTCCCTGTTTCTTTGTGTCATTGATCAGCTTTGCCTGATCCTCTTCCACCACATAAAATTCCGAGTGCATGTGGTGATTTTCCACATCGTCTACTTTTACCGGACGGAAGGTTCCAAGACCTACATGAAGGGTCACATGAGCAATTTTTACCCCCTTTTCCTGTACCTTCTGAAGAAGCTCCTGAGTAAAATGGAGCCCGGCTGTAGGAGCTGCCGCAGAACCGTCATTTTTTGCATAAACGGTCTGATAACGGTTCTTATCCTCTAATTTATGAGTAATGTACGGAGGCAGGGGCATTTCTCCCAGCTGATCCAGAATTTCCTCAAAAATCCCTTCGTACTGAAACTGGATCAGACGGTTTCCCTCTTCCACCACATCAATGATCTCACCTTTCAGAATCCCGTCTCCAAAAACGAGCTTTGCGCCAGGACGGGCTTTTTTGCCCGGTTTTACCAGACATTCCCAGATATCATTTTCCTTCCGTTTCAGAAGAAGAATCTCTATAAGCGCTCCGGTTTCTTCCTTGTGGCCATAAAGCCGGGCCGGAATTACCCGGGTGTCATTGACAACCAGGCAGTCTCCCTCTTTCAGATAATCCAGAATATCCGTAAAATGACGGTGCTCCACGCTTCCGTCCTTCATGGAAAGATGAAGAAGTCTGGAAGAGCTTCTGTCCTCCAGAGGATCCTGCGCGATCAGCTCCTGTGGAAGATCATAATAAAAATCTGATGTTTTCATAATACTACTCCTTATCTTCTGCCTTCTGGCTTTCTTCCTTCCATTGCTTTCTCCACTGGCGGATCTGATTCCATTCCTTATTTGAAAGATCTGCCTTTTTCAGAAGATCCGGACGCCATCTGGCAGTACGGTAAATGGACTGCTCTCTTCTCCAGGCCTCTACATTGGCATGATGTCCGGAAAGAAGAACAGGAGGCACTTTTTTCTCATGCCAGGTTTCCGGTCTGCTGTACTGAGGATATTCCAGAAGACTGCCGGAAAAGGATTCCGTTTCACCGGATTCCTGATTGGTAAGAACCCCCGGAACCATACGGGAAATAGAATCCATCATCACCATGGCCGGAAGCTCGCCTCCGGTAAGCACATAATCTCCGATAGAAACATAATCCGTGACAATCTCCTCAAGAACCCTCTCGTCAATTCCCTCGTAATGACCGCAGAGAAAAACAAGATCCTTTTCTTCTGCAAAATCCTTTGCCATTTCCTGGTTAAAAACCTTTCCCTGAGGGGTCAGATAAATAACCCTTGGCTGATACCCGATCTTTTTTTCAACAGATTCATAGGCAAGATACACAGGCTCTGCCTGCATCAGCATTCCGGCGCCGCCTCCATAAGGATAATCGTCAACCTTCTGATGCTTATTAAATGCATAGTCCCGGATATTAACTGCTTCGATATCCAGAAAACCGCCTGCCATGGCCCGGCCGATAATACTGGTATTCATCCCGTCCCGGATCATGTCCGGAAAAAGCGTCAGTACATGAAAATTCATTATATCAGCCCTTTCATCAAATGTATGGTCATAACATTCTTCTCCAGATCCACATCCAGAATACATTCCTTAATGGCCGGCAGAAGAACCTCTCCATGTTCCGCAGAATCAATAATATAAACATCATTGGCGCCTGTTTCCATTACATCTTTTAATGTGCCGAATTCCTGTCCGTCCTCCAGGACAACTGACATTCCCAGAAGATCCGCAATATAATATTCATCCTCTTCCAGCTCCTGTCCCTCTTCCCGTGGGATCCAGAGATCACGGCCTTTATATTTTTCAATGTCGTTAATGTTATCGACACCCTTAAATTTCAGAATTACAAGATTTTTAAAAAACTTTACATTTTTAATCTCAAGCTTTCGAAGCTCTCTTCCGGTATCCAGAAGCACATAATCAAGCTCCAGAAAACGTTCCGGCTCATCTGTTGTGGGGTATACCTTTACCTCACCCCTGACGCCGTGAGTAGTGGTGATCACACCAACCTTCAGTAAATCTTCCATAAATAAAACTCCCTGTAGTTAAAGAAGGAGCTATGTTTCCACAGCTCCTGTTTCTTACTTATGATATTGCGAAAGCCCTGTTTACTGCAGGATATCCACAATCACTTTTTTGCTGCTCTTTGAAGAAGCGGCCTTCACTACGGTACGGATCGCTTTGGCAATACGTCCCTGTCTTCCGATGACCTTGCCCATGTCAGCCGGTCCCACCTTCAGTTCAATAATAACTGCATCTTCCTTTTCGTTTTCGGTGACAACCACCTCGTCCGGATGATCTACAAGAGATTTTGCAATTACTTCTACCAGTTTTTTCATTACATACCTCCCTGCACTGCATTCTGCAGGACTTCTACAGTAATAGGAAAAAATACCCTCTCCGGTATTTCTTATTTCTCAATTCCGGCTGCTTTCAGGATCTTAGCAACAACTTCTGTAGGCTGAGCACCTGCTGCAAGCCATTTCTTAGCAGCTTCCTCATCTACTTTGTATGCGCTTGGCTCAAGGTTCGGATCATAAGTACCGATCTCTGCGATGCATTTTCCATCACGTTTGCAACGGGAATCTGCAACTACGATTCTATAAAAAGGTGCCTTCTTCTGTCCCATTCTTCTTAATCTGATTTTTACTGCCATTTTTGTTTTCCTCCATTTATCTCTTTTCTTTTTTTGTTAATTTATATTAAAAGGGAAGCTTAAAGCCGCCTCTTTTACCCATTTTACCGCCCATCATTCCGGGCATCTGTTTCATCATTTTCTTGCTCTGCTCAAACTGCTTTACAAGACGGTTGACCTCCGCTATATCCACCCCCGCGCCTCTGGCAATACGGTTTTTGCGGGATACATTTCAGGATTGCCGGATTTGTCCGCTCCTGAGGCGTCATGGAAAGAATGATCGACTTGGTGCGCTCCAGCGCGCTTTCATCTACCATCCCTTCAATATCCTTCATCTTGCTGCCCACTCCCGGAAGCATATTCAGGATACTGCCGATTCCTCCCATTTTTTTCATCTGTTCCATACTGGTGAGATAGTCGTTAAAGTCAAAATCCATTTTTTTGAGCTTTTTCTGCATCTCAGCAGCCTGTTCCTGATCAATGGCAGCCTCGGCCTTTTCGATGAGACTCATAACATCGCCCATTCCAAGGATTCTGGAAGCCATTCTCTCCGGATAAAACTGTTCCAGATCAGAAAGCTTTTCGCCCATACCCACATAGAGGATCGGCTTTCCTGTTACTGCCTTAATGGAAAGCGCCGCACCGCCTCTGGTGTCACCGTCCATCTTGGTAAGGATCACTCCGTCAATTCCTACTTTATCTGTAAAGGTCTTTGCCACATTTACAGCATCCTGACCGGTCATTGCATCTACGATCAGAAGAGTGGCATCCACCTGTACATTCGCCTTGATATCAGCAAGCTCCTGCATCATATCCTCATCTACATGAAGACGTCCTGCAGTATCCAGAAGCACAACATTCTGCTGGTTTGCTTTTGCATGCTCCACTGCTGCCTTTGCAATATTTACAGGGTTCTGTTTATCTCCCATGGAAAATACTTCCACGCCCTGTTTTTCACCATTGACCTGAAGCTGAGTAATCGCAGCCGGTCTGTAAACATCACAGGCAACCAGAAGTGGACGCTTGCCCTTTGATTTCAGCTTGCCAGCAAGCTTGGCAACTGTTGTTGTCTTACCTGCACCCTGAAGACCTGCCATCATAAGAACCGTAATGTCATTGCCCGGTTTGATCGGCAGCTCTGTTGTCTCGCTTCCCATCAGATTCACAAGCTCTTCATTTACGATCTTGATAACCATCTGTCCTGGATTCAGTCCGTTCATTACGTCCTGTCCCACCGCGCGCTCCTGAACAGCTTTGGTGAACTGCTTTACAACCCGAAAGTTTACATCAGCCTCCAGAAGAGCCATTTTGACCTCTTTCAGAGCGATCTTAACATCTTCCTCTGTAAGACGTCCTTTTCCTCTAAGCTTTTTAAATACATTTTGTAATTTTTCTGTCAAGCTCTCAAACGCCATGCTTTATAACTCCTCTAATATCTCTTTGGAAATTTCTGTAATCTCCCGGTCCTGATACTTCTCTGCAATCTGGCTGATTCTCTGAACCTGCTTCTTAATACAGAGAAATTTTTCTACCAGATGCAGTTTCTTTTCATACTCTTCCAGAGTATGATTGCAGCGCCGGATCATGTCGTGAACGCCCTGACGGCTGATCCCAAGCTCCTCCGCTACTTCACTGAGGGAAAAATTCTTCCAGTACCACGCTTTCATATACCTGCTGCTGGCGCTCTGTAAGAAGCTCCCCGTAAAAATCATATAATAATGTCTGCTCTACAAACTTCTCCATCTGATAATCACCTTGTGTATCATACCCTATATGGCTGCCGGTGTCAAGTATTTTTTCTTTACAAACTTATGTTTGTGTTATTTCGTCTTTGCTTATCTGCTGTAAAATCAAAGAATTTCTATTTTTCCTGTTTTCGGCTTACACTGTCTTATTTCTTCTTAAATTTTTAATTTGTCACAGACTACTAGGATGTTTTGCTTTTCGGGGATGCAATTCCTATTGTAAATCCATAATCCGCTTTTCTATATCTGGTCGAAGGTGTAAAAATGTCTGATACCAAAAGTAAATAAATATAGAGGTTTTACTCCAGCATTTGTATATGCAATTTTCCGGAAGATCAGCACAAATCTAAAGGAATGAAGAACCGTCTTTATTTTGTCAGAGCGGTTTTCTTCGTTTTCTGCTTGTATCCTGCTTCCAGATGTGCTATATTGATAATAAAAAAAGGGGAAAGCCAGAACACACGGCCTACCCTTAAACAATCAGCAACTTACCTTTTTACAAGGTCAGCCGTTCACTATTTGCGGTAGTGGGCGGCTATTTTCTTCCCTTGAAGATCTCGTAAATGAGACTGGCAAGGGCAACCAACAAGATATCTATCTGGATTAAATCCGAATATGTAATATACATTGGCATCGCCCTCCTTTCCTCTTTGGTCTGGAGGGTTAGCCCCTCCGAAATGGAGGGCAGGCCGCCTTTTTATGTGCTCTGACTTTTCCATAATGCCAGTATAGCACACTTTTTCCTTTTAGCAGGGCAATCAAATTTTTTTCCAGTTTATCTTCGATTTTGGACAGAAGGAATTATTTTCTCAGCAATCGCACAAAATTCTGCTCCCAAAACCCTTTTCTTTGTCCCTATCGAAATCTGTATAAAATCCTATTTTTAATTCCCAGACACCGTATAAACACGGCATTTTTCAAAAAAACATGTCAAAATTTTTTCTTTACAAACTTTTGTTCCCTACACCCAGTCTCCGGGATGTTCTGCGTCAAAGTCAAATACAAATCTCTCATAGGCATTGATCACATGAGTGTCCTGGTACTTATCGTAGCGCTTATGCTTTCTTCCATACGACATATGCACATGCCCGTGAAGGAAATATTTAGGACGGTACTTTTCCATCAGCTTCAAAAACGCCTTAAATCCCTGATGCGGCAGATCTCTTCCATCGTTCAGCTGATATGCCGGAGCATGAGTAACCAGAATGTCAAACCCTCTCCTCCACAAAAGCTTTGGAAACAGCTTAAAGATTCTTCGTCGCATCTCTCTTTCCGTAAACTGATAAATCCCGGGTTTATACCGCATGGAGCCGCCCAGCCCCAGGATCCTGACCCCCTCATGCACATAAATGGTATCATCAATGCAGATACACCCGTCCGGCGGAATCCTTTCATATTTATCGTCATGATTCCCATGAACATAAAGGACAGGCGCGGAAGTAAAGGTTGCAAGAAATGACAGATATCGTGGGTCCAGATCCCCGCATGAAATAATAAGATCAATCCCCTCCAGTTTACTTTTCTCAAAAAAATCCCACAGGTACTTTGATTCTTCATCTGCGATCGCAAGTATTTTCATATTACTGTCCCTTCTCCACGCCCTGCTGCAATGTGACAGGCTTTGCCTGCTCCGTAAGCTGCCAGCTTTTCGGAATGGAACCAATTACATTATCTGCCAGCCAGTCCATGGTAATGATCTCTTCCGGAGACAGACTTCCCTGAGGATCATCCCGAATCACACCATTCTGTGAATAAAGCACGCCGGAAAACGGATTAAATTCTCCGCGGCTGATAGTCTCTTTCAGAAGCTCCACAAGGTGCTGGGTTCCTGTCGGAAGTGTATGAGAACAGATCACATCTACAACGTTGGAGGACATTCCCCACCAGTAGTTAATGGCTTTCTTTTCTGAGCTGCTGTCGTCATATTTCCAGGTTCCGTTCATAACAGTGCGGATCAGCTCCTCATAAAATTTACCCCAGTGCCACAAAGGCATGGCAAGGTTATGCGGCATTCCGTTTTCCATACGGTACAGCCCAAAGTATCTGGACGCATCTTCCGGAATCACCATATCACGTCCTGATACCACAGAAACCTCCTTTTCCCGGATTCTCTCCATGACCTGACCAAGATCATCATCCTTTAAGGTTGACCACTCCAGATATACCTTTGCCCTTGGATTCACCATGGCAGCACCCAGCGCAAAGGCATTGATATTTGCAATAGTTCCAAAAATAGGATAGTCCGCGATGTAGGCAAGTCTGCCGTTTTCGGACATTGCCCCTGCAATTGCGCCCATCAGGAATTTTGCCTCGTGCATTCTCGCATAATAAGTCCGGATATACCGGTGTGATGTATTCAGAGAACAGTTCAGTATCCTGATATCAGGATTTGCAATCGCTGCCTGGACACTTGCCTGAACAAAGGCGGGAGTTGTGGTAAAGATCATATTGCAGCCCTTTGCAATGGCGTCTGCAATAGCTTTTTCCGCAAGCTCCGGAACGATGTTTTCATAGCACATGGTAGTAACTTCATCCGGAAATGTCTGTTCCAGATGAAGACGCCCCAGTTCATGAGCATAGGTCCATGCGGAGGAACCGGGAGTTTTCGCATAGATAAAGGCAATCTTCAGCTTGGTGGAGCCTGTGAGAAGTCTGCTGAGCAAAGGCTTCTTTTCCCTGTTGGGATCCATCTTCAGATCGATCTCGTTGTCATGCTCCAGAAGCTTAAATTCCTCCCAGCTTTTATTGACAAGCTGCTTCAGCTCTGCAACAGTTTTGCGGCATACGGCCTGATAGCCGTAAACAGTAATAAAGGCAAGAAAAGCATCCCCGGCTGTAATGGAAAGCTTTTTTCCTCCTGCTACCTCAAACTCCAGAGCAAATCTGGAATAAACAGAGCTGAAATTCAGTTTGTCATCATCATCCCAGACCTCTTTTGGTCCTTTCCCAATCAGGTTCTGCAGTCTGGCAAAGCTTCCCTCCTTTGTAAACCATATGTAGTTTACTTTGGATAGCTCGTAAAAGTCCACAAACTCATAATAAATCTTATTTTCCTTTTCTTCTGTTTTCGGCGGAAGGATACGGGTAACAACACCCGGAACAGAAACAGCGTCATAGTACTTCAGAACACTGACCCTTTTATTTCCTTCCTCCACATAAAATTTATTCATGTATTCATAGGCCTTGATCGGGTCACGAATCCCTTCGTTTACATGACTTGCTCCAAGAACTGCCCACTTATAGGCAAATTCTGTATTTTCACGCAGAATGGGCATAAAATTCCCTGCAAAGGCATTGCTTCTGGATTCTGTTTTTGTTCCCACAATCTGCTCCATGGGAATCTGAACCAGTCCCAGAGAAACTTCTGAACAGGATCCCCGGGCAGGCAGAATATCGTCCAGCACCTCTAACGTAGGCTTTTCTCCCTTCATCATTCTGGCCTGATAATCTTTTTTTCCAAGCTTATACGCCTTGTTATACTCTTCCAGCATTTATGTATCCCTCCAATACTTTCACTGTATTTATTTTTCTGCATTTCTTTTTTATAAATATACCCCAGCTCCATTTCTGACGCAAGCGTAAAAATACCAGAAAAATCCTCCTGTCTCAGTCAGTATGACGGATTTTCTCTTATAGCTTCCGTCATTTCAAAGCGCCTCCGGTAATGGTGTTCTGCAAAAATATGTTCTTGCCATTTTTATTTGTATAGAGTATTCTTTATATTAGAAAGATTTATTTAAGGAGGATTCTTTATGGAAAAATCAAAAGTATACTATACCAGCATGAGAACCGGATTTGACAACGGACTTCTGGACAAACTGAAACGCCTGATCAAAAAGGCCGGTATCGAAAACATTGATTTTGACGGAAAATATACTGCCATTAAAATGCACTTCGGAGAGCCCGGCAATCTGGCATTTCTCCGTCCCAATTATGCAAAAGTAGTTGCGGATACTGTAAAAGAGCTTGGCGGAAAGCCGTTTCTTACAGACTGCAACACCCTTTATGTAGGCGGACGCAAAAATGCTCTGGATCATATAGAAAGTGCTTATGTAAACGGCTTTTCGCCACTTTCCACCGGCTGCCATATCATTATCGGAGATGGTCTGAAAGGCACGGACGAAGTATATATCCCTGTAGAAGGCGGAGAATATGTAAAAGAGGCAAAAATCGGACGTGCGATCATGGATGCGGATGTGTTTATCTCTCTGGCCCACTTTAAAGGTCACGAGGCTACCGGCTTTGGCGGAACCCTGAAAAATATCGGAATGGGCTGCGGCTCCCGGGCCGGAAAAATGGAAATGCACAGCGCCGGAAAGCCTCATGTAGAAGGAAGAGCTGTGCATCGGCTGCCACCGCTGCGAAAAGATCTGCGCTCATGATGCGCCTCAGTTTAAAGACAAAAAAGCTTCCATCGACCACAACAAATGCGTAGGCTGCGGAAGATGTATCGGTGTCTGTCCAAAAGATGCCATCGTTGCAGCCTCTGACGAATCCAATGATATCCTGAACTGCAAAATCGCAGAATACACAAAGGCTGTTGTTGACGGACGCCCTGCTTTTTACATTAACCTGGTGATCGACGTATCTCCTTACTGTGACTGCCACGCCGAAAACGACGCAGCCATTGTTCCGGATGTGGGATTCTTTGCCTCCTTTGACCCGGTGGCTCTTGACATTGCATGCGCAGATGCAGTAAATGCCCAGCCGGTGATCTCCAATACCTGCCTTTCTGAAGCAGACCACGAAGGTCACGACCACTTCGGAGCCATGTTTCCCACCACAGACTGGAGAACCTGCATTGAACATTCCAAAAAGATCGGCCTTGGCACAGATGAATATGAGCTGGTTGTAGTCAAATAAATACAATCGAGGAGGTAAATAATAGTCAAGCATGGATGGACATCCTAACTTGGCTATTATTTGATTAGAAAAGATTTGATTCAAAACTTTCGCCATTCTCCAATAACCTTTTCTGCTACAGGCAAGTTCTTTTGCTTTCCAATGTTCCATTCCTAATGCTTTCAGCATTCGATACTTTGTCTTTATTTTCTTCCATTGTTTTCAATAGACAGCCCGAATCCTACGCCTTGCCCATTCATCCGTTGTTTTGAGAAGCCCTTTCATATCTGCTCGTTATTACTGACGGATTTCATACTCTGTTTTCATCCGCTGACGAGACCTCCTTTGGTACCACATATCACTTTCTCTCCATCTATCTGCCACATCTACTACAGTTAATTCCGAGTAGTTATTGGACTTTAGTTTGTTTCGCAACCTTATCCTTAACTATAGCCTCATGTGATTTCTATTCGTCAGACCAGAAATTTGCCATCCGACTTCCTTCAGATTCCACCTCACGATGGACACCCTTGTCATTAGCTGTATCCTTCCCACTATTAGGGACTTTCACCCCTTATGACTTTTATATAAGTTACAACGCTACCTTTTCGGTACAGGAGCTTCCGTTTTGCGGTCAGGCGGATGATATAATCCTGATCCATAACAAAGACTCCTTTTCCAAACAATGCTACCACACGCTTTATAGCTGAAAAAGTAATCTTATTTATAAATCAGAACACATCAGAAGCAATGATTGTCCTTATTGCAGAAATTGCTTCTTTATATCCAACCGGATGATGCTGAAAATAGATAGTGATTGCTTCATAGTCAGAACGGTAAACTTCATCTTTAATTATTTTCTCAAGAATTTCAGAAATCACTACTCCTTCCTGAGCAGACGGACAAATTGAAAGTTTTGCCCGGTGTAAGCGAATTTCTGATACCAGCTCTTTATATTCCTCTGTCAAATTCCACCCTTAAAAACGCAGTCCGGTACTTCCTCTGACAGCAGTTTTAAAATCATAGTTACATAATAATCTTTTTCTACAATTGCTATCGGCTGACTTTGTGATTCTGCTGTTGCTTCAATAACATCTTTAAATAATTCCTTATCCTCATGCAAAAACATCAAAAACCCTCATTTCGTACATATTTTTATAAATACGTTCCGGATACTTTTTAATATATTGATCTACTTCTTCTCGGCTGATTCCCTCGTTTTGAATATAAGTTTTTACTCTCGAATACGAATCCTCCATATCCTCATCTGCGTATTGCGTGATATTGCTCAACAAATCTAACAGCTGTAAAGTACGATAGTTTTTTTCTGTAATAATAATTCGTGGCTTTCGCAATACAATTTTTCTTCCTTTCATGTCAATTTCCCTAAAACGGGAACTGGCATTGTTAGATACAATCTCAACTACATATGGAACTTGTGTCGTAATCCCCAATTGATTTGCAAATGTATAGCCGGAATAATAACCTTCCACTCTACCATTTCTATAAATATATTTTGCTCTTGCAACCACATCTGCCCCTAATGGTACACCACCCTTTAACCGACTCTGCCTGGGAATATAATAAACACCCTTATCAAAGCGATTAATTTTACCGGAATCACACAACTCTTTAAACATTTTTCGGAGATTAACAGCTGATACTGGAAGCTGGACATCAGAAACAAATATCGGTTCATTCGGTTTATAATTCTCTTCTAAGTATTCGTACAGCATTCTTTTCCCTCCTTTGTCACAACTTTTTACAACAATTGTTCATTTTCGTTACTTCTATTATATTGCGCATCTGCATCCCTTGTCAATAGTCCAATCACAAGCATTTTTCTATTATGTACTTCCGGTTTTTTATAAATCAATTCTCACACCATAGACATACAGTCGATATAGTTCTGCGTTATCCTTAATATTATATCCGGAATTTCTGCTCTTCAGTAAAAAATATATTTTCATCTCGGATTCTCTTTCTTCAATATTTTTTCTGATTAAATGTGCATTTATACTGAGACTTTCCGGATAGCCATTATGTAAGCTTAAGCGCTTACTTTTAATAATCATTTGAATTTCAAATGCAGAAGATCCTTTTTCCACTGTTTTTGATGGCGGCTGTTCTGGTTTCAGCACTGGAAGTTCTACAAAGCCAGCCTGTTTTAAAGCTGCTTCTTTTACTTTACGCAGCCAATAATAGTAAGCATCTCTGGATAGCCCGTGCTGTTTACAATAAATATCAACTTTTTGCCCACTGGCTTTACAATCTTTTATAATTGCAGCCCATTCGTGCGATCAAATTTGTCGGGTAACTAACTTGATGTTCATGATCAATACCCCCTGTAGTGTTTTTTTGGTGAAAAGTGTGAAACACACTTTTTACACTTTACACACTATTATCCCAGATTTTGGATGTAGCAGAAAGTTGACGGGTTATTCATCATTTACAATATACATAAAAAAGAACGTGGAAA
>ENA-OQAB01001033-OQAB01001033.1-human-gut-metagenome-genome-assembly--contig:-NODE-1033-length-13737-cov-2.869802_pt1 | contig 13737 bp, 17 predicted proteins | sample MGYA00242490_ERZ504517 | MGnify/ENA primary metagenome ERZ504517 (study PRJEB26092, sample SAMD00036298) | human gut metagenome | host: Homo sapiens | study: EMG produced TPA metagenomics assembly of...
TGCAAATGGTGTTCGCATAGCTGAGGCAGCAGAACGGTTAGGCTTTGCTTCTTCTTCCCATTTTGCAAAATGTTTTAAAGAGAAGTTCGGAATGTTGCCAAAAGATATAAATAACAAGTCTTTTCATGATGGGAAAAATGATGGGAGGGTAGATGAAGTTTAAAAATGCAAGAAGTATACCGTAGTAATATTTTTTATCCATTCGTTTTATATTCTTGACTCCGGGAAAATCGTAATTTGCACATAAACCAGTCACTTTCGCCCCTCGAATTTGCAGCGTTTTTGAATCTCCCGCATCTAAACTAACGTGAGTTCGATATAATTTAGAACATTACAAATTGTCCATAGTTCTTTGTATATATTATAGAACAATGATTACTAAAAAGCGTTAAAGGATTCTTTATGATGTCATCTGGTTTATTGATCGTTTGCCCCTCTTGTGCTAAACGCAAGACTGAATCTTTGTCTTTGCTGAGAGCCAAACGCTCATACAGGCTTGAATTATATTGCCGCTGCAATTGACGTACACTCCAATTTTGTTTCTGAGACTCAATTTCGTAAAATCTGCGTTCTTCATCAGATTCAATGCGCATTAATATCAAATAGTGAGACCATGAAAGCGTAAACGGATATTCCCTAGTTGATTTTATGGGGCTTTCGGTGAGTTTTTGAATTTGGTCAACACTGTTGTTCCAATCTCTTTTGTCGAGTATGTTGAGAAAAATTTGCGACATCTTTTCAATGTTTTGTGTATTGGGTCAAAAAGAAGTTGTATATTTGTTCATCAATATCTAGTCTCAATATAGGTAATCTATGGAATTCATCACATCAACACATTTGAAGCAATGGGCTGACACAAAAGAATGTCAGTCTCTCTTGCCAGAATTGATGAGACGGCTTATCTGTGCTTCCGTGAAGCAGTTGAATAGACTGTCTTTCCCCAGTGGGGATGCTGTGCATATGCCTGAATGGGCCGGAGCAGATACCTGGGTTCTGATTTAAAAAGACCGAACATATAAGAATACCCGATAACTGTTGTAAGAAGCTATCGGGTATTTTTTTATTGTCAGCCCGGTTTCTTGCTTTAGAATTAGAATACAGGCATCTGCCAGATAAATCCTACAGAAATACGGTTAGTACTATAATTCTCCTGTCCCAGCACCTTGGCGCGGGAAGTGAAATCATACGAACGTCCCACGTAGGTAACAAAGAAGTGCAGATTGGTTTCCATCGGGTAATATTCGATACCGCCCAGATATCCCCAGGAAGTACGGTAATTTCCCTTCTCTATTCCCTCGGACGCCTTGCCTACGGAAGCCGTCTCGTACATACCCTTCACAAAAACATTCCATTTCGGAAGAAAGCGGTAATTACATTTGGCAACAACCGAAAGATAGTTAGCATCAAAAGCGTTATGCCCGCCCGGACGGCCTACGATACTGGTAATAATACCTTTGCGGTCAATGTCCTCTTTTGAATACATGAAATCGACAAAAGCATTCCATTTGCCGAGATTCAATTCGTTACCTAAAGCATAATAATACATATTGTGACTTTTGGCCTCGTTCATGACAGAAGCCGACCAACGGGTCTTGAATACGTTATTGAAATTACCATTCCAGTTCAAAGTATAAACCAGCGGCATTTTGCCGGATTTCAGATCGGGAAGATTTCCTTCGGCATCTTCCGTGATTCCGTAAGTGCTGTCGAACGAACTGTTGCGGCTGTTCAGTATTTGTAGGTTAAGTTGCTGTTCGGGAGTAATGTTATAGCCTATATTCAGTCCGGTCATAAAGTTACTCATATAGTCGATCATATCGCTGTACTGGTAGATGTCGATTGGGTTTGAGGTCGAACTCGATACCACCGTATGCGGCACATTGCTTTCCTGCGAAGAGGCTGAACTGGTCATTCAGTTTGATACCGATTCCGGCATAGTCGATGGAAGTAGGCAGATTGTCAATCATGCCGTTTGCATCGTTCGAGCGGTTGAGGCGTTGACGATAGCGGTAAGAAAGCCAGTTGTTGATATTTCCTTTGGCTTCGATACGGAGCTGGTGCATATTGAAGTCACCTTCCTGAAAACCATTTTGGAAATGAGCGTCAAAGCTCCCTTGCATATTCAGATAAAGATTGAACTTATCTGTTTTCTTTTTCACGTCTGTCAGTTCTTCAAACAGGGGAGTGTTCGGGTTGAATTTATCCTTCTTCTCCGTTTTTTTTGAGCATATACTCCCTGTATGCTGCCCGCCAGGAGCAACATAAATATCCATTTTTTCATAAGTAGGTCCGGTTTTTAGTATTCGTTAAAATATTGCTGAATTTGTTTCCAGTCAGTCGTTTTGGTTAGTGCAAGCATTAACAAAACGCGTGATTTCTGCGGATTAAGTTCCTGTGAAGCCACAAACTGATATTTGGCGTCGTCTACCTCTGCATCCAGCGTGGTAGGACCTGTCGGGACACGGGAAGAACGAACCACAAGGATTCCTTTCTGACGGGCGTCTGTCAGTACCGGGAAGATATTCTGATGGATATTTCCATTTCCTACTCCTGCATGGATAATGCCTTTGTAGCCGTTGTTGAGCATCGGAGTAACCATATCTGCTTCAATGTTGGAATAGCTGTATACGATACCTACTTTAGGAAGTGCGTTCAGATGAGTAACATCGAAAACGGATTGGGTGGTATGATTTTTTAGCGTCACCTGATTATAGAATACTTTTCCGTTCAACACATAACCCAGCGCGCCGGAGTTGGGAGCTTGGAAAGTTTGCACGTCGACCGTGTTCATTTTAACCGTACTCTGTGCTCCAAGGATCAGTCCGTTCATGGCAACCAGTACTCCTTTGTCTTTGGATTCCTTTGCAGCGGCGGTAACTACGGCGTTGTATAGATTCAACGGGCCGTCGGCACTTAGAGCAGTAGACGGACGCATGGCACCTACCAGTACCACCGGTTTGTCACTTTTAACGGTCAGGTTCAGGAAATAGGCAGTTTCTTCCATCGTATCGGTTCCGTGAGTAATCACGATACCGTCGATGTCCGGGCGTTTCAATAGTTCATTTATTTTTTTTGCAAGCGTCAGCCAAACCTGGTCGTTCATGTCCTGCGAACCGATTTTGACAATCTGTTCTCCGGTCACGTTGGCGATATCCTTAATTTCCGGCACGGCATCGAGTAGTGCGCCGATGGCAACTTGCCCTGCTGTGTAGCTGGTTCCGGTAGCTGAACTTCCTGTGCCTGCAATCGTTCCTCCGGTGGCAAGGATATGAATGTTCGGTTTTGCGGCAAATGCCATTGTTACAGAAAATAGTAGTGTGACTACTACCAGTCCAAAGCTTTTGAATTGTTTCATAACTGAATGATGTTTAGGTTAATAATATATGTATATTAAAATATTTGTATAAAGAGCAGTCCCAGGGCAATGGCAACAATCGTCGATACCAAGCCGGGCATCATGAACGAATGATTCAACACATACTTGCCGATTTTTGTTGTCCCGGTACGGTCGAAATTGATAGCAGCCACTACAGTAGGGTAATTCGGAATAAAGAAATATCCGTTTACTGCCGGAAACAAGGCGATCAGCATATAAGGCGAAATCCCCAACGAATGCCCAGAGGCACAAGTGCCCGAACTGTGGCAGCCTGGCTGTATAGTAGAATAGACATCACAAACAGCGCGACACCAAACAGCCACGGCATTTGTTGCACGATTCCTTCAATAGAAAGAGTCAGTTGTCCCATATTTCCCTGAAGGAAGGTATCTCCCATCCAGGCAATACCGAAGATGGCAATCACTGCCTGCATACCTGCCGGAAATACGGAACCTTGCGTTGCTTTGATTCCGTCAGTCTTGGTTACTAACAGGATGATGGCGGCAGCCGATAACATCACGATTTCAATGATGGAAGACATTCCCAATGTAACTATTTCCCCGTCGATCAGGAAACTGGGGCGCATTCCTTCAAAAAGAACCGAAGAGTACGATAAAACGCAGTTGCCAATATAAAGATAAGGACGGAAATCATAGCGGAACGTTTGTTCTTCACATCTTTAATCTCTATCTTTTTATTGTTGAATAATCCTTCTTTCAGACGTTTCTGATATTCGGGGTCTTCCACCAATTCTTTACCGACTTTCATAGAGAATAAAGCACCGACCAACACGCCGACAATGGTAGCGGGAATCGTAATCTTGAGAATGTCGAACAGGGTAATATCGAATCCGGCTAAGAGTCCGAGAAGTGCTACGGTAGCGGCAGAAATCGGACTTGCTGTAATGGCCTGTTGGGAAGCAATGACAGCAATACCCAACGGACGTTCCGGACGGATTTTTGTTTCGGTAGCAACCTCCGCGATGACCGGCAACACAGAATAGGCGACGTGTCCCGTTCCGGCTACAAAAGTAAACAGGTAGGTCACCAGCGGACTAAGCAAGGTGACGTGTGAAGGATTCTTACGAAGCAAATGTTCTGCCAGTTTCACCATATAGTCCAGTCCGCCGGCCGCTTGCATACAGGAAGCAGCCGAAATCACTGCGGCAATCATTAACATAACGTCGATAGGAGGCGCGGTGGGTTGTAAACCAAAAACGAACGTAAGTATAGCCAAACCCAACTCCTCCCATCACGCCGAGGCCGATACCTCCCAGGCGTGCGCCAATAATAATAGCTGTCAGAACAAATGCTAATTGTAATATCATAAGATGCTGTTTTAAGTTCCCAACAAAGATAAGTGATTTCTCTCTTTGTATTTTCTTTTTCTTGTATTAACAACAAAAAGTCTTTGAATAGTTTTTGCATATTTATTAAAACAATAACTAAACTCATTGGTTATTATAAGAACTAACGAAACTGTTATTATTATAAAACAACCGATATGGAACAAAATTTATCAAAAAAAAGCTCGTACGGAGAGTGACCTGATAGGTAGTCGTGAAGTGCCGGAAAGTGCACTGTACGGAGTACAGACGCTCCGCGGTATCGAAAACTTTCGCATCAGTAAGTTTCATTTAAATGAGTACCCTTTGTTTATCCAGGCATTGGCTATCACAAAGATGGGAGCCGCCGTTGCCAACCGCGAACTGGACTTATTAACCGAAGAACAAACGGATGCTATCTTGAGAGCTTGTAAAGAAATACTTGAAGGAAAGCATCACGAACAGTTCCCCGTAGATATGATTCAGGGGGGAGCGGGTACTACCACGAACATGAATATCAATGAAGTGGTTGCCAACCGGGCATTGGAATTGATGGGGCATCAGCGCGGAGAATATCAATACTGTTCGCCTAACGATCATGTCAACCGCTCGCAATCTACCAACGATGCTTATCCAACCGCCATCCACATTGGACTCTATTACACTCATCTGAAATTGGTTAAGCATTTCGAAGTGTTGATAGAGGCTTTCCGGAAGAAAGGAAGTGAGTTTGCGCATGTCATCAAAATGGGACGTACCCAACTGGAAGATGCCGTACCAATGACTCTCGGACAGACCTTCAACGGGTTTGCGAGTATTCTTGAACATGAAGTGAAGAATCTTGACTTTGCCGCGCAGGACTTTCTGACAGTCAACATGGGAGCCACGGCTATCGGGACCGGAATCACCGCCGAACCGGAATATGCGGAAAAGTGTATTGCCGCTTTGCGCAAGATTACGGGACTGGATATAAAACTTGCCGATGATTTGGTAGGAGCCACTTCGGACACTTCCTGCATGGTAGGTTATTCGGGAGCGATGAGGCGTATAGCTGTCAAAATGAATAAGATATGCAATGACTTGCGGTTGCTGGCTTCCGGTCCGCGTTGCGGATTGGGCGAAATTAATCTGCCGGCTATGCAACCGGGTTCATCCATCATGCCGGGAAAAGTGAACCCGGTGATTCCTGAAGTGATGAATCAGGTGGCTTATAAGGTGATAGGAAATGATCTTTGTGTGGCCATGAGTGGCGAAGCCGCTCAAATGGAGCTGAATGCGATGGAGCCCGTGATGGCGCAATGCTGTTTCGAGTCTGCCGACTTGTTGATGAATGGCTTCGATACCTTGCGTACGTTATGTATCGATGGCATAACAGCCAATGAAGCAAAAATGCCGGAGAGATGTGCACAACAGCATTGGCGTAGTGACAGCCCTGAATCCGGTGATTGGTTATAAAAATTCTACCAAGATAGCTAAAGAAGCATTGGAAACAGGGAAAGGGAGTGTATGAACTTGTTTTGGAACATAATATCCTTTCCAAGAAAGATTTGGATACCATTCTGGAACCTGAAAATATGATAAAACCAGTCAAACTGGATATTCATCCCAACCGTTGATAGATAGTAAGTGGGAATCGATTCAATAGGGAAATCGCCGGGCAGGTCACTGATCTGCTCCGGCGAATTTTGATTATTTGTTACTTTTATTCTATATGGGAATAATTGCTAACTTATCCGGTAAAATAGTTATTGTTCATTACTTTAAAAACAGTGAACTTTGCAACATCATTAGTTATGAACTTAACAAGTAAATTTAGAACCAATTAAAACTATATGGATATGAATGCATTTGACGTTATTATTATCGGTTTTGGCAAGGGAGGGAAGACCCTTGCGGCAGAGTTTGCAAAGCGTGGGCGAAAAGTTGCCATTGTTGAACGTTCGGATAAAATGTATGGAGGAACGTGTATTAATATTGGCTGTATTCCGACCAAGACATTGGTTCATCAGGCTAAAATTGCTTCTGGTATGAAAGACGCTACATTTGAAGAAAGGAGTGAGTTCTATCGCAATGCCATTTCTGTGAAAGAGGCTGTGACAAGTGCATTGAGAAATAAGAATTACCATAATCTGGCAGATAATCCCAATGTAACAGTCTATACAGGTGTGGGCTCTTTTGTCTCTTCCGATGTGGTTTCTGTCCGTACATCTACTGAAGAAATAATGCTGACATCGAAGCAAATTATTATCAATACGGGAGCAGAAACAGTCATTCCTCCCATTGAGGGAGTTGCGGGTAATCCGTTGGTTTATACAAGTACCTCAATCATGGAATTGGCCGAGCTTCCCCGCCAACTGGTTATTGTCGGTGGCGGTTACATCGGTTTGGAGTTTGCGTCTATGTATGCTTCGTTCGGTTCACAGGTGACCGTACTCGAAAGTTATCCTGAACTGATTGTGCGTGAAGACCGGGATATTGCTGCAAGTGTAAAAGAAACATTAGAGAAAAAAGGCATTGTTTTTCGAATGAATGCAAAGGTTCAATCTGTGAAACATATCGAAGATGGAGCAGTCGTTGTTTTTTCTGATTCACAAACTGGCGAGGTGGTGGAACTTGAAGCTGATGCTGTATTGCTGGCTACAGGGCGCCGACCGAACACGAAAGATCTGAATTTGGAAGTTGCCGGAGTGGAGACGGATGCACGCGGAGCGATCATTGTGGATGAATATCTGAAAACAACCCAACCGAATATACGTGCCGTTGGTGATGTGAAAGGTGGTTTGCAGTTCACTTATATTTCATTGGATGATTACCGGATTATCCGGGAGGATCTGTTTGGCGATAAAGAACGGACAACGAATGATCGCAATCCGGTTAGCTACTCTGTTTTTATTGATCCTCCATTAGCACGTATCGGATTGAATGAAGAAGAGGCTCGTAAGCAGAATTTGGATATTATTATCAAGAAATTGCCCGTTATGGCGATACCAAGAGCGAAAACATTGGGAGAAACGGATGGCCTTTTGAAAGCTGTTATTGATAAGAATACGGGAAAAATATTGGGCTGTATGCTGTTTGCGCCTGATTCCAGCGAAGTAATCAATACAGTTGCTGTTGCAATGAAGACAGGTCAGGATTATACTTTCCTGCGTGACTTCATTTTTACTCATCCTAGTATGAGCGAGGCGTTAAATGATTTGTTTTCATAGTAGTAAGAATGAGTATAATCTTCCTCCATAAAGTTTAAAAAACATCAAAGTATCTGCCACCTGCAACAAAACGCTTGTAATGTATTAGTAAATAGGCAGTTGGAGCGTTGCAGATACCTGTTGCAGATAGGTTGCAGATAAAGTATCTGCAACGTATAATATAACTAAAGAAAAGTCCTTGATTTCTTTATGCAAAGCTATGGGAAGTTCTAGTTATCCTTACGGGAGAGTTATAATAACTCTATATGGAAACTTCAGTTTCCTGCCTTAGGTACTCTCGTTTCCTGCCTTAGATACTGTCGTTTCCCGCCTTGGGAACTGGCGTTTCTTGCCTTGGAAACTGTAGTTTCCCGCCTCGGAACTGTAGTTTCTAGTTCTTTGCTTTAAATTTGCGGCGCATCTTTAACGCATATCTTACTAATAGTATCAATACGGGTACTTCTACCAGTGGCCCGATTACCGCGGCGAAAGCCTCTCCCGAACTGATACCGAAAACGGCAATAGCCACAGCAATAGCCAATTCAAAATTATTTCCGGTAGCCGTAAATGATACGGATGCGGCTTTTGGGTAATCCGTTCCCATTTTTCGGGTAATAAAAAAGGAAACAAAAAACATGATTCCAAAGTACAACACCAACGGTACTGCTATTATCATCACATCATACGGCAATTTTATGATATATTCTCCCTTGTAAGAGAACATTATCACGATTGTAAACAGCAAGGCCAACAATGTAACCGGGCTAATTTTAGGGATAAATTTCTGGTAATACCAATCCATGCCTTTATTCTTAACCAAGACTAAGCGTGTCAGAAATCCAAGAACAAACGGTATTCCTAAATAAATGCCTACACTTTTCGCAATCTCGGACATCGTGATTTGTTGAACGGCGTCGGTTGTTTCCATTCCCACCCATTCAGGGAACACAGATAAGAAGAAATAAGCATATACAGAAAAGAAAAGGACCTGAAAGATGCTGTTAAAAGCGACCAGTCCGGCCGTATATTCGTTGCTTCCTCCTGCAAGTTCGCTCCAAACCAGTACCATGGCGATACATCGTGCAAGACCTATCATAATCAATCCGTACATATATTCGGGGTAATTATGCAGGAAGATGATTGAGAGAACGAACATCAGTATCGGCCCTACCAACCAATTCAACAGAAGTGATACGGTCAGGATTTTCTTATCTTTGAATACGTTGCCTAATTCTTCATATTTCACCTTTGCCAAAGGTGGATACATCATCAGGATAAGCCCTATTGCCAAGGGTATATTCGTCGTTCCGACTTCAAAATGACTCCAAAAGTCTACGATGCCGGGATATAGGTAACCCAATCCTACACCGATAAACATTGCTAAGAAAATCCATACCGTCAAATAACGGTCTAAAAAAGCAAGTTGTTTCATAATCACTCTCTTTTTATTTTGCTCTCCATGCGATTAACGCGGTATTACTGTCTGATAATTTCTTTACTCTGTCGATCCATGGCAACTCACTTTGTGCTTTGGCCTTTAAAAATGGGTTTTGGGTATCAACCAGAGATAAACAGGAGTTTATCACCCACCATTTGTTCTTGATGCCTGCCCGTTGTAAATCTTGCAATAAACGTTCCGCCTCAAAAACAGGGGTTGTTTCCGGAAGTGTTACGATGACAACCTCCGTTTCTTTGGGATTGCGCAGACGTGGCAACAGGTTTGCCACTGCTCCCTTGATTTCTCCCTGCGTCCGTTCTACCTCCTTGTGATAACTTTGCGTTGCATCCAACAATAACAAAGTATGTCCGGTTGGTGCTGTGTCTATTACTACAATTTCCGTATCAGCCTTTTCCACTATATCGGCAAATGCCTTGAATACAGCTATTTCCTGTGTGCAAGGGGAACGCAGATCTTCCTCAATATATTCCATATCTTCGGCCGTCATTTGGTTTTCCCTGGCTTTTGCCCTTACCTCGTTTTTATAAGCCTCCAGAACTTCGGCTTCGTCAATTTTGCTAACGTCGATCCCTGCTTTTATTACAAGTTCATAATTCAAGTGATTGGCCGGGTCTGTTGTTGTCAAATGCACTTTTGCGCCAAGTTCTTTTAGCTTTAGGGCGATATTGGTTGCAACTGTCGTTTTTCCTACGCCCCCCTTTTCCCATTGTAAAAATAACCCGTTTGCCGGAAGAAAAAAGGTCATTTACCAAATCATCCAGATTCTTTTCACCCTGCAAAGGCTTGTAATCACCTCCCGAAATAAGGTTATCGCTCGATAACATTTTCCGGATATTTTCTATAGTTGATAAATTGTAGGAACGTAACGGAACGCTATATGCCGGATAATCTTTCAACTCCTCCGGAATGTTCTGTAAAGCCGAAGTTTGTTTTTCGCTTAATAACTTGGAAACTTTGTCGTTATCATCGGCTTGTTGTAACACCCCGTTTATGACAAGTACCTGTTTTTTTATGCCAAGCAAATTCAACTCGTGAGAAGAGCGTGCGGCCTCCTTTAATGGTGCAAGATCCGGGCGGGCAACTAGTATCAGGCTGGTTGCTTTTTCATCGGACAAGGTATTTACAGCCTGTTTATAAATGCCTTTTTTTTCTTCCAGTCCCGACAGCTGGCCTAAGCAGGATGCGCCATGCGTACTTTCACTGATAAACGTACTCCAAGCGGACGGTAATTGTAACATTCTTAGGGTGTGTCCTGTTGGCGCTGTATCAAAAATGATATAATCGTATTCTTTTTCTTTGGTTTTATCGGTGATAAAATCCGAAAATTCATTGAACGCTGCAATCTCTACCGTGCAAGAGCCGGACAGTTGTTCTTCCATATTCCGGATCACACTTTCCGGCAATTTCCCACGATAAGGGGAGATTACGCTTTCCCGGTATTCTGCGGCTGCTTTTTCCGGATCAAGATTTACGACCGTCAGGCCGGGCACTTCGGAGATATTCGTACCATGCCCGTTCAGTTCCTGCCCAAACACATCTTGCAAATTAGAGGCTGGATCTGTACTTATCAATAATATCTTTTTGCCAAGATCCGCAAGACCTACGGCCGTAGCGCAAGCGATAGAAGTTTTTCCTACACCGCCTTTACCTGTAAAAAACAAATACTTTGTTAACTGTATGTCTGATAAATTGAAATTCTTCATAATCTCATTGGTTGATAATTGGAATAATGTCTAACTGAATGCCTGTCCACTCGCTTAACTGCTTATTGGTCGGATAACCTTTTGTTACCACGATTTCCCCCTCTACTATGGTGATTGGCAAGCCTTCCGCACCCTCTTTCATCAAATAATCATTAACCGTTTTATTGCTGACATAAAGCTGCGGCTCGTCCCGTAAATTATGACGCTCGACAACGATCCCCTGTCTTTTGAGGGTTTCCAGTACGGCTGCAATCCTCATAAGGTCAGGATTGATATTCGGGCCACACAATCCGGTAGGGCAACACATCGCCGGATCAAAAATCTCGATTCTTTTCATATTCTGTTTTTATTTAATTTATAAGTAATTGATATATGCGTAATAAATGCCGACTGCGATAAACAAAACAGCTACCACTCTGTTAAACCATTTCTGAAATACCTGTATGCGGTTATAAAATTTACCTATCCCGGCAACGCTATACGCCAAGATCCAGGCTACCAGAATAACGGGCAGACCGGTAGCCACCGCATAGACAATAGGCAAGAGGTAGCCTCCCGGTTCTGCTGCCGACATCGGTATAAGCATCCCGAAGTAAAACAGTCCGCTGGTAGGGCAAAATGCCAGAGCGAAAAGCACTCCAAGCAAAAGGCTGCCTAAATTGCCTTTCAGTTTTTCTGCCTTTCCTGTTCCCGAAAATCCGAACTTAGGTAAATTCAAACGATCTCCGAAAAGCATGAATACTCCTACAAATATCAAGACCGGGGCGATCAGTATCTCACCATATTTACTTATACCTTTTTGTAAGGAAAACATGCTTGAACCCTCTTTCAATATAGAAATCAGGATGATCCCTAAAACTGTATAAGCCACAACACGCCCCAAGGTATAAAGCAATCCTCCTAAAAAAATCTTGTTCCGGTTGCCTATATCCTTACTGATAAAGCCTATCGCAGTTATATTGGTAGCCAAAGGGCAAGGACTTATAGCTGTAAGCAAACCGAGCAGGAAAGCGGTTATTACCGGGATATTGCTATTATCCAGAAGATTTTGAAGAAAATCCATATAATAGTTATTTTAGCAGTTCATTTATTTTGTTCTTTATACCTTCTTTGAATATATCCGGTGACCCCTTTGCGTTGGCAAAAGAAAATTCAGTCATGTTATTAACAGTTTCTTTTCCTCCCTTCCAGCCGTTTATATACAAAGACGACCATGTCACCTCATATTTATCCGCAATCGCTTCATTTTGCGGATCTGAAATATCTATAACCTTATACACAACTGCCCCTTTATCGATTTGATTTTTGAAAGTGGCTTCCAACACTTCATTCGTCAGTTGCTCAATCGCACGGCAGGTAACACACCGTTGTTTTCCATGAAAGTAGATTACTTCTACGCGATCTCCCTGTGCGGAAACCTCTTGTTTGTTTTCTGTTTTTGGCTTCCCGCTACAAGAAAACAGGAGTAAGCTGATAGCAATCAAAAATAAATGTTTCATAGGTACAGTGTTTCTAAGTTATTGTTTCAATAGTTCTTTTACTTCGGCTAAGGATAATTTTCTTCCGGCGGAAACGATCTTTTCGTCAATCACTAATGCCGGCAAACTAAGGATATTATACTCCATAATCTTTAAAATATCTTCCTCTTTAACTAACGTAGCATCTAAATTTAGATCTCTTACAGCCTGTTCTACTGTTACGTACAGAGCTTTACAATTTGCGCAGCCTGTACCCAAAACTTTAATTTCCATATTTTCTATTTTATATATTAAACGTAATTCGCAAAACAACGAACAATGAGTTTAAAAAAAGGGCTGCTATTCACAGCAAGCACCTTTTTTAGAAGCGCAATCGCAAAAGAATTGGGCGAACAACTGTCTGGCTATTTCCCAGTTTTCACGGTTTATGCAATATTTCACTTTGGGCGTTTCTATTTCACCCTGTATCAGTCCAGCGTCTTTTAATTCTTTTAGATGCTGGGAAACGGTTGCTTTAGCGATTGGCAACTCATCGTGGATGTCCCCAAAATAACAGCTTTCTTGCCTTGCAAGAAAATTAAGTATTGCTATTCTGGTGGGATGCCCCAACGCTTTAGCAAAACGAGCAATCTGTTCCTGCTGTTCCATACATTAGTTTCTCTTTTATTTAATGTTCGCAAATATACGAACAATGCTATAAAAAGCAAATCCTATATTCGTGTTTTAACGAACATTCACTGCTTAAATGGTAGAAAGATGATGGTAGCTTGGTTATAAGTTTATCTATAATGCTTTTATTGTCACTACTAATATAGGTGTTATTATACTGTTTCCCATGCATTAATACCTGATTTTCGAACTATTAATATATGATTTTTAGGGAGTTAATACTTGATGCTATAGCTGTTAATACTTTTGGTAATAGTAGATAATGTACTGTATGTCAGAAGATAATGGTCCTGTCTTGGTGTGAGGCATGGTGAGAGTAAAAGTTACTCTCATCTTACTATCATACTTACTCTCATACCTGTAACTCCGATGAATAAAGGCTTTTTCAAACGATTGATGAGAGTATGAGAGTAAAATTGCTTATTTATTTTTATTGGTGACGGATTTCAGTAATCAGAAATAAGAAACAGGATTATATTTTATCAAATTCATTTTAATACAGAACTTCCTATATTTATTTCCATATTTCTGCTACCTTTC
>ENA-OQAB01001035-OQAB01001035.1-human-gut-metagenome-genome-assembly--contig:-NODE-1035-length-13724-cov-2.855336_pt1 | contig 13724 bp, 14 predicted proteins | sample MGYA00242490_ERZ504517 | MGnify/ENA primary metagenome ERZ504517 (study PRJEB26092, sample SAMD00036298) | human gut metagenome | host: Homo sapiens | study: EMG produced TPA metagenomics assembly of...
TGCGGAAAGCTTCAAAAGGGTTCGTCCGCAGGATGAACAGGGATTTTTCAACGGAAATCTGAAGCAGACGGATAAGCCCGTTATCTTTGCATCGGTCGGCTGTCTGGGAAAAAGATGAATATTTGTGTGAAAAATATTTCCCGCAGGATTATTTTGATTATATTGTGATTGACGAATTCCATCATGCGGTAAATGATGGCTATAGGAAGATAATCAGATATTTTCAGTACCGTTTTCTTTTAGGGCTGACCGCGACTCCCAACAGGATGGATGGCCGGAATATTTATGAAATATGTGATTATAATGTCCCTTTTGAAATCACGTTGAAGGATGCAATTAATAAGGGAATGCTGGTGCCGTTTCATTATTATGGTATCTATGATGGCGTGGATTACTCCGGTCTGCCTGTAGTCAGGGGAAAATATTTGCAGAAGGATCTGGATATCAAGCTGATTGTTAAAGAAAGATGCGATCTGATTTATAAAAATTACAGAAAATATGGTTCTCAGCGCGCACTGGGTTTTTGCTGTTCCAGGGCACATGCGGAGAGGATGGCTGAGGAGTTCTGCGCCCGGAATGTGCCGGCATGTGCAGTGTACAGCGATGCGGATGGGAATTTTTCGGAAGACAGGACAGCTGCAATTGAAAAGCTGGAAAAAGGGGAGCTTAAAGTAATTTTTTCAGTGGATATGTTTAATGAGGGTGTGGATATTCCTTCTCTGGATATGGTGATGTTCCTGCGCCCCACGGAATCGCCGGTGGTTTTTCTTCAGCAGCTGGGCAGGGGACTGCGGAAGGAGGCAGGCAAGGAGTATCTGACGGTCCTTGATTTCATGGGAAATTATGAAAAAGCCGGGAATGCGCCGTTTCTTCTCAGCGGGGGAGCCTTATTCCAGAGAGGCGGCGGAGAGGAAGGAGCAGAAGGATTTTGGTTTTCCTCTGGATTGTGTGTGGACTTTGATATGCGGCTGATCGATTTGTTTAAAGAAATGGCAGCCAGGAAGGAAACAAAGAAAGAGCGTATCCGCGGGGAATATTTTCGGATTAAGGAATTCCTTGGAGGAAAGGTTCCTGCGAGGATGGATCTTTTTACTTATATGGAGGAGGAAATATATCAGCTTTGCTTAAAGAATTCGAAGGAAAATCCCTTTAACCATTATCTTGATTTCCTGAAGGAACTGAAGGAATTAACTGATGACGAACGGAGGCTTTCACAGGGGCCGGGATGGGAATTCCTTCATATCGTGGAGACAACCTCCATGTCCAAATCCTATAAAATGCCTATACTTCTCGCTTTTTATAATGATGGAGAGATAAAAATGGGGATTACGGAGGAGGACGTTTATCAGAGCTGTAAGGCTTTCTATGAAAAGGATCAGAACTGGCGTGATATGGAGAAGGATAAGAACACAAGGGATTTCAGAAGCTGGGATAAAAAAAGATATGTCAGCGAGGCCCGGAAGAATCCGGTTCATTTTCTGAAGGAGTCGGGAAGCGGTTTCTTTGTGGAGAGAGAGGGATTTGTGCTGGCTTTGAGGGATGACCTGAAGGACGTGGTGACGGAACCGGCTTTTGTGCAGCATATGAAGGATATTATAGATTACAGGACAATGAATTATTACAAGCAGAGGTATGAGAAGGGTGAACAGGGGTGAAAAAGAAAAATAATCAGCCGCTATATGATTTTGTATTTTACATTTCTGGTTGAGAGATATTTTCCCGAAGGTATTGTTAATAATCTGATTTGCATTGCGTTGCTTATCTGGTTTTTGTATTATTTATTAAAGGCCTTTTCGAAAGATTCAAAAAGATTACTTTTATATGAAGACTATATTGAAATTATTGAAGGAATCCTGGAAAGCCGTAAGATATCAGAAAGTAACCAGATATTAGTAATTCATTAAGCAATACCCAAAACCCTCATACAACAAATAACAAAGGAGCCCCCTCAAATGAAAAAACAACTAAACCGCTACAAATTCGAAAAAATCTCCAACATGATGACCAAGGAGTTTGGAAAGATCGCCAAAGGTGAAGAAAATGCCTACGCAATGCTCTTTGCCCCCATGGAAGGAAACTTGTTAAAACTTCATCGGGAAAACCCGGACAGAAACGGAAGAAGGGCAATAGAGGCAATCCATGTATGCCTTCTGCTCGTAGACGGATACCTGACAGATACGGAATATGATTTAAATGGATACCGCACCCCTGAAAACGAAGCCTTTGTCAATGGGCTGTTAATGAGCTTTGATCCCTTTACAAACGATGAGGTCAGGGAAGCCGCCGCAGGGTATTGGGATCTCACATCACCTTCAGATTTAAGGTCATATTTCAGGGAACCTGTCCTTTGCCTGCTGAGAATTGAGAAATCTATTGCACTATGGACGGAGGAAGGGGGCGCAAACGGCTATTTCGCCTATCTGGAACAGACAATCGGAGCAGTTACCCCCAGGGACCTGAAAATGAACTTTTCCGTTCAGGTAAAACAGCAGCCATAAACCAAATATTCTTCGCACCAGATCTTCTCTGCTGAAAGCATGGTGAAAATATGGAAAAATACAAAGAAAAGCTGCGCAGCGACGCACAACAGCTGGCAGAATACGCCGATACCTCAGAATATCTTACCCGGGCCTTCTTCCATATCTTCGGGAAAAACTTCTGGAGGAAGGCTACGTGGACTGCAGTTATATCTTGGGCGCTTTGGGAAAAGGCACCTATTATTCCCGCCTGAAGGCGCAGGATTCCGCTCTTTATACCCTGTATGCAGGCAGCTGCATTACCTCCGAAAACCTGGAAATCATGATAAATTATATGTCTTCCATCATCGGGACACAGGACAGGGAACTGACGCCTCTCGAAGAGGAAGCGCTGGTTTTCTGGATTTTTCTTCCCTATCTTGGGGTGTCAAAGCGGGAAAAACGTCTTGAGTATCTGAAAGCAGTTCTCAACCGTTTCATTCGGGAATGGGATGGAAAATACATCGATACCACCCCTCCTTCAGAAGAAAAACCTCTTTCAGAAGCAAAAGCAGCTGCGGAACCCTCCGTACAAAATCCGCTTCCCGAAAGGAACCTTCTGGAAAAGAACGGCGTCATATACGATGCCAATTCCTGTGAACTGGAGCTGATAGAAAACGTAAGCAGCTACGTAAAAGACATCTCCGACATGAGGCAGTCAAATACGAATCACATCCTCTATTTCCGAGGCCATTCCAGGCTATCCTACGAATTGCTCCCGGGAATCAAACGCAGCCGGAACTGGATGGTAAATGAAAACCGTATGTATCAGGAGCTTATCCTCCGCTGCACCCAGGATTTTGCGCAGTGCCAATCCCATCTGGACTATCTGGTGGAAATGCAGCATTACGGCCTTCCCACCAGGCTTCTGGACATTACGGAAAATCCGCTGGTTGCCCTGTACTTTGCCTGCTGTAGCAGCAGGGACAGTGTGGGGGAGGTGATCGTTTTGCAGACGGAAACAGCATCCACCAAATATGCCAGGAGCGACACAGCGGCCATTTTGGCTGCGATTCCGGTATTTGATTATGCTTTTCAGACAAAGCTGTATGAGTTATGCGTAAACGGCATACCGGAGGAGCGGGACAGGGAATATCTCCAGTATGCGGCAAAACTGGCCGGAGATGTAAAATCAAAGAATCCGGGCTTTGAGCCACGCATCAGAAAAAAAGACTTGCTCAGCCACGTATTTATCATGCCTTTGAGAAGTAATCCGAGAATTATGAAGCAGGATGGCTCCTTTATTCTGTGTGGCCTGGGGGACGGCAGAGGGGAAGGAAACAGCCTTCGCACCCTGCGTTATCGGAATAAGTCGGGAAAGAAGCTTATTTTTATTGTGAAAAATAAGGAGAATATTCTCAGTGAGCTGGATTTGTTCTCTATTAATAAAGCGGCGCTGTTTCCTGAAATTGACGATGTTGCGGAATACATCAAGGAGAAGTATACCAAGTAGAAAAACAACAGGTAGAAATACACAAAGGGAAAATACATCAGGCAAAAATAAAGCAGTGTCTGACTTTTTATAACAGTATAAGTATCTCATATTTTGGGGCATCGGCTTCTGCGTTAACGGTTTATGAACCGCGGAAACCGGAACAGGAAGGGGGACATAAGATGAAAGTGAAGCTTCTCACAGATCTGACAAGCTATAATCCCAAATTTACCAGGGATGCGGTGGGTGAATCAAATATGCATGAATACCAGCGCGAAGGCCAGCCGTGGAGAACATATGTGAACGTGAGAATAGAAGGAGACATGCTTCCGGTGGGCGTGGACGGCGTGGAATGTCTGGATAACGATTACATCCGGATGAAAGCGCTTCAGAAAAAAATTGAAGAAAAAGAGTTGCTCCGGCAGCTGAAGGAAGCGGAAAAGGTCATTCATGCCGTCGGTCCGGCCGGCGGAAACAAGGGAATATACCTGAAAACGCCCTGGGACAGTTCCCTGGAAAAACTGGCATCGGATAATCAGGAATGCTGCAGCATTCTGTCTTTCTGTGAGAAAAAGAAAATCAAGGTAACAGAAGTACTGCATTCAGAGTTATATAAATTATAGCCCGCATTCCTGTTCGGAACATGTTTCAATAAAAATAAGTAATAAAAAAGGCTGCAAACAGTGGGAGGCTGCAAAAAAAATGGGGAAAGAAGCAATAAAAATGGAACTTGAAAAACGTGCGCTGCCGGAGGTCTTAAGACTTGCGGATGGCACGGCGGTGAACACACCGGAGCTTTGGGGAAAGCGCCGGGAAGAAATCCGCGAAATCCTTCAGGAGGAATGCTACGGGAGGATGCCGCGTACGGGCTGGGAAACCGAGTGGGAGACGGTACAGGAGGATAAAAATGCGTTTGGAGGAAAAGCCGTACTACGGACAGTGGAGGTGCGGATCCATACCAATAGCCGCTATACTTCCTATCCGTTTCAGCTTGTACTACCGAAAATGTGCAGAAACCGCCGGTATTTTTATATCTGACCTTCCTGCCTTTATCCTCGGACGAACTGATGGAGGAGATTACCGACAGCGGCTATGCGGTAGCCAGGGTTTCTTATCAGGATATCGCCCCGGATCAGGGAGACGGCTATACGAATGGTCCCGGCGCCCTGTTCCCCGGCAATGCATTTGACGGCTGGGGAAAGCTTGCGGTATGGGCATGGAGCGCCAGCCGCATTATGGATTACCTGGTGGATTTAGAGGAAATTGACGGTAAGCGTATTGCTGTAGCAGGCCATTCCAGGCTTGGAAAAGCCGCGCTGCTGTGCGGCGCCATGGATGACCGTTTTTCCATGGTGATTTCCAATGATTCCGGTGCGGGCGGCATTTCTCTTTTCCGGGGAAAGGAAGGGGAGAATGTGGCGGATCTGTGCAGGAATTTCCCCTATTGGTTCTGCGGCAATCTGAAGAAATATGCCGGTGGGGAGACAAAGCTTCCTTTTGACCAGCATTTCCTGGCGGCGCTGGTTGTGCCCAGAAAGCTTTATGCGGCAAGCGCCGTGGATGATCAGTGGGCGGATCCACGCTCTGAGTTCCTGTCCTGCGCGGCGGTGACGCCTGTGTATGAACTGCTTGGGGAGAAGGGGCTTGTATGCGATAGCCTGCCGGAAAAAGGAGATGCATTTCATGAGGGCAGTGTGGGCTATCATTTAAGACCAGGCACCCACTACCTTGGACGGGAGGACTGGAAGCTGTTTATGGAGTACCGCAGAAGGCATGGTGTATAACACAGGTAACCGGCTGGCTTTGGAAAAGGCCGTAAAATGCATTCGTATCAGATGAAGCAACTTTATTAATTTCAGTAAAAAACAAAATCAAAGAAATCAAACAAAATCAGCTTTTTTTGCAAACATACTGCATAAAAAACGCTGATTTTGTTTCTTTATAATTTGTGCAAAAAGCAACATATACTGATAACAGCAGTAAACCAAACCAGACAAAGGACCGGCCGGACTTGTCAGGAAAATACAAAACAGGAAAGGGAGTTACATTATGCGAAGGAAATTATTATCCTGCTTACTTACAATAGCCTGTGTCAGTTCCATGCTTGCAGGCTGCGGCTCATCCGGGAATACATCAGGAGCAGCGGATACAGCTCCTGCAGAAAGCAAAACAGAGGCTGTAGAAGGCACAGGAACGTAGGCGGCGGAGGAATCAGCCCCGGCCGATACATCGTCTGTTAACGCAACCGGAACCGTATATGATTTTAGGGGGGCTCAAGCTTCCCATCTGTGATCCGGGTTCCGTCACTCTTACTTATATGGGAAACGATACATGGTGTGCGGGTGTCAGCTATAATGACGGAACAGCGGTTCAGAAGGAAATAGAAAACCGTACCGGCGTTCATATTGAATGGGATACGTACAGCAGTGATGTGGAAACCGTTCTTCAGACCAGGCTGGCATCCCTGGAGGGGCTGCCTGACATGGTGGAAATTCCACCCTTTGATTCCAATGTAGGCGTGGATACCTATTCCAGCAACGGTGTATTAATTCCTTTAAATGATTTGATTAAGGAATATGCACCCAATATCCAGGCTTTATTTAATAAATATCCGGCCCTGGAGGCCATGTGTACCTCTTCCGACGGTAATATCTACGCTTTGGCAGGCTGGTGGGGAGACATTAATGATTATGTTCCCGATTATCTTTATATCAGACAGGACTGGCTGGATAATCTGGGACTTGAGATGCCTGAAACGGTAGATGAACTATATGATGTGCTGGTTGCATTTAAAGAGCAGGATGCCAACGGCAATGGGAATCCCGATGATGAAATCCCGATGGCAACCAAGAACGGGATCAAACAGCTTTATTATCTGATGACCGGTTTTGGCTATGACACTAACTCTTTATGGTATACGGATGATAACGGTGAAGTGCATTATGCTGCTGTCGAGGATCAGTATAAGGACATGCTGGCTTTTCTGAATAAATGTTATTCTGAGGGCCTGATTTCAGATGATTTGGATGGCACGCTGCTGACACAGAATATTACGGAGGATAAAGTGGGGATTGTATGCCACGACCCTGCTGATAATATGGCGTCCTCTGATGATCTGGCGCTGACAAGCAATCCGGAGTGTGATTATGAATTCATGCCGGTGCTTCAGGCAAATGAAAATGGTACGGCGCGGATGACAAAGCGAGGCCTGACCTGGCATTATTATGGCATTACATCTGCCTGTGAAAATCCGGAAACAGCGATTCAGTGGATCGATTATGTGTATGCAAGCGAAGACGGTCTGATGCTTTATAATTATGGTATTGAAGGTATGTCCTATGAGTATGATGCGGACGGAAATATTCAGTTTACCGACCTTATAACCAACAATGAAACCTATACCTCTGCATTCTCCGCTCTGAGAAGCATAGGCGCATGGCCGACCTACTTTATTAATGACTCCGGTGAGGCATTTATGAAGATATTCGAAGGGACCAAGGTGGAAACCGCATGCAAGGATGCCTATGGCAATATGGAGGATCCGTTCCCGGAGATGCTGGGTACAGCGGAGGAGTCTGAGGTTTATACCAGTGTATGGCCTGATCTGTCCACCTATCTGGATGAAATGTTTACCGCATTTGTAATAGGGACGGAATCACTGGATAACTTCGATAAATATGTGGAAACCGCCTATAGCATGGGAATGCAGGATATCATTGATATAAAGGGCGCACAGTACGCAAGATATCAGGAAATTGTAGGGAAATAGCTGTCATGTGCCGCCTTAGGGGGGGCAAAAACAGTAAATGCATAAGGGTGCGTGACGCGCCTTCGGAGAGGACAACAGATGAAAGCGTTGCAGACATTGCAAAAAAATATCAGACGGGATTGGATGCTGCTGTTAATCATTCTTCCGGGAGTGCTTTATTTCGCCATCTTTTGCTATGGTCCCATGTATGGAATCCTGATGGCATTCAAGGATTACAATATATCCAGGGGCGTTTGGGGAAGCCCCTGGGCGGGACTGAAGCATTTTAAGGAGCTGGTGAATTCAGTCTACTTTGGCCGGCTGGTAAAAAATACATTTATACTAAGTATTGAACAACTGCTGTGGTCGTTTCCCATACCCATAGCCTTTGCACTGCTTTTGAATGAGCTGAAGCACAGCGGCATAAGGCGCGTGGCGCAGACGGCTGCGTATCTCCCCCATTTTGTTTCCGTAGTTGTCGTGGTGGGAATCCTGAAGGACCTGCTGGCATCGGACGGCGGCGTGCTGACGCAGCTGCTCGCCGGTTTCGGGGTACAGCCTAAAAATTATTTCAACATTCCGGAAGCGTTCCGGACATTGTATGTGGGCTCCGGCGTCTGGCAGGAATTTGGCTGGAATTCCATCATCTATGTGGCGGCAATTTCAGGGATTGATCAGGAAATGTATGAATCTGCGGCGCTGGACGGAGCCGGAAGGTGGAAAAAACTTGTTTACATAACACTCCCTTCTATTGCGCCTACCATAATTCTGCTGCTGATATTGAATATGGGAAACATGCTGAATATCGGCTATGAGAAGGTTATCCTCATGTATAACTCGGCTACCTATTCCACTGCGGATATCTTTTCCACCTATGTTTACCGGAAGGGGCTTCTGAATGCACAATACAGCTTTGCTTCTGCGGTTGGACTGGCTAATTCGCTGATTAACGTAATTATTTTGCTGGGGGCCAATTTCCTTGCGAAAAAAAGCGACGGATACAAGTATATTCTGACAGAAAGGGCAGGGGCTGTAACAGGACAAATTTATACAGTCCCTGGGACGGAAGGCTATGAACAGAAAAGAAAGATTTGTACCTTCGGATATTCCGATATCGATAGCAACAATTCTCATCATTATCATCACCTTATACCCGGTTATCTATGTAGTGAGCATGTCCTTCAGTGAACCTGCGCATGTGCTGGCAAGGGATGTATATCTGCTTCCCAAAGGCTTTTCATGGAAGGCTTACCGTATGATTCTGGATAATGCCACCGTGCTGCGATCTTTTGCAAATACCCTGTGGTATACGGTGGTGGGAGCGGCCACAAGCGTAACAATGACCGCAACGACAGCATTTGTATTATCACGGCGGAGATTTTTTCTGCGCAGGCAGCTGTCTCTTTTGATGACACTGACCATGTTTATAAGCGGCGGCCTCGTACCCTTGTACATTCTGGTGCAGAAAATGCATCTGTATAATACCAGATGGGCAATCGTCCTTCCCTACATTATCAGTGCTTACAACCTGATAATTACCAGATCTTTTTTTGAGTCCCTGCCGGAAGAGATGGCGGAGGCTGTAAAAATTGACGGAGGTTCGGAATGGACAGTCATGACAAAAATCTTTTTTCCGCTGTCTAAACCAATTATATCCGTACTGATCCTGTTTTACGGCGTGGGATACTGGAACAGCTATTTTGCACCATTGATTTTTTTGTCTAATGAGAAGCTTCAGCCGATTCAGCTTTATCTGCGCAGCATACTGATTACAAGCGAGGTACAGGCCTCCGGAATGGGGCTGGATGCGATATTGATGAATGAACAGATGAAATATGCGGTCATTGTCATTGCCTGTTTCCCGATTATGGTACTTTACCCGTTTATACAAAAGTATTTTGAAAAAGGAGTTCTGATTGGGGCTGTAAAATAACGGCCCCTAAAGCTGCGGCAGAAAAAGGAGGAAGAACTGATGCATATCAAAGCGCCGGAAGGAATGAACAGTGCAGAGCGTATTGCTTTTTATGATTGCGAGGAAAATATAAAATATTACCAGTACGGAACGTCGGCAGGCTGGAAAAAATATGAACATAATCCTGGTTTTTGGTGGAATATATGAAACCTGCTTCGATGTCTCGCTTTTATTGGAAAAGGAAGGTACCTTGCAGCAGGTATTTAAATGTGGTTTTCCTGGCGTCCGAAAAAGGCTATCGGCTATACGGAAAGTAGTGACGGTATTCACTGGAAGGAACCGCAGGTAGTATTGGCGCCGGTTCCCGGTTCTGAGTGGGAAGCGGATGAAATCAACCGTCCCACGGTCATCAAACATAATGGAAAATATATGATGTGGTATTCAGGGCAGATGAAGCCCTATCTGGAGGACGGGCGGTCCGTATTGGGTTTGGCGGTAAGCGATGATGGGATAAACTGGGAGCGAAGAGAATTACCTGTGATGGAGCCGGATCAGGCATGGGAGCTTCAGGCTGTCATGTGCCCCCACGTTATATTCGATGAAGAGGAAGCTTGCTTTAAAATGTGGTATGCTGCAGGCTGCAACCATGAGCCGGATGCCATCGGCTATGCTTCAAGCCATGACGGTATACATTGGGTGAAGTTTGCAGGAAATCCGGTATTGGAAAAGAACCCTGATTGTCTGTGGGAGCAGCATAAGGTAGTGGCGCCCTGTGTCGTCAAGGAAAAAGGTTGGTATTACATGTTTTATGTGGGACATTTGCACGAAGAGCGGGCCCAGGTAGGGCTGGCCAGATCGGCGAATGGCATCAGCGGCTGGGAACGGCACCCGCAGAATCCGTTAATTTGCCCGACACAGGGGGAATGGGACAGTGTTGCGGTTTATAAGCCTTTTGTTCTGAAGGTGGGGAATAAATGGATGATGTGGTATAATGGAGCGGCATATGAGGAACCAATATGGGTGTTGGAGCAAATTGGCCTGGCCGAACTTGACGGACCGGAGCTTTTTGGCTAAACTCCATGAGATATGCGGCTTAAAGCAGATGACAGCAGGCGGGGGAAGTGCGCGGCAAAACGCAGGAATGGGAGTAAATATGATAAGAGGCAGAAAATATCAGGCAAAGCATAAAATGTTTGTTTCTTATATTTGCATACCGATTGTTATTCTTACGGTTATATCCTGCCTGTTTTCCTTTGTTTATTATCGGATTTCAAGGGAACGGGTGCTGGCCTTTGAAAATGCGATTGCCGAAAATGTGGACAGCGAACTGAAAAATATTATGGATAACCTGCTTAGATCATCGGCGCAGTATTCCATGACGCCCTGGGTGACCAGGCTGAAATATATGCAGAAAACACCGTGGCTGATGGAACGCAATATCACGGCCTCGGATATTTCCGACTATGCGAGCAATCTTTCCCTGACGGAAATTAACGACAGCATGGTGGAGTCCATTTATATTTATTACAGCCTGGGCGGCTTCGGAATCAGCAGCATCGGCAGGGTGGGCTGGAAGGAATACGTAAATATTTACCAGATCGAATGCAGGGATACGGCGCTGCTGTCGGGTTCCAGGCTGGCGCAGAATAATCAGAAAACAATCAGTCACAATGCCAGCCTGATGAAAAACGGGAAACGAGTGTCTGGTTTTTTCATGCTTCAGACCATTCCCCTGGAAAATTCCTATTCCGGGGAGGTGAATATCCTGTTCTTCGTTCCCTATGAAAAAATATGTGCATATATTGAAAATTTCATGGATGACGGAACGGAGAGCTTTTATCTGACGGACGGAAGCCGGGTAGTTTATGCAAAGGATAAGGAGAACAGCCATTTCCGGATCGGCGATTCCGTAGAAGGCTTAAAATACGGCGGGAAAGAATATCGGTACTGCGGAGAACTGAGCGCTTATACGGCAGAATATACAAAATATGGTATGGATATCGGTATTGTGCAGATTCTTGACAACGGCTTTCTGGAGAGAGACTTTTCACTTTTTGCAGAATGGCTGATTATGGGATATCTGGTTCTGCTTATACTGATTTTTCTCGTGTCCTCAAGAATGACCAAGTACAGCTATCAGCCGCTGGAACACATAATGAATATGCTGGTGGAGGAGGATCATGAGGGCAGCAGCATCAATGAGTATCAAATCATTGAAAAAGCGCTGGAGGAGCTGGACTCCCAGAAAAAGCGACTGGAAGTAACGGTATTCGAACAGAACCCTCTGATTGAGCAGTATATTCTCCATACATTGCTTTGCTCCAATAAACCACAGGCCAATGAAGTAAAGTATGTGAATACCATGCGGCAATATTCGCTCTATCGCTGTCTGGCGCTCAAGCGAAGTCCGGAATCCGGACAATATATTAAAGAAATTGATACATGTCTGGCAATTTATCCCCAGATTCATGCCGCATTTGTTGAAGAGGGAAATTATCATATCTGGGTTCTGAGCTACGCTGAAGAAAGTCTGATGGAGGAAATTACGGAATTCCTTGCCCAGACCTTTGAGGATTCCGGCTATAAGGATGCGGCTCTGGGCGTGAGCCGGGTACATGAGAACATTCTTCATATTTTATCTGCCTTTAATCAGGCGGTGAGGGCTTTAGAATATCATTTCTTTTATCCCGATAAAAAAGTGATACGTTTGGAAGAGGATCGGATTGAAGAGCGTGATCAGAACTGCGCGGCCTTTGAAGTACCTGCCCTGCAGCAGGAAAAGATATCAGAAGCTGTAGAGACTTTGCATGCGCAGCAGCTGTTTGATGCATACCAGGGGATACTTCTATATAATTTTGAGACACGGTTTCTTCATAAGGAGGCTTATTTTGCGGGAATTCATAAGCTGAATGACATGATTCTTGGACTGTTCGGAGAGAAAAAGCAGGGCAATCTTATTGAACAGATAGAACTGCTGGAACCGGAAAGCTTTGCAAGCCTGGAAAGCTACCTGCAGACCTTCCGATTGAAAACCTTCCGTCTGATGGAACAGTGTGTGGCCAAGGAAAATCCGGTATATTATGCCAGAAATCAGATGATCCGCCAATATGTGGAAGAACATCTGACGGATGCCAATCTTTCTTTGAATGAAACCGCACGGGTTATGCATTATACTTCCACCTATTTTGGAAAGTATTTTAAAGAGCAGTTCGGATGTACCTTCCAGAAATATGTGGCTACCAAACGGATAGAATGTGCAATCCGCTATCTGCGGCAGAAAAATATGAACGTGCAGGAAATTGCTTTGAAATGCGGGTTTACCAATGATGTGACATTCCGGCGTACATTTAAGATGTATGTGGGGGTAACCCCCTCCCAGTTTGAAAAAGAACAGGGTGATGATGAGGTGAAATGACTGGTTTGGTATCGGCTGTGATGATGATATACAGAAGTTTCTCCGGTATCGAAATAAAGCCCCATCCCGGATATGAAAAAACCAGACAAATCCTGAATTACTTTCTTTCGGTCAGTGCGGTAAATGCGCTGACCTGCTGAATGGTTACATAGTAACAACACAAAAGGGAAAGACCTCCCGCATCCCGCGGCCGTCCTTTCCCTTTCTCAACGTCAATCATTACAACGGCTCAGCCATCAATCCTGCTTTCCCAGATAAACCGATCCCCCAAACCCAAGTATCAGAAGGAAAATAGGCCTGAGGAAGAAAAGCCCGACGGTGAAGCCCACGCCGTGGCCGAAGGCTTTTGAAAGCTTGTACAGCTGGACAATCATCAGCACCGTGGCCGCCAGGGAAACGAGAGAACCCAGCAGGGAGGGCAGAACCTCGCCAAGAGCGGTGCAGAGGATGTAAATCCAGAAGATTTTCGTATCCCAGGTGAACTTATAACAGGTATAAGTATTATAGATGGGAATGATTGACTTCCAGCCCGGCTCGTTTGCCTTTTCGTACATTTTCCAGCCTGCGGCGAGGATGAGAATGTACCATACCACGGACAGAACCACGCCGGTAAGGCCTGTTGTTTCATATAAATACTGAAATTGCATGGATAAAACCCCCTGTTCCGGACGGCATGGATACCGTCCTTTTTTATAGTATAT
>ENA-OQAB01001036-OQAB01001036.1-human-gut-metagenome-genome-assembly--contig:-NODE-1036-length-13716-cov-2.483259_pt1 | contig 13716 bp, 16 predicted proteins | sample MGYA00242490_ERZ504517 | MGnify/ENA primary metagenome ERZ504517 (study PRJEB26092, sample SAMD00036298) | human gut metagenome | host: Homo sapiens | study: EMG produced TPA metagenomics assembly of...
GGAGGATGCGCCCGGTGAACACCATGTGGGGCTCTCCGGTCCAGCCCGCGTTGTCCACCAGATAGAGGTCGCCGTCGGGGCCGAACTCGATGCCCATGGCCCGGGCCTCGCCGGTGTACTCGTTGCGCGGCACGTCAAACCACTTCTTGATGTTGCGGTCCTTGTCGATTTTCAGCACGCAGCTGGGCATGGACAGATCCGCAAAGTTGGGACAGGACAGAATCAGATTGCCGTCCCTGTCGATGGCCATGCCGTCGGGGGTGCACACCAGCTCCTCCGGCAGCAGGGTGAACAGCTTGGATGTCTGCATAAAGCGCATTGCCTCCTTTTACGCGGTCAGCTCTTTGAGGAAACGGCAGGCCCGGCCCGCCATCTCGTCCAGCCCGGTCTCCCCGGCCCCGCCGCTGAGATCCCGCCAGACCTTGATATCATAGGGAATGGTGCCCCCCATGAGCACGAAGGGTTCCATCACAATGGCCCCCTGGTAGTTCACCTGCTTGAGGGCGGCGGCCATGTCCTTCCAGGGCAGGCGGTTGGTGGAGCCGGCGGGGCGGCGGTTGTTCTCCCCCACGTGGAAATGGCCCAGCCAGGGCCCCGCCTCCAGAATGGCGTCCACCATGCTGTCCTCCTCGATGTTCATGTGGAAGGTGTCCAGCAGCACCCGGGCGTTGGGACTGCCCAGGCGCTTGACAAACTCCACGCCCTCTTTGGCGGTGTTGAGCAGGTACTGCTCGAAGCGGTTGACCACCTCGCAGCAGTAGAGTACGCCGCAGTCCTCCGCCACCTTCATGAGCTGGGACATGGACTCCAGGGCAAGCTCCTCCTTGCGGCGCTTCTCGTCCAGGGTGATTCCGTGGTCGGGCAGGGCCTGCCACCCGGCGTAGGACACGCCGTTGAGGATGGTCGCCCCCACCTTGGGCATGCTCTCCAGGATGCGGGTGACATGGCGGATGCCGTTCTCCCGCACCGCCGGATCGTCGCTGGCCAGGTCGTATTTGGCCTCCAGGCCGATGGAATAGGTGATGCCCAGGCCGTTGTGATCGGCGCAGGCCTTCAGCTCCCGCAGCCTGGCGTCGTCGTAATAGCCCCACTCGGCGGAGGCCACCTCGCAGATGTCAAAGCCCAGCCGGGCCAGCTTCTCCATCAGGGGTATGTATGCAATCTCGTCCCAGTTGTGGCTCCAGAAGCCGTAGTGCATTCCAATCGGGTTCATGGCGCGCCTCACTGGCCCCGGGCAGCGCGAATCTTCTCCACAAACTGGCGGGCGGTCTCGGTAATTTTGCCGTAGTCGCCGGTCTTGGCCCCGGCGGTCAGGCTGCCGCCCGCGCCCACGGCCACCGCGCCGGCCGCAATCCACTCGGCCACGTTGTCCAGGGACACGCCGCCGGTGGGCATCAGCTCGGCCTGGGGGATGGGGCCGTGGATGGACTTGAGAATCTTCGGCCCGAACAGCTCGCCGGGGAACACCTTGATGATGTCCGCCCCCGCCTCCATGCCGGCCACCACCTCGGCGATGCTCATGGCGCCGGGCATGCAGGCCACGCGGTAGCGGTTGCACAGGCGGACGGTGTCGCCGTTGAAGTAGGGGCTGACCACATACTGGGCGCCGGAGAGGATGGCCATGCGGGCGGTCTCGGGATCCATGACGGTACCCGCGCCGATGACAAAGTCGGTGCCATCATACTCTCTGGCCATCTTCTCAATGATGGCGTTGACGCCGGGGGTGGTGTAGGTCAGCTCAATGCCGGCGCAGCCGCCCTCGATGCAGGCCTCGGCGATGCGCATGGCGTCGTCGGCGTCCTTGGCGCGGACCACGGCCACCAGGCCGCAGGAGCGAAGCTTGGCAAGTACCTGTTCCTTTTTCATGAAAAAACCTCCTTACACATTCTTGTGGGACGCCATGTACTCGTAGACGGGCAGCATGGCCTTGTAACACACCTCAAAGGCCTCCTTCACCGGGCCGTAGGCGGCCACGGCCTCGGGGTTGGGCTCCACCGTGCGGTTGAGCTCGAGCATCTGGTCGATGACCTCAAAGCCCTTGAACACCCCCACGCCCACGCCGCCGGTGACCGCGGCGCCCATGGAGGTGGCCTCCTCCAGCAGGACGGGTACCATGATGCGGGCGTTGTAGACGTCGGCCATCATCTGGCACCAGAGGGCGCCCTTTGCGCCGCCGCCCACCACCAGCAGCTCGTCGATGGGGATGCTCTTACGGAAGGACTCCAGGATAATGTTCAGGTTGAGGGTGACCCCTTCCAATACGGCCCGGAAGAGATCGCAGCGCTGGTTCTCCATTTTCAGCCCCAGCCAGGCGGCCGTGGCATCCGGGTTCCAGCGGGGGGCCCGCTCCCCCAGCAGATAGGGCAGGAAAAGGACGCCGTTGGCGCCTACGGGGCTCTTTGCCGCCTCCGCGTTGATGAGATCGTAGGGGCTGATGCCCTGCACTTTGGCCACGGCGGTCTCATATTTGGCCACCTGGCCCTTGAGCCAGTTGTAGGAACTGCCGCCGGCCTGCATGGTGCCGGTGGGCGAGTACAGCCCGGGGACGATGTGGGCCCAGGTGAAGGTGCGCATCTCCTCGTCAAAGAGGGGCTTCTCGCTGGTGGTGGCCACCCAGGCGGAGGTGCCGATGCAGCTAAAGGTGCGGCCCGGGCTGATGGAGCCGGCGCCCACGTTGGAGCACAGGCCGTCGCCGCCGCCCATGACCACCGGCGTGCCCGCCTTCAGGCCGGTCTGCCCGGCGGCCCAGGGGGTGACCTCCCCGGCCACGGTGGTGGAGGGGACGATCTCAGGCAGCTTGTCGCCGTCGATGCCCGAGGCGTTGACGATCTTGTCCGACCACTGGAGGGTGTTCAGATCAATGCAGGCGTTGGAGGTGGCGTCGGAGGGCTCGGTATAAACTTCCCCGTCAGGCGCAGGACGATGAAGTCCTTGGCGTTGAGGACCTTGTAGGTCTTGGCATACACCTCCGGCTCGTTGTCCCGCACCCACATGAGCTTTTGCAGGCCGTAGGAGGCGCTGTTGCGGTGCCCGGCGATGTGGTAGAAGTCCCGCAGGGAGATCTGCTCCCCCAGGGCGGCGGCCTGGGCCTGGGCCCGCTGGTCGGCCCAGATGATGGAGGGCCGCAGGGGGTTGCCCTGCTTATCCACGCACAGGCACCCCATATCTGGCCGGAGAAGGAGACTGCGGCGATGTCGCCGGGGTCGATGCGGGCCTTGTCAATCAGGTTGCGGCTGGTGACGCAGATGGCCTTCCAGAAATCCTCGGGATCCTGCTCGGCCCAGTTGGTGTTGAAGTAGTGGCAGTCGTAGCGGAACACCTCGCTGGTGATCATTTTCCCCTCGTCGCTGAACAGGGTTGCCTTGTTGCCGGAGGTGCCCAGATCGTGGGCCAGTATGTATTTCATCGCTGTCCTCCCGCCCTACAGGCCCAGATCGTGGATGAGGTTGGCAGTAGCCATGCGCCCCATGCTGCGGACGCGCCCGCCGTGGAGGCGGCGCAGTGGGAGCCGAGCACCACGTTGTCCAGGGTAAACCAGCGGGGATCCTTGGGCGGCTCGGAGGAGAAGGCATCGATGCCCGCGCCGCAGAGGCGGCCCGCCTCCAGCGCGTCCAGCAGGGCGTTTTCATCAATGAGGCCGCCCCGGGCGGTGTTGATCAGGATGGCGTCCGGCTTCATTTTGGCCAGCTCCGCCGCGCCGATGAAGTTCTCCGTCTCCGGCGTCAGGGGCAGGTGGAGGGAGATGACGTCGCACTCGGCGAAAATCTCGTCGGGGGCGGCGCGGGTGATGCCGTGGGCCTTGGCGTACGCCTCGTCCCAGAAGGGGTCGTGGGCCAGCACCTTCATGCCGAAGCCCTGGGCCCGCTGGGCCACGTTGCGGCCGATGGCCCCCAGGCCCAGGATGCCGATGGTGCCGCCGGTCACGTCCCGGGTGGTGATCTTCTTCCAGTCGCCCTGGCGGCAGTGCTGGTCAATGAGCACCGTCTTGCGGGCCACCGCCAGGAGCAGGGCCATGGCGTAGTCCGCCACCGCCTCAGCGTTGGCGCCCACCGTGCGGGAGACCTTGATATCCCGGGCCTTGGCGGCGTCCAGATCAATGTTGTCCACCCCCACGCCGTATTTGGCGATGGCCTTGAGCTTAGGGGCGGCGGCGATCACCTCGGCGTCTATGGGATCCACTCCCACGATCACGCCGTCGCAGTCGGCCAGCAGGGCCTTCATGCCCTCCTTGTCCAGGATCCCGCCCGTCTCATTGCGCACCACCTCCAGGCCGGCGGCCCGGAGCATGGCAAAGACCTCGGGATCGGTTTTCCCGTAAGAACGGGGTGTGGTAAGTACCTTCATGACAGAGCCCTCCCCTTGGCGTCACTTTCTCATTTCCCGGGCCAGCCGGTCGCAGGCGGCCAGCCGCTCTCCGGTGATGTCGATGTGGAAGACCTCGGCGATCACCTGGGTCCAGCCATGGATAAAGTATGTCCAGCCGTCCTCAATCAGAAGCCCCGGCGCTCCCGCTGGGCCCTCCGCCTGGTGCATGAACTCCAGGGTGCCTCGGTAGTTGAGCTCCCACACCAGGCCGTTCTCGGGGAATTTGCAGTGGTCGGTGAGGGGGGAGCCGGGCCGGTCCTTGCCCAGCCCGGTGGCGTTGATGACCAGGGAGCCGGCGGGCAGGGCCTCTACAATCCTGTCGTTGAGCTCGGGGGTCTTGCACAGATGGTAGCTCATGGGGGACGTTCAGGTACTCCAGGATGCGCACGCCTTCGGCCAGGCGGGGGGCGGAGCGGTTGTTCAGGTGGATGCGACTGGGCAGATCCTTGCCGTGCCGCTCCTCATTGCCCAGGTAGGCGGAGATGGACAGGGCGGAGCCGCCGGCGCCGATGATGCACACCTCCGCGCCGGTCTTAAGCCAGTGGCCCTCGGGCACGAAGGCGTCCAGGGCCAGGCCGGAGGAGATGGGATCCCTTGGCGTGGGCGCGGAGCTGGCCGTCCAGCTTGGAGATGGAGGACAGCTCCCCGAAGCGCTGGGCATAGGGGTCCAGGTAGTCGAACATATCCTTTGCGGCGTTATACATGTCAATTTTGTGTGTGGTCACCAGCGCGCCCAGGGACAGGGGGTCATCCCGGAAGAACTGCACCACCGCCCGGTAGTCCTCGGCGGGGGCGTGGATGGGCAGGTCGATGCCCTTGATCTCCGCGTCCAGCCCCAGCTCCTTGGCCCAGATGGGGAACATTTTCATGATGGAGGACTGTCCGGTGGTGACGCCCACAAAGTACATGGTGGGTCGTTTGGCGGGTTCGGGGAGTTTGATCATGGTCAGGCGCATCCTTTCTTGACTGATTTGGTATTGAAATACCGGTCAGCCGGCGAAGAGCCGCCGGCAATTGAGCACGGTGAAATCCGCAAGGTTCCGGGGGGGAAGCCGGCCGCCTCCAGCCGGGGCAGAAAGCGCTCCAGCAGGTAGCACAGGCTGATCTCGCCGCCGTAGGCGGCCATGCGCTGGGCGGTGGTGTCCAGAGACAGGAGCAGCCTCTGGGCATACCCCCGCTCACACATGTGCCGCAGCAGCGCCATCTCCTCCTCGTCGGAGTGGTACTTGAAGCGGCCGATGGTGTCGTAGTCCAGGTACACGCCGGTGGCGGCGATGGCGTCATGGGGGCCGAAGTCGGCGGCCTGCCGGTCCACGTGGCAGACGATGAGCCGTTCCGGCGTCAGGCCCGCCCGAAAGCAGAGCTCCAGGGCGGGCAGGGTATTCTCCCCCCGCTCCGTGTGGAGCATCAGCGGCACCCCGCAGCACACCGCCGCCCGGGCGGCCGCCCGCAGCAAAACGGCGTACCGGCCCTCGGCGCCTTCGGCCGGAATGGCGGCCTTTACCAGGCCCGCCCGAAAGGCCGTCGGCTGCGCCGGGCGGCGGTCCGGCTCGGGCCGCCAGGGGAGCATGCCCTCCAGCAGCTCACCGCAGTAGAGGTCGTACAGGCCCTCCTCATCCAGGCTGTGGACCCAGCAGTCCGCCGGGTAAAAGCCCAGCAGATGGTAGCCGGTAGAGGCCGCCACCGCCACGCTGCTCTCCCGCGACAGCGCGCCGAGGCGCTCTGCATCCCGTCCTGCGGCCACGGGCTGGGCGTCCGCCAGGAAGCCTCCCCCCGCCGCCCGGTAGGCGCGCAGCTCCTCCAGTGAACGAGCCGGGTCGTCCAGCCGGAGGGCGGGGTTTTTCTCCGCCATGGGCGTCCGGTGGACAAAGATGTGTTCATGGATCTGGCTGTGCCCCAGCGCGTCCGGTGCGATGGGGCCGCTGACGGTTTGCACATGGAACATGACCTGACCTCCTGATAAAGTATCGTAGGATTGTAACTATGTTACTACATAAAAGGGGAAGCAAATTCCGCGCGTGCACTCACTCGCGGAACAGCTCGACACGGAACCGGCTCTGGTCGCCCCGGTAGTGGGCAAAGGAGAGCTCAATCAGCTTGCCGCTCTGGTTATAGCCGATGGTCTGGAAATAGTGAACCGGGCGGCCCCGCTTCAAGCCCAAAACCGCGGCGTCCTCCGGGTCGGCGGCCCGGGCCTCGCAGATACGGGTGACGTGGGTTACCCGGGTGTCGTCCCGCTTGGACAGCACCTGATAGAGGGACTCCCGGTTAAAGTCGTGTCCCAGGATAAAGCTGCACGCTTCATAGGGCAGGTAGGTCTCCACCCGGACGATGGGCTCGTCGTCGGCAAACCGCTTGCGGTAGAGATAGATGGCCTTGGTGCCCGCGGGCAGCTCCATAAGCTGCGCCACCTCGGGCTCCAGCTCCACCAGCTTGAGATCCAGTACCTCGGTGCTGGGGGTACGGCCGGTGCTGCGTACGTCGTCGTCAAAGGACTGGATGCTCTGAATGAAGCCCTGTACCAGCTTGGGGTGGGCCACAAAGGTGCCCTTGCTCTTGATGCGGTACAGGTGCTCCTCCCGCACCAGGTCGGAGATGGCCTGGCGCACGGTGGTACGGCTGATGCCGAACATCTGACTGAGCTCCATTTCGGTGGGAATCATGCTCCCCACCGGGTAATTTCCGTTGTCGATCTCCTCCAGGATCAGCTTTTCAAGCTGGAAATACAGGGGAATAGGCACATCCTTATCCAGTCTCTTGTCTTCCAGCATGGCACGATCCCTTCCTCTCTTTTTACAGTCATTGCTTTAACTAGATTGGATTGTTGTAACATATATACATTATAGTCTATAAAGGGGCCCCTTGGCAAGGGGGTCAGGCAAATTCTCTAATTTTGCACAAAGAAATGAGTCAGATATCACTGAACTGACCAGTCGCAGCCAGACGCTGCGCGGCCTACAGCCTCTGGCTGAACTCCACCGTCTCTCCGTTGGGGCCCAGTAGGTTGAAAAAGCGCACGCCGTTCTCCCAGAAGGGGAGGAACTGAATGGCATCTTCCAACGGAGCCAGGCCGGCCGTCCGCACTTCCTCCCAGGCGGACTCAATGTCGTCCACGTCCAGGGCCAGGTGGTCGACGGCTCCGGGCCGGCGGGCGGGCGCGGCGCACTCGTAGGTTTCGATGCACAGGCCGCCGCAGGTGAGAAAGCACACCCGCTCCCCCGTGCCGGGATTGACAGTGCTGTGGGCCCGGACAAAGCCAAGGGACTCATAAAAAGCGGCGGTCTCGTCCAGCGCGGCGGTGGGAAGCCCCAGGTGCTGTAGGCCGGTTACATGCTCTGCAATGCTCACGGAGCTCCCCTCCTCAGTCGTCGCTGGGGTCCACGTCGATGAGGACCTTCATGGTGGTTTCCTGGTGCGTATCGATGTACTCGTAAGCGGCCAGATAGTCGGTAAAGGCAAAATGCCTGCTCATCAGGGGCTGGAGCTGTACCATGCCCTCGCGTACAAAGCGGATGGCATCCACATAGTCCTCGTGGCGATACATCATGGTGGTGTTCAGATCCAGTTCGGAGTCGTTGAGCTTGGCCAGATCACAGTGGGCCAGGCCAGCGTACACCGCAACTAAGATGATGACGCTTCCCTTCCGGGCGTTCTGGATGGCCTGATCCATGGTGGTGTCATTGCCCGCGCAGTCGTAGATGATGTCCGCCTTGTCGGGGCCGAAGCACTCCGTCAGAGCCGCGCCAAAGGGGCGGGTTTTGGTGTTGACAGCGTAATCCGCTCCGCAGGTGCGGGCCAGCTCCAGCCGATAGTCGGAGATATCGGTGGCCATGACCTCGGCCGCGCCAAAGGCCTTCAGGGATTGAACCAGCAGAATGCCGATAGGGCCGCAGCCTAGCACGCATACCTTCTTGCCCGCTACGTCCCCCGCCCGCCTGGCGGCGTGCACCGTGACGGCCAGAGGCTCCAGCATGGCGCCCTCGTCATAGCTCATTCCCGCAGGCAGCGCCGTCACCTTTGAGGCGTCCACCGCGAAGTATTCACTGGCAGTTCCGGTGGTCTGAAAGCCCATAACCTTCAGGTTCTCGCAGAGGTTATACTTGCCGTGGGTGCAGGGGTAGCATTCGCCGCAGTACACCTGGGGTTCAATGGTCACCCGCTGACCCACCTGGAATTGGGTGACTCCCTCCCCCAGCGCCGCGACCTGGCCGGAGACCTCGTGGCCCTGGGTGACCGGGTACTTGGTGTAGGGGTGCTTGCCGTGGTATACGTGGATGTCGGAGCCGCAGATGCCGATGCGCTTGATTTTCACCAGCACCTGCCCGGGCCCGGCCGTGGGAACGGGCACCCTGTCAAACCGGGATCTCCCTGGGGGCCGTCATCACTTCCTGCAGCATGGTTTCTTGCATCATACTCACACTCCTTTGTTTGGTCCCGTCCGGTGTGCAGGGAGGCCGGACGGGTAAAATCCATCTATATCATGCGAGTATGGGAGGGGAAAGTCAAGAGGATTTTCGTGAAAAATGCACAGAACATCAGGTAAAATCAGCGCCCCGCCGGGGAGAGAGCAGGGGCACTCCGGCTTACCCGGAGAGCCCCTGCTCTGGAATCAGCCCTCTGTGACGCCGATAAAGCCGCCGCCGGTGGTGTAAATCTTATCAATGACCACCTCGGCTGGATCCCCAGAGGTGGGAACCGGGTCGGCGGGGGCCTCGGGGGCGGTCAGATCCACCACCACGGCCCCCCTTGGGAGGCTCGGTTTCAGGGGCGGTCTTGCCCTCGGTGTACCGGGCCGGACATGGAGAATTCCAAGTCCATCAGACCGGCGGCATCACACTGCATAGAGGCCTCCATCCTGCCGTCGGCGTCCATGGACTCCTGGAGGGAGATGGACATGGGAGCGGAACCGTCGACATCGGCGGAGAGCTCTACGGACAGGTCATAGGCGGATACGTCATCACCCCCGCATGGTGAGGGTGAAGGTGAAGTCGGCGGCCACGCCGTCCTGCTCCAGGGCGTAGTGAAGGATGCGGTCGTTCCCGCTGACCGCCCAGGCGTCGTCCCGCAGGAGCTGGGCGGCCAAATCTACGGCCTGGGTCAGCTCGGAATAGGCGGTGTCCTTGTCATTGGGCTCCACGGTGGAGAGAAGCAGGGACAGCAGGGCGGTATAGTCCACGTCGCCGGTGGTCATCTCCATGAGGGCACGTAGTCCAACCCCATGTCCTCATATATGGCACTCATATCCATAGAGTACCAGGTGTCGGCGGGCAGGCCGGCGGCCTGCTCCAAAAATGCTCCGCCCAGGCTGATATAGAGCTGTCCGGCCTCCAGATCGCCCCGGAGCTCCATATGGATACCTTCCTCGGCAAGGGCATCCAACAACTCGGTATCGCTGGCGCTCATACCTCCGTTCTGGCCATCCGTCAGAGCCTTCAGGAAGGGGCGCAGGTCCATAGTCAGGCCCATAGCGGCGTCCATCTTCGCGCCGCCGGCCATGACGCCCTCCAGAGTGCCGTCCAGGGTAATGGGCGCAGATTCCGCCGTACTTCCCAGAAGAAGGCCCGTCATGTCCAGAGAGGCGTCAAAGTCGGCGTTCAAGTCCCAGATTCCTGTGCGGTACTTCTGGCCGTATGCCAGGTATTTTTCCAGATAGGTAAAGTCATACTTGGATAGGGTCTCCTCCACCAGCTTTTCCATGTCAATGAGGATCACGGTGCGGTCGCCGGCGTCCCAGCCCACGGCGCAGCCAAAGGCCTGAGCGGCAAAGCGTACGGGCACATAGGTGCGGTTGTCGTGGGGCGTAGGGGGGCCCGCGTCCATGGGGGATGTGGGTGGGTGACGCCGCTGCGCTCCACGGTGGCTGTTGTGCCGCCCAGGGCCATGGTGACGGTGGTGCCGTCCCGAACGGCGGTAATGGTCTGAGCGGCGGGGGAAATAGCTTACCTCGGCCCCCATGGCCTCAAACACGGTGCGCACAGGCAGGAAGGTGCGGCCGTCCCTCGCCTCAGGTGCGGCGTCAGGGAAGGACAGATTCCGGCCGTCCAGTTGGACGGAGATGCCGGTGGATGGGGCGGAGGCGGGGACGGACTCCGCGGCCAGGGCGGAGGTGCCGGTACCCAACAGGGCTGCCGCACAGGCGACAGCCAGGGCGCGCTTGGGAAGTGTGTGCATGATTCCATTCCTCCTTTTATCGGTAGAGCCACTATAGCACGCTTTTTTTGCGGTGACAAGAGGGCGGGAGCTCTTCTTATGAGGAAAAATCAAATTTTTTACTTTGCTTAGTCATGTTTGGAATAATCATCGCAGAGCCCCCGTGATACTGTCAACTGAGGTTACCTATCTTTGGGATAAACGGGGTGCAGAGCTTGAAGATCTACAGACCGGGCGGGGCTGAGCCAGGAGCAGCTCGCAGTCCGGCTCCAACTGGACGGGCTGGGGCTGACCCAAAAGGCCATCAGCCGGATGGAGACCGGGGAGCGGGTGGTGGCGGACTATGAGCTGGTCCACCTGGCCCGGGCGCTGGAGGTTGGTGTTCTGGAGCTGCTGGGCCTGGAGCCATAAAAAGGGGGGCGCTCCGGAGGACGCCCCCCTTTTTGGGGTTAGATGGGCCTGTGCTCCAGCTCCAGGCGCCGCTTTTCGAGAATGCGGGGGAGGCGCCAGAAGAAGATAGCGCCGGTGGTGGTGGCGGCCAGGATATCGGCCACCGGCTCGGCCAGAAACACGGCGAAAACCTGGTCGCTGAGGAAGCGGGGCAGGAGCAGGATCAGGGGAATCAGCAGGATCACCTTACGCAGCAGGGCCAGAAAGAGGGAGACGCGGGTCTGGCCCAGCGCCACGAAGGTCTGCTGGCAGGAGAACTGCACCCCCAGCATGAACATACCGGCGGCATAGATGTGCAGCGCCCAGACGGCGATCTCCACCAGCTCCGGCTTGTCGTTAAACAGCGAGACAAACAGGCCCGGAAAGAGCTCCAGCGCCGCGCAGGCGGCACAGCTAAAGCACAGGGAGGAGAAAAAGAGCAGGCGAAAGGTCCGCTTGACCCGGTCCAACTGCCCGGCGCCGTAATTATAGCCCACAATGGGCTGGGCCCCCTGGGACAGGCCCTGGAACAGAAGGGAAAAGACCTGCATGATACTGGAGCAGATGGTCATGGCGCCCACCGCCGGGTCGCCTCCGTAGGTCTTGAGGGAGGAATTGAAGGCGATGTTGACCAGACTCTCGGTGGACTGCATAATGAAGGGTGAGAGCCCCCAGGGGCCAGCACCCGGAGCCAGCACCTTGGCATCCAGACGGAGAAGCCGCCGCTGAATCCGCAGCTTGGTGCGCCTGCCGCACAAAAAGCGCACCACCCACACGGCGGAGACGGCCTGGGCGGTGATGGTGGCCAGGGCCGCGCCCTTTACGCCCATATTCAGGCCGAAGATAAGGATGGGGTCGAGGACGATATTGACCACCGCGCCGATAATCACCGAGGCCATACCGACGGTGGAGAAGCCCTGGGAGGTGATGAAGAAGTTCAGGCCCAGGGCCAGCTCCACAAAAATGGAGCCGTAGAGGTAGATATTCAAATAGTCCATGGAGTAACCGATGGTGTTCTCCGTGGCGCCGAAGAGGTAGAGCATGGGCTCCTTGCAGAGCTGGAATACCACGGTGGCGGCCAGGCCCAGGATCATCAGCAGCAGGGTGCAGTTGCCAGAATTTGTTGGCCTCCGTCCCAGCTTCCCCTCCCCCATGCGCACCACCGCCCGGGAGCCGCCCCCCATGCCCACCAGGGCGGAGATGGCGGAGACAAACAGAATCACGGGGAAGCAGATGCCCAGGCCGGTGAGGGCGAGATCGCCCTCACCGGGGATGTGCCCGATGTAGATGCGGTCCACGATGTTGTAGAGGGCGTTGACCAACTGGGCGGTGACGGTGGGCACCGCCAGCCGCAGGAGGAGCTTGCCGATGGGATCGCGGCCCAGGTCGTTTTCGCGCTTTGCCATGCCTCAGTCCTCCTCCTTTTCCAGGAAATAGGTGGCCTCCATGTCGGCCACGCTGAGGGCAAAGGCCAGGGGATACTGCTGGAGGGCCTGGCCCACCAGCCGCTTGTCCTCGTCGCCGGAGAAGCCCATGTGCCAGCGGATGGCCATGGCCTCCTCCCGGGTGAGGCGCAGGAAGCCGGAGAGGATGTAGACGCTCTTCTCCCCGTGGCCGTAGGGCAGGGGGTCCTCGTAGAAAAAGGTGGGCACCGCCTGCCACTTGCCGTCGGGGCCCTTCACGTTGCGGGAGCCCTGCCTGTAGCAGCCCGTCTTGCACACGTCGTGGAGCAGTGAAACCAGCGCGGCGCTCTCCGCCGGGTACTCCAGGCCGTACAGCTCCTTCACCCGCTCCCGCTCCAGGTAGGCGGTCAGGCAGTGGTAGACATTGACGCTGTGCTCACACAGGCCGCCCGCGTAGGCCCCGTGGAACCGGGCCGAGGCCGGGGCGGTGAAAAAATCGCTTTTGTGCTCCAGGTAGTCCAGCAGGGCATCCGCCCCGTCCCGCCGGATGTTCTCCCGGTAGATCTCGATAAATTCTTCCTTGGCGCTCATGGAGCAGTCTCCTTTTCTGTTTGACAGATAGATAAGATCCAGTATAGCATAAACTCCAGCGAAAAGCCACCCTCGGCACCCCTGTTTCACACCTGGCATAGGATGGGCGGAATAGGAGGAGTGCTATGGAATGGCTTTCGCTGCTTCTGGCCGCGGTCCTGTTTGCCGCGGCCTGTAATCTGGATACTGTAATTCTCTCCATGGGCTACGCGGTGAAGGGCGTGCGGGTCTCCCTGTCCCACAGCCTGATTATCGCCGCCCTCACCACCCTAATTACCTGGGTCTCCCTGCTCCTGGGGGCCGGGGCCGCCCGGGTGCTCAGCGGGCCGCTGCCCAACCTGCTGGGCGGGCTGGTGCTGGTGGGCATCGGGGCGTGGTTCGTGCTGGACTGGCTGCGCCGCCTGGGACCCGCCGGGGAGGCGGAAGGGGAAAACCGGGCCGCCACCCTCTGGGGGTGCGTCTCCCTGGCCGCCGCCCTGGCGGTGAACAACGCGGGCATCGGCGTGGCCGCCGGGGTGTCCGGTATCGCCCCCGGCTGGGCGGCCCTGGCGAATTTCCTGGTCACCCTGGCCGCCCTCCCCCTGGGCCGCGCCCTGGGGGATAAGCTGGCCGGGCGGCTGCTGGGCAAATACGCCCTCCCCCTCTCCGGCGCGCTGCTGGTGCTGCTGGGCATCTGGGAGGCGGTGGGCTAGGCCTTGTTTGAAAATAGTCAACACGCCCAATCGCCGGGCCGTTTGCCCTCTGGACGGCCCAATTTTTCCTTGAAATCCGCCAGGAT
>ENA-OQAB01001037-OQAB01001037.1-human-gut-metagenome-genome-assembly--contig:-NODE-1037-length-13712-cov-2.588443_pt1 | contig 13712 bp, 18 predicted proteins | sample MGYA00242490_ERZ504517 | MGnify/ENA primary metagenome ERZ504517 (study PRJEB26092, sample SAMD00036298) | human gut metagenome | host: Homo sapiens | study: EMG produced TPA metagenomics assembly of...
TGCTTACCATAGCGGTTTGCCGCATCAATACAGCCCTTAACCGTCAATATCATCTGGTAACTTCCCAGCACCGTTACATAATCAGCACCTGCTTTCACGCTCTTCCGCCTCATAATCTCCCGCATTCCATGATTTTCAGATCCGCTAGAATTTCCATTTTCCGGGAACTCCATTTTTTCATCACCCGTACTGCTTCCATACCATATTCAATAACAAACGGTGTGCCAATTTCAATAATATCAATATAATCACGTACTGTGCGTACAAGTGATAACGCATCCTCCAACGTGATATCGTCCAATGCCAGCTGTAATTTCATAAACTAATCCTCCTCATTTCTGTAGGATGCCAGGAAGACATCCATGTTTCCTTTAAAATTTCAGCATTCCCATTCCTTCCGGAACGAGCAGGGTTTGCCCCCTTTTTTGATAGGTACATCCTGTATAGTTCCTTCACCATCCACACATGTATAAAAGGCAAAGCGAGGATGCGAGAATGTTCCCATTTTCTCAACCTGAAGACGCATAAGTGTATACAATCCAGGTTCATCCCAGTACCTTGTCACATGAATGCCGCGCTCCAGGGAAGACGGATACATAACAAATTCGGTGGAGGTATCCGGCATATTTACATTTTCATATACCTGCTCCGGCTGAATATCACGATTTTTTTTCCGGTAGATGGATCAATGCGGTCATAATCATACAGACGCAGTGTACAATCAGCATTTCTTGAAATATTATAGGTCAATACACCGGTTCCAATGGCATGCAGTGTTCCTGCAGGAATATCGATGAATGCATCCTTAACCGCCTTCAGATATTTCAACAGGCCCTCCCAATCCTGCTGCTCTGTTTTCTCCTTGAATTCCGCTATTGTCTTTGCCTTGTGTCCAAACTGGATTCTGCCTTCCTCGGTAGTATCCAGAATGACCCATGCCTCCGGTTTTCCGCGGCCTCCGTTATATGCTCTGGCAAATGCATCATCCGGATGGAGCTGTACGGATAAATCAGCCATGGGATCCAGAATATTGACACGTACCGGCAGCTCCTCTGTATCACAGTTAAACCACTCCGGATACTGTTTGTATAATGCAGACAGTGTCATGTCCATTCCCGATACCTCACAATCCGCATGACCCTGTAATGCGACCACATTATAGACCTCCCCCAGCGGCTTTACATCCGTATGATAGTTGAATTCATTTTCCAGACGCTCTCCGCCTCCCCACATACGCGGTTCATAAAACGGTAGAATTTTAACGATTTTCTTCATATTCATCCTCCTGTGCCATCCAGATCGGCACGTTTTTTTCGTAATGCTCATAGGCTTTCGCGGATAGAGAACCATCCGTGATGATACCGTCAATTTCCTCCCATAAACACATGGTATGAAATCCGGACTCCCGAAATTTATCACTGTCTGCCAGTACATAGATTCGCTCACTCTGGCGAACCATGGCTTTTTTCGCCTCCAGCTCCTGATAGGAATGTGTTGTAGGCCCTTTTCTATCCAGAATACCGCTCGTCCCCAAAAAGCAGATATCCGCATGGACCGACTCAATCGCCTGCACGCACCAGCTTCCGGTCAGTGAACGGTTTTTCTCCCGTTTTTTTCCCACCGGTGAGAAATACATTATGACGCTCTGCATCCAGACACTCCCATGCGAGGAGTGAGTTAGTCACAATATCAAGCGGGCGATAATCATTCAATAGCTTTGCCAGCTCATGCACCGTCGTACCGGCATCCAGAAAAACGACTTTGGCATCCTCCAGAAAGCCAAGTGCACAGCGGGCGATTTCCTTTTTTCGGGAGCCATGCCCCATTCGTACAGGCAGCGCCTGCTCAATATCCTGCCGGGATAATGATGCTCCGCCATACTCCCTGTGTGCAATGCCGGCAGCTTCCAGGAAGGTTAGATCCTTGCGAATCGTTTCCATGCTTACCTGATACTGCTTAGCGAGCATCTGCGCTTTCACATAGCCATGCTCCTGCAGCATTCTGATGATTTCATTCCGGCGTTCAAAGGTTGGTATCTTCACGTTTTTTCTCCTTCCTGATGACAGTATACGAAATTTTCGCCATCACCACAAATTGCGATTAGTTGCGATTTTCTTTTATTGTATCACAAATATTGCGATTGCCTGCGTTTTAAAAATTATTTATTTCTAGAAAAGCCATATAAAAAGTATGCGTTTGCTATACTCCTACGCATACTTTTATCCATTCACCAGTTTGATTATATAACTACAATCCTGCCTTTTCTCTTGCCCGGGTGATGATCTCCATCACAATCAGACTCTCCTGCTGTCCTTCCTCTACCCGTTTCCAGTCCTTTTCACGCACAATGCGTTCAAATTCGATGAATTCAAACTTCATGCGATGGACATCCGGATGCGAGTTGAAGCGTCCTTCTTCCTTCGTATCACGGTATGTATATGCCACCGCAGAGCATACAGAGGCAGAGCCCTCCACCTCCAGATATCCGTTTTCACCTTCAATAACAGCCTGAGAAGGTCCCGCACAATCCTTTGCCGCAATGCATACGGATTTAAAGCTGCCATAATCCAGAATCAGAATACCGGATGTATCCACACGTTTTTCTATATTAGCGAAATACTGGACATCCTTCGGCATCCCGAACAGACCTGCGTTGAAATGCACATTGTACACATTCAGATCCATCAGTGCACCTCCGGCCATATCCGCATTAAACGCAGGTAGAACCTCTCCACGCTTGAATGCATCATAACGGGAAGAATACTGTGAATAGTTACAGGATACCACATGAATGCTTCCAACTCTGCTCAGTTGTTTCTTCAGCTCCAGATAATTCGGATAATACTGATTCGTAATTGCCTCCAGCAGCATGACATTGTGCTGCTTTGCAAGGGCAATCAGCTCCTTCAATTCATCCACATGTACCGTAAACGGCTTTTCGCAGATGACATGCTTGCCGGCTAAAATCGCTTTTTTGCTGAATTCATAATGCAGATGGTTATTGATTGCCACATATACGGTATCAATTTCATCCAGCTTCAGCATTTCCTCATAATCGGTGTATGTATGGGCGATCCCATGCTCCTCACTTAATTTCTTCAGCTTTTCCTCAGAGCGCTTGGTAGCACAAATTCCAAGCAGTTCGATTCCTTCGATGTCATGTACAAATTCCAGCAGACCCTGTACGACGATCATGCCTGCTCCTGCAATTCCTAATTTCATACCAGTTCCCTCTTCTTTCTTACCCATAATGTAGCATATCTTCCCGTTTATGTGAATATCTGTTTTAAATTTTTAGTGAGTTTCAAAACAAAAATGATGCATACAGCTTACTTCTATTCATGATGCTGTGTAGAGCTATCACGCGTATTCTTATGGCGGAATTTATGATACAAGATTCTGTGCATTGCATACATATGACGCGAACAGAAATCCGCAGGCTGGATAGCGGATTATATATTTTATCATACCACCTGTTTCACAAGGTATAAGCTTCGCCTCACTGACTTCAGCAAGTGCAATCATCGTTATAATTACTACATCATTTTCCTACTAAGCTATTTTCTTTTTTTCAATCTTATCCCATTCTCTGTTTTCACACCAGTATACCGTATTCGCTGCCGGATCAAACACCATGGATACCACCGTAGGACAGATGGTCTGTGCAGTCTGTTTTAAAACCTCAAAGCAGTCTGAAACATCAAAATCCTCACTTCTATTCTCCAGAAGCTCGACAGCCTTATGATATCTGTCCAGTCCCATCCAGGGGTGCCTTTCCGTGCTTCCTTTGAATGGTGAGAAATTTGTAAGAACGGAGTATTTCGGTTTTGATGCATACCGTATTCCCTGCCCCGGAATGATTTGTAAAACATTACCGGAGCGATCGGATAGCTGTGATTGAAAGGTGACACCCGGAACACTCGATACCGCTTCATGCTCAGCGATTGCTTTAATTTCATCCAGTGTTTTCTTTCTAAGCAGTAAGTCGATATCCAGATTGATAATATTGAGACTGTCCGCATTCGCAGGATTACTTCTTTCATCGAATGGCCAGCATGTCGGCATCGCTACAAAATCTCCTCTGGAATTAGCACCGAATAAGGGCAGCCAGCCTTCTTGATCGTCCTGTATGGCAATATACACTTTATCTTCCTCTGCCTTCACCCGATATTCCATATTCAAAATATCAAGATTAAAGCCGATGATTGTTTTATTGCCGTTTGAAATTATACTTGTACACATCGTATGTATCCTCCTGTTGTTTTCTCTATATTTTGATTCAGGATGGATGCTTTTGCATACACTGAATCTGTCGGTATCAATGACATATCCGTATCATAGCACATAATATTGTATTTGCGGGGAAAAGTTCATAAATTGTGGACCGTTATCCTTCAGAATTCACATGATGCAGGTGCTTATTATTTCTTATATGGAAGTTCTGTGTAGGGCAGTCCTTATGCAACTTTTAAATTTCAGGATAATAAAAAACAGGTCCCCTATGCTCTTCAATCGAACATAGGCTGTACCTGTCTCTCATTGATTTTATAAAATATCCTCCAGCTTTTTTTTGATCGAGAAGAATCAAAGCATGCCCCTCGATGCGGAAGATTCCTTCCTTTTCCATACGCTTCAGCTCCTGATTCAAAGAGGAACGACTCACATGCAGGGTATTTGCCCAGATGGTCTGTGAACGCGGAAGCGGTATCCGTTCATGCTCTGACAAATGATTCATACTCAGCAGCCAGTATGCCACGCGCTGCTGAATCGTCTGATACATCAGGCAGCTCAGCAGCATCTGATTGCGCAAGCCCCGTTTTGACAGATACAGCATAAACGCCGTCATCATTTCCGTATCCTCCTTCAGCATTTCCTCCAGATCGGATACATGCATCCAGGCAACGGTTGTCCGTCTTACTGCGACCAGCGTATACGTATACTGCCGCTTTCCTGTAAAATACAGCAGCTCAGGAAACACATCATTATCCTCAAAATAGGCACTGCACAGCACACTTCCCTGACTGGTATACTGCTCCGCCTTTAAAACGCCATCCACAACCATTCCGAAATGATCAATCGTGTCATTGATGGAATGCAGAATCTGCGAGCTTTTATAGGTTTCATACTGCAGCCTTTTCCCATAAATCTCATGGTGCATGCAGCGGTGGGCAAATATCGGCATAAGACCATAGGGTTCCTTGCGCATGGAAATCCTCCTTTATCCGTTTACAGAATCAGGCGAACACCGCATCCAGAAAGTCGCAGACATCATCGTAATCATGCTCTCCATGAAAGCGCCGCACCTCTTCACCGTTGCGATACACCGCCACAACAGGGATTCCCTGTACATGGCAGGCGGCAACGATATCCTTGTTGGCATCAACGTCCACATAGCGAATCAGGAAGCTGTTCGCAAACTCCTCCTGCAGGGCTTCTTCCAAAACCGGATGCAGTGCCTTACAGTGTACACAGCGCTCTGCACCAAACAGTACAAGCACCGGCTTCTCCTGCTGCTTCCATACCTTATCCTTCCACTCCGCCATGCCGCTGACCGGTTCAAACACCTCAGTATCTACGGAGAAAACCTTTTCGCGCCGGCTCAAATCTTCCTCATCATCGGTTGCCACACACAGTGCCACATCCTGATAATACGGCAGGGTTCCTTCCACATCAATCACCGTCTTTGCGCCAAGTGCTCCGGCATTCGGCATACGGAAGGTGGTATTGTCAATACGTGGAATTGCAATTTCTGTCGGTGTCGGCTCCTGTGGAACATAGCTGTACGGATAGCGGTAGCCGCGATAAATCATATTGTTCTTCGGACCTGTTTCATTATGCGTATAATATGGCGAAATCCACTCCCATACAATTTCATGATCTGCGGTTACCTCTATTATACGACCATCGCTTCCTTCTGTCACGAGCGTATTTCCATTCGGAAGACGCTGGGCACTGGAAACATAGGGACTATAGAATTTGCTGGCATCGGTTGGTATGGCATGCGCAAGCTCCTTCGGTGTCAGCTTCCACACAACCTCCAGTGTAATCGGGTTAAACTCCAGCACACGGCTGTAATCCCGCAGCGCATTCTTGGAGCCGTTGCGGCTGCCCGGATTCGGAACGCCATAGCCTCCCCAGCCTCCGTTGTCAAACACCATCAGGTTTCCTTCTCCCGGAAGACCCTTCGGTATCATATGGAAATGATGCTGTCCGATGATCCATCCAAGCTTCCTCAATTCCGGAGTTGCATTGAAATCCGGACCGATTTTCCACACGATCTTCCCGCTTTCCTTATCCAGAATGGCAAGGATATTCGCCTCACGGCAGTCAAAGATGACATTGTCCGGCTTAAAGCGCATATCCCCATGTTCATACCATTTATTCGGGCCAAGATAGCTCATGCAGTTCACATGCAGATAATCGCCGACACCACCGTCACTGGAACGCATATTCGGATCGCGTGCCAGAATATTTTTTCGCGGCCTCATCGAAGCCCAGCTCATCAAAATGATCCGAAATAGACCATTTCCATAAATGTTTCCTTCCCAATCCACCTCAATCATGGCATCATCCAGCAGCTTCTTATCGGAGATTGCCGGATTTTTAATGGTTTGATGAACCAGATCAGGGTATTCCCCTCCAATGGCTTTGCGTCCATTCCCGGCACATAATATCCAACCGGATTGCCTTCCCTTTGATAATCGTGGTGCTGCCGTGCCATCCAGCGGTGATCTCTTCCGGGATCGTTGATATGTTCAAATTTGTCAAATTCCCAGACGATATTCCCATCGTAATCGATTTCAATCAGATTCACACCATCCTGCATTCCGTAATCCGGATGGCGGTATCCGCTCAGCCCCATCACATAGCCGCCAGGCAAAAGCTTAGGCGGCATGGCGTGCATATTCCATCTGCGCACCTCATTGCCATTCATATCAAACAACAATACACCGTCATTGATCAAGGGTACGATCGTGTACCCGTTCCAGCATTTCTGCGGATCATATACGGTTACTCCGTGTGGAAAAACGTAAGGCTGTCCCATATTGCATTCCTCCATTCTATGGTTTTGCTATGCCTCTTTACCATTCTTTTTTATCAATTTCCCATGTTCAAACATTGCACTGGATAAGGTTCCATCCATATGCAGCAGCTGGTACAGCAGGGTCTGTCTGGTGATATCCTGACGAATGACTGTATAATCATCCTGTAAGGCCTCCTCCAGCTGTGTCACCTGTTCAATCTGTGAGCTTTCATACGGATTATAGAATAGAAAAGCAACTCTGCCGGAATCCGGTGTCAGAATGCTCTTCAGCTGATTTCTCTCCCTGCAATACCGCTCACTTGCCGTAGCGGCAATCGCTCCGTCTGCGGCTGCGGTGACCACCTGACGCAAAAAGGTCTGTGTGCAGTCCCCCACTGCATAAATGCCGGGAACACTGGTTTCCTTTTTCTCATTCACAAGAATATATCCCTTTGCATCACAGGCAACCACATTCTGTACAAACGCTGTCTGCGGCACCATGCCGACAAAGAAGAAGATACCGTCCGCACGCACTTCCCGTGTTTCACCGCTGACAACGTTTTTCAGGATTAACCCGCGGACCTCCTCATCCCCCAGAATTTCCTGCAGGGTGGTGTTCCAGACAAAATCTATTTTCGGATTTGCATAGGCTTCAGCCGCTGCCATTTCATTACAGTCAAGGTGCCCCTTCTCATGCAGGACGATAACGGTTACCTTTTTTGCGAAATGCGTTAGATATCCGCTTTCCTCAATTGCCTGATCGCCGGCTCCCAGTACATAGATTTCCTTATCCCGGAAAAACTCCGCATCACAGGTAGCGCAATAGGCGACCCCATGTCCGGCAAGCTCGATTTCATTCGGAATACCGAGAACCCTCGGCTTCGTCCCCGTATCCAGAATCACACAGTCACCGATAAAATCTCCGCGGCGTTTTGTGTGTACAAGAAACGCACCGTCCTCCATCGTTTCCAATCCGGTTACCGTAGTCCGCTTGAAGACATTGGTGGCATACGACTGGGCATGCGCCTTGAATTTCTGCATCAGACCTGCACCGCTGTCAGAAATAAAGCCCGGATAATTTCGGATTTCTCTGGTGTCGTTGATACGTCCGCCAAAGCTTCCCTTCTCAATCATGAGGGTTTTTCGTCCGGCTCTTCCTGCATAAATGGCAGCTGCCAGACCGGCAGGTCCTCCTCCGATAATGATGACATCATAGCGTTCTTCCATACATCCTCACTCCTTTGCATGATGGTATGTCATACTATATTTATGTTCTCCCTCTCTCCCTGCACCGAGCACGACCCAGATACCGCAGATCAGTGTCAGAAGCAGACAGTAATAGGAGGACAGGAAAATTTGAAACGGTGTGACAACCGGCAGATAGGCATGATTTGCGGCCAGCTGATTGATCACAGTAACAGCTCCCATGACAAAGGCGCTGTTGATTGGTATGATTGCTGTTATATTCGTTGTCATCGCAGTTAACAGAATACTCCTGCGTTCCGGTGATATTCCGGCCTTTTTTTCCAATGGTATCCGCAATATCCTTAAACATGAGAATGGAAGGCAGCACACAGCCTGCCAAAAGAATATTGACGATACCGACGCCAAGGGAAATCATCGCCTCTGCACCGCCTACATGCTGTAGCGCTTTTCGTGATGTGAGATAGTTGCAGCATTTCTCCATCATTCCGCCCTCTACGGCAATCGCAATCAGACCATAGAGCAGGATGGTGGAAATGATGATATCGACCACGCCGGATAAGCCGTCAAACAGAATGCCGTGCAGCTCCTGTGTTTCATACTGAATGCTGATCAGATCAGAAAACCGGAACAGTCCGGTTGCGATTCCGACGATTATACCTGCCACAATCGCATAGGTGACGCCGACAAACAGATCACTTGTTTTAAAGCAGATTATCAGCAGAAGCAGAATCGGCAGCAGCATCCACAGTCCCTTTGGATTGCACATGCTCGCAAGCAGCTCGGGATTCTGTGCGCTTCCACTGGTTCCCAAAGCATAAAACAGAACAGCGGACAGAATTCCTGCGATGAGCAGATACGGCAGACGCTGTTTCATTACACGCAGCAAATCAGCTCCCTTGTTTGTGACAGGATCATGCTGGGAGGCAATCGTCGTATGAATGACCTGAGAGCTTGGGGAGAGTGCATCCCCAAAGAAAATGCCGCTCAGCATAGCCCCTGTCAGAATCGCAGGATCAGCGCCCATCAGCACCCCTGCCGGATAAAAAACTCGGCACAACGGCCAGAAGTGCCGCAATCGGTGCACCTGCGCCCATGGAAATAAGCGAGGATACAAGAAAACAGAAAACCGTGAAGCTTCCTCCGCTCAAATGCAGATGCATGCCAATCCAGACAAGCCGGAGCCGATCTGTCCGACAGCCAGAAGCTTGGAAAGATACCGATCACCATGAGACATAATCAGTCTGGCATTTCCATACTGGGCAAGACCGTGTACGATGGCATCCCAGTAATGCGCCTTGTCAGCACATAGGAGGAATCCGATCAGAATGGCAAGTACCGCCGCCAGAATCAGCGCCTTCATAGAGTAATAATGAAAACAGATCATGATGATACCGCTCAGCAGAACATACAGTACGATGGGCAGTACGGCGAATTCCTGATGCATATGGAATTTCAATAAAGCGTTTACATCGTTCTTTTTCATATAGCCACCAACCTTGGATCCACCCCTATGATAACACTCCCTTTTTCCTGTTACGTGTTGGCATTCCAACAGTTTCTCACTTTTTGTGAATAAAATAACAAATTAAAAAATCAGCGATTTTTCACAAGAAAGAGGTTGGGTGAACAGTACAGAATATGATGTGCCGTCAGGATTGAGAATAGAGGTTTTTCAGGCTGTGCAAATGCAGAGCAGATGAGGAAAAGCCTTTTTCTTTCACAGCGGACATGCAGGAAATGTATAGCGAAATATGTGTGCCGTATACGACAGCAAGGCGTTTTCGGGAATATGAAAAAAAGACTTCGTTTTTAATCAAGATGAAGTCTCTGTTCTCATTCATTTTCAAAAAAGGAGAATTGCTGGCAGCATGTGTGCGATCTGCTTTCTTCTCTGTACCTATAGATTTTGGTTCCCGCATGTTTACGGCTCTTCGCCCGATCTGTAATCATAGCGCTTCTTTATGACACACAGATCAGATTTTATTCATGAAGTGTACCTCTTCTTTATGTATATTCGTATATATTCGCATAACTTGATCTCTGCTGCTTTTATGATAGATGAGATATCCATCTGCATCCGTTTTGAAGGTAACCGTAAGCTCGCCAACCTTACAGGTATGCAATTGATCATCATCCGTTTCGCAGATACGCACATAGTCCTCAAGTGCAGCATTCTCCAGGGTTTGTTCAAAGGTCTGTTTGTCCCAGCGTATGGTGTTGAAGCCCTGAGGCAGCAGACCGGTATCCGCTATGTTCACCTGTGCCATAAGCCCTGACTGCTTTGTCTGTTCGATATGGAAAGAAGCTCCCTTTTCATCCGTATAGGTGCCGCTGAATTCATAAGGGGCATATACATCGTTTGGCTTGGCTGTAGTATCCTCCGTGCTGCTGGATTTACGAATACTAAGATCTACAAGCTGACCCTTTTCATTCTCCTGCTTCAAATGAAAGCTATCTGCGGCTTCCAGTTTTTTTAAGGCTGTATCCAGCTGTGCTACAGTATCCTTGTCCTTCTGAAATTCCTCGACATCCCTGTCAGGCTCAGCGCTGCATGCACAGCATAGCAGCATCAGTATACAGCATCCGATTTTCTTCATCATTCTATTGTACATTTGCATGCCGATTGCTTAGGCTCGCACTCCTTCTTTCCTTAATTGTACACGAGAAAAGCTGAATTGTCTTCCATATAGTTAAGATTAGACAGCGTTTTATTCAGAAGCTGCTTCTATTATGGCTGTAATCGGAGTTAGCTTGCCAACTGTGATGCTTCGCATACTTCTGAAGCTGATACTTTTAAAATATAGGATAAGCTTGATGAGACAAAATGTTTTTCAATATATTTTATTTTTTACGTTCATTATTATGGTAAAATGGATGCATAGGTAAATCAAAGTTAGGAGTTATTATATGGAAAGTTTAGATAATATGTTAAACATTGGAAAAGAAATGAAAAGAAAGCTTTTCTCAATCGGTGTCAGGTCATCAGAAGATTTAATTAGACTAGGTAGTAAAGAAGTGTTTTCTCAATTAAAAGAACAGTATCCAAACGTATGCTTAGTTCATCTATATGCACTGCAAGGTGCAATTGATAATGTCGATTATGATAAACTTCCGGATGAAGTCAAACGTGATTTAAAGCAATTTCATGATCGTATAAAAGATAAATAGAAGTGCATAAATTAGTTTTTATTCAATGGCTATAAAGATAAATCACGATTGGAGGAGGTATTTTATGTTTAATGAAGTATGCATATATGAGGCAAAGCTGACCAAGTTAGATGAAATTGAAGAACTGATGAGGGAAGTGGCGGAATTTTACTTGGAGCAAGATGGTGTTATTGATGTACATTATATAAAACGTACTCACAGACAAAAAGATTTCAATGCAGTTAAAGAGGGAGAATTACCTGTTCGTCTTACAAGAAATGTAGGTAAGGTAACATATGTCTTGTATTGGGTGATGGAAAATGAAGAAGTTCATGCAAGAGTTGGAAAACTGGGTTTGGAAAAGTTCTATAAGCGTTGGAATAGGTGTTTGATCACAATGCCCAAAATAATTCTGGGTGAGAATATTGTTTGATTTACAAATTTCAGTTTATTGAAACTTAAAACAAGGAATTATGGAGGTTGATAACGTGAATACACCTGCATTGGTAACAAAACGTTTGATTTTACGAAGATTCACAGAAAAGGATATGAAAGCTCTTTTCCTCATTTTGAAAGATGAGGAAGTTAATAAATTCTTACCATGGTATCCTTTGAAAAATTTTAGAGGAAACAAGGAAATTTTATGAAGAAAGATATGCTTTGAAATACGTACAGCCGCAGGCATATGCGTATGCAATCTGTTTAAAAGAAGATAATTTTCCTATAGGCTATGTCAATGTTGATATGGAAAAAACATCATGACTTTGGTTATGGACTTCGGCAGGAGTTTTGGCATAGGGGAATTGTTACAGAAGCAGGGAAAGCAGTCATAGAACAAGTGAAAACAGATGGTTTGCCTTATATTACGGCAACGCACGATAAAAACAACCCGAGAAGTGGGAATGTTATGCGAAGGGTAGGGATGACCTATCGTTATTCCTATGAAGAACAATGGCAGCCAAAGGATTTTCCTGTAATATTCAGAATGTATCAGCTCAATTTTGATGGTAATGAGGATTTTGTGTATAAGACGTATTGGAATATGTATAGCAATCATTTCATTGAGAAATTAAAATTTGATAAGAAATAATCATAATAGATTTTACTGTTTATATCACATTGTGACGGATATAACAATTATTTTTTTGTTAAGCATGCTGATGAAAAGCGACATTCCAAAATACCTGAAAATCAAAGCAGAACAGGTAAATGGTCTTTTCCTGCATAAAATTTTGCAATGCTTTACCATCTTTATCGATTTCACTTTTCCTTCAGTTGTCTAAATCTATTCACTATGGAGTACCATAAGCTATAAACAAAAAGTATGACATTATGAGAATGCAGCTTTTCAACACCGCTAAGACAGATCGTGAGTATTCCTATGATGATGTCAAAATGATATCAAAATAGAAATTTTAAGTAGCCGTTACCTCAATTTTATGATATAATAAACCCTGCAAATGATGTGCCCGTAGCTCAATTGGATAGAGTATCAGATTCCGATTCTGACGGTTGCAGGTTCGATCCCTGTCGGGTGCGCCAGAATATTATAGAAGCCCTGTTGTTCAGGGTTTTTTTCTATTCCTTATACAGCATAAGAAACAACTTGCGATTTCTTCACATTCTGTCCAAATCAGAATGTTTTAGAAAACACTCGAAAGCATTATGAAGTATAGCTTTATACAAATAGTCACTTAATATCATTTTAAGTAAGACTACTTCATGATTACAGTATCTCCCTAATAACCATTTACAGAATAAAAGCGGCGAGCAGACGCTAACGCATCAAGCTCGCCATTATTTATTTACAGTGTGTTCCTTTTCTTATTTTTGAGGCTGTTAAAATAGAAATCACTATACCAGAAGCTACTAAGAGTAACACCCAAAGCGATCTGTTAGATTTATCTCCGGTTTCCGGTACTTCTTTTGTCCCTGGTGTGTTCACATTCACTGAAGACTCCAATTCATTCTCCTTTTCATTATACCAGGAAGGACTAGTTACATTATCCTTTACCCCCTCATCGATATCAACACTATCCTTTCTGTAATACAAAAACTTGGCAAAAGCTATTTCCTCCCTCCTTAATGATTCCAGTTTCTCCCGATTTTTTCCACCTGTAGGCTTTGTTGTTATCGGTATCCTCTCACTGTATAGCGAATTCCGGAAGGAAGTCCTTTTAGCAGCAATACTCTCTTCATGCTTCAAAACAATGTTCGCTACACCCTGCTTAAATCTCATGTCTCCATAAATCACCCGTAATTCTCTTATCACTCAGAGTCACGGTAAATGTAAAGTCCTTTTTCTGTTCTTCTTCATTTCCGGCTACTGTATTTA
>ENA-OQAB01001038-OQAB01001038.1-human-gut-metagenome-genome-assembly--contig:-NODE-1038-length-13709-cov-2.278162_pt1 | contig 13709 bp, 16 predicted proteins | sample MGYA00242490_ERZ504517 | MGnify/ENA primary metagenome ERZ504517 (study PRJEB26092, sample SAMD00036298) | human gut metagenome | host: Homo sapiens | study: EMG produced TPA metagenomics assembly of...
CTTTGGGACAACGGAATAAAGTATGAAATTGACAGGGTGCTGCAAATTCGCAATAAAGCCTCCTCAGTAGGTGGCTGCGGTCTTTGCTATGAATGCGTGATTCAGGGACAGAAGCGGGATTTGTATTTTGAACGCACACGCTGGTTTTTGGAGAGTACAAAGCCATAGACCGTATGGAGAAAAAGAAGTGTGTGCATACTAACAGCGGAGGGATAACCATGATTTCCAATATAGCAAAAATAACCGTGTATGTAAAAAACAGTGCAGAAGCAAAAAAAGTTTTGGACAGAGAATATGGGCTTTGTCATCCGTGAGGAACAGCTGATGGGACCCGGCATGACATGGCTGGAAACAGCACCGGATTATCATGCACAGACAACGATTGTCCTGTTTGAACGCTCCCGTATGGAAAAAGCCAATCCGCAGGTATCTACAGCACATCCGTCTGTTATGTTTACCTGTGCGGACATTGAAGAGGAGTATCACCGTTTACTAAGCAACGGTGTCATTGTAGATGACATTCAGAAGTACCCCTACGGAAGGATGTTCAGCTTTTATGACCAGGATCACCAGGTGTATCTGCTAAGAGAAGCATAAGGGACAGGCGAGGGCCTGCCCTTTTTAAACAACACAGATCATGCGCTATACAAAACAGCTTCCTTACCTGCGCGCGTTCATAAGCAAAGCTAATCAGCACCGTGGATTCTGATTGCGGCTCAGCAGGAATATAACGACTGCCACCAGCAGAATACTGCCGATTCCCAAAATCGGAAACAGTACGATGCCGCCGATAATTGAAACACTGATGATGCTGACAGAAAGAATTACCGAGGATGTTCGCGGACTGGAACGGACACGTTTTGCCATGCTTTGACACCTCCTTCCTCTTTACTATATGATTTCCTTTGTTTTCCTGTCTGTATTCGTCGAACGTTTTGTAGAGCTTTCTGCTTCGGAACGTGAAATATTGTGAAATAAACTGGTTATACTAACAAAAGCAGCGTATGAAGTTCATATGCTATAGAATGACGAGGATGGTGAAGATATGAAGTATCGTTTAAATACACAGGTTTCCGCAATTCTGGATACAGCAAGAGAGGAATGCCAGAGAGATTGGGCAACAATTATGTCGGAAGCGAGCATCTATTGCTTGCGATATTAAAGGATACCGCAACACCGCTGTCACGGCTGTTATGTGCACAGGGTGTATATTATTTTCAGCTCAAGGAGGATTTAATGGTTCTTTTTGGACTGAAGGATCAGGATGTGGAGGAGCTGCAGATTACACAGGTCGTGGATGATATCCTGGAGCGCGGAATGTCACTGTCTTCCAGAAAACAAAATACAATGATGGATGTGGATTCCCTGACACTGGCACTGCTGCAGACAAACAGCTGTGTGGCAACGGAGATACTGCATCGCTATGATGTGGATGAAGAGGTGGTGTTGCTGCAGATGGAGCATGGCAGTATGAGCGAGCTGGATAAATCAGTGAGCTTCGCAATCTGAATATGTGCGGAGCGAATCAGGATATCGTGGGAAGGGATGCGGAGCTGAATTTTATGATTTCCGTACTGTCGCGCAAGGATAAGGCAAATCCGCTGCTGATTGGTGAGCCCGGTGTCGGAAAGACCGCTCTGGTGGAAAAGCTGGCCGGTATGATTCAGCAGAATCTGGTTCCTTCGCTGAAGGATGCCTGTATTTATGAGCTGCATTTGAATTCACTTGTGGCAGGCACCAAGTACCGCGGTGATTTTGAGGAAAAGCTGCAGAATATCATCCGTCTGCTGGAGAAGTATCCCAATGTTATTTTATTTATTGATGAAATCCATCTGATGATCGGTGCCGGAAAATCCGAGGGTTCAATTGATGTTTCCAGTGTGCTGAAGCCGTATCTGGCAAGAGGTGTTATCAAATGTATCGGGGCAACCACCATCGAGGAATATGAAATGTATATTGAAAAGGATCGTGCGCTGGAGCGCCGCTTTCAGATCATTACCATACGGGAGCCGGATGTTGAGGACACCATTAAGATGCTAAAGGCAAAGAAGAAGGAATACGAGGATTTTCATAATGTAAAGATTCAGGAGAAGGTTCTGGAACAAATCGTGAAATACTGTGCATATTACATGCCGCAGAGGAAGTTTCCGGATAAGGCGATTGATGTGCTGGATCTGGCTTGTGTCGGTGCTAAACGGCAGAGTGAGCGCAGTGTAAGTGAGGACATGGTACGGGATGTCATAGAAAAGCTGACGGATATTCCGCTGGCTTCCCGTAATCGTCTGCAGGAGCTGAAAAAGCATCTGGAAACGACCATGGTTGCGCAAAAGGAGGTTATCCGCAAGCTGATGGGTCAGCTGGAGTGGATCGAACAGGGAATCATCAGTGAACGGCCCCTTGGTGTATGGCTCTTTCTGGGGAATCAGGGCGTTGGAAAAAAGACGCTGATTCATCAGTTTAACCGCCTGTATTTCAATCAGGAGGATATGGTGGAGCTGGATATGGCGGCATTGGAGCACAATCTGGATCATAACCTGTCCAAGCTGCGCAGAAATCCCTATACCATAGTGAATGTAACCAACCTGCATATGGCAAATGAAGCAATGCTGCAGTTTTTAAAGCAGGGCATTGAACGCGGCTATCTGGAGCGTGACATACAGAAAATTGATCTGCGCCACAGTATAATGATTATGAGCGGTGATTTTCCTTGTTCCAGTGTGAGTGCGCTGAAGTTTCAGGAAACCAGTGATCCGCTGCTGCAGGTGAAGCGCAGCCTTGGCGCTTCCTTTACGGCACTGTTTGACGAGGTATTTGTATTCCATGATCTGGAACAGAAGGATAAGGTTACTGTCATGAAAAATATACTGAAAAAATGGAAAAAGACGATGGAGGAAACTGCGATTCTGGAGGCAATCGAATCCAGCAGTACGCTGGATGAGGCCGCAAAAAAGCTAAAGAAAAAATCGTAAAGGCCTGATGCCGTGCAAGGTTTCAAAACGGAAAAGCCTCTGTAGTCCTATAGAGCCATCCTTTGATACAGCAGCCTTTCCTATATAGCTTCTGCTTCTTTTCGGAAGCTGGAAGAGGAACAGAGGATTTTTATGTCTTTCATAGATGCCGTGCGGCTTTTTTTGGAAGCTACAGGGCATAATAGAAATTGTTATGCTCTTTTTCATTTTTCGTTCAATTAAAACACAAGACTAAAAAGGCGACAGACATCTGCTGTTATTAAGGCAGCTGTACAGTCGTCTTTTGTTGTATCTCATCTTATATTGTCTCCTTATTCATGATCATATCCAGTATTTCATATCACTTTTTTCACAGGTTCACCTGCTTCGGTTACGGCATTTGCCTGTCGATTTACGAATTATCAGCTCCGGTTCATATTCCAGCCGCAGGATATATTTATGTCCCCTGCTGCGGGTGTCCTTGTTATTTTTCTTATAGATCATGTCAACGGCTTCCTTCCCTTTGAGGATGGAGGCATGTTCAACGCTTGTTAGAGAAATATTCGGCATAGAGGAAAGATGGATGTTATCAAAGCCTGCGACAGAGTAATCCTGCGGTATCCGATATCCCTGCTGCGTGAGAGCGGCCATGACACCAAAGGCAGTCATATCATTGTTTCCTACAAAGGCAGTTGACGGTGTATGCTCCTTTAATGCTTCCAGAGCCAGATCAAAGCCGGTCATATACTCGGAGGATTCCGATGGATATTGCCTGTAGGTGGCAATGGAAGGGGTTTTTACAAGAATATTATCCTGGCTCTGTCCATGCTCCTCAAATGCTGCTTTTAATCCTTCCAGACGATGCAGCCTGGATATTTCCTTTGCTTTGATGGGGGTGGAGACAAAGGTGATGTGCGTATGCCCGAGTCCCACCAGATATTCTCCCATAAGATATCCGGTTTTTCTGCCATCCAGCTCAACGGAATCAAAGGTACAGCCTTCCGGCTTGTCACCGATGGATACAACGGGGATCTGCTTTGCCAGTGCATTGGCTTTGGTAATTCGCGTTGGAGGATACAGACAGATGGCTCCCGCCAGCTGCAGTCCTGCGAGCATATCAAAATAAAACTCTTCCTGTGCAGCATCCCGCATGGTCGTTACCGTGAAAACCGAATAGCCATACTCACCTGCCTGCTCCGTAATGGAATGCACCAGTGTGGCGTAATAGCCGTTTGATAACAGCGGAGTCAGAACAACGATGGTTTTATCCATCTTACTGGAGGCGTCAGCTGTTTTTTTACCGGCTTTTGATATCCCAGCTTTTTTGCGGCAGAAAGCACCAGCTCTCTGGTTTCATCAGAAAAGGATACATTCTGTTTGTTGCTGAGTATCATGGAAACACTGGATTGCGAAACACCTGTATATTCTGCAATATCGCGTGTTGTTACCTTATTTCTTTTTCCCATGGGACATCTCCTTTAAAAATTATGATTTATTTTGATTAACAGCAGATTAGTAATCAGATTATCAAATGATTACTAATATTATATATTTGATTAACAGGAAAAGCAAGCAGTCATGCACAGGAATTCGACCAGGGGGGACCAGTTACAGAGGGAGAAGAAAGAGGAGGGTGTTAATCAAAGTGCTGTGATTGATAAAAAAGCTGTAGAAAGCCTTTGTTTAAAGGGATACAGGGGTTTGACAGTCTGTATTTTATGGAGTAAATTTAAGGTGGTTAAGGAAGTATGAAAAGGCTTACAGGAGGTTGGTAGAATGTATGATGTAGCAATTATCGGAGCAGGAATCGCCGGCTGTTCTCTTGCATATGAGCTTGGGAAATATCAGATCAAGGCGGTACTGATCGAAAAGGAGAATGATGTATCGGTAGGGACGACAAAGGCGAACAGCGCCATCATTCACGGCGGCTATGATCCGCTGCCGGGTTCGAAGATGGCGAAATACAATGTCGCAGGAAATGCATATATCAAGGAGCTGTGCGGAAAGCTTGATATTCCATACAAACAGATTGGTGCACTGATTATGGCATTTTCCGAAGCGGATGAAAGAACGCTCGAAGAGCTGAAAAACCGTGGCATCCAGAACGGTGTAAAGGACATGGAAATCTGGGATAAGGAGCGTTTGCATAGGGAAGAACCTCATGTATCTCAGGAGGCGAGAGCTGCACTGTATTCACCGAATGTCGGAATCGTCAGTCCATGGGAGCTGGCACTGGCACTGGCAGAGGTTGCGGTAGAGAATGGTGTTGAGGTAAAGCTGAACACGGAAGTAAAAAATATAGAGAAAACGGATACAGGGTATTCCGTTGAAACCAATCAGGGTGTTATTGATGCGGTTTGCGTATGCAATGCGGCAGGTGTGTTTGCGGATGAGGTTAATGAAATGGTGAATGACGCCACCTTTAAGATAGAGCCGAATAAGGGAGAATACTATCTGCTGGACAAGAGTCAGGGAAATCTTGTCAGCCATGTCATCTTCCAGTGTCCAAATGAAAACGGAAAGGGTGTTCTGGTTGCTCCGACAGTGCATGGTAATCTGATTGTCGGACCGGATTCACAGCCAACCTCCAGGGAGGATGTATCCACAACCGCGGAGGGCTTAAGCTATGTGCGTAATACCGCATTGAAGTCCATTCCGGATATCAATTTCCGTGAATCCATTCGTAATTTTGCAGGTGTTCGTGCAAGAACGAAGGAGGACGATTTCTTTGTATATGAAGATCCCGAAAACCGTCTGTTCTACAATATCGCAGGGATGGCATCTCCGGGCTTATCATCTGCCCCCTAGCCATTGCGCTGGACGTTATTGAAATGATGAGGGAATCCGGTCTGCCTCTGACAAAAAAGGAAGCATGCATGGATACGAGAAGTGTTGTGCGGTTCCGTGAAATGAATCATGAGGAGCGCACGGCGCTGATCAAGGAGCATCCGGAGTATGGAAAAATCATCTGCCGCTGTGAAACAGTGACAGAGGGAGAAATCATTGATGCCGTGCATCGTCCGATTCCGGCTGTATCCATTGATGCTGTAAAACGCCGCTGCAATGCGGGGATGGGACGCTGTCAGGGTGGCTTCTGCGGCCCTCGTGTTCAGGAAATTATCGCAAGAGAGCTGAAAAAGAATTTGAAGGATGTACCGCTGGATCGGGAAGGTATGATTCTGATTACAGGGGAAACAAAAGCAGCTGGAGGTGAACAGGAATGAAATATGATGTTATCGTTGTCGGCGGAGGGCCGGCAGGTCTGGCATCTGCGCTGGAAGCCTGGAAGCAGGGGGCAAAGCATATTCTGATACTGGAGCGTGATCAGGAGCTGGGCGGTATATTGAATCAGTGTATTCACAACGGGTTTGGTCTGCACCACTTCAAAGAAGAGCTGACCGGGCCGGAATATGCAGGAAAATTTATCGAAATGCTGAAGGATACCAATGTCGAGGTGCTGCTGGATACCATGGTGCTGGATATTGATGAGGAAAACCATTGCATTCATGCTATGAATAAAAAGCAGGGCTATATGCAGCTGGAAGGAAAGGCAATCGTGCTGAATATGGGATGCCGCGAGCGTACCAGGGGAGCCATTGCGATTCCCGGAGATCGTCCTGCCGGTGTCTTTACTGCAGGAGCAGCACAGCGTTATGTAAATATTGAAGGGTATATGGTTGGTAAACGGGTATTGATTCTCGGTTCCGGTGATATCGGTTTGATCATGGCGCGCCGTATGAGTCTGGAGGGTGCGAAGGTGGTCGGCTGTGTGGAGCTGTGTCCGTATTCCAACGGTTTGAACAGAAATATTGTGCAGTGTCTGAACGATTATGATATTCCGCTGTATCTCTCTCATACCATTACAGATATTCAGGGAGATAAACGCGTGGAGCGTGTCATTGTTCAGGAGGTTGATGAAAAGCGGCAGCCGATTCCCGGAACAGAGATCACCTTCGATGTGGATACTGTCCTGTTATCAGTCGGTCTGATTCCGGAAAATGAGCTATCCAGAGCTGCCGGACTGCAGATGGATCCGAGAACAAACGGTCCTGTGGTCTATGAGAATATGGAAACCAGTGCAAAGGGTATTTTCGCAAGTGGAAATGTTGTGCATGTGCATGATCTTGTGGACTTTGTGACAGCGGAGAGTGAGCGTGCCGGAAGAAGTGCTGCAATTTATGCGATGCAGGGAAATCCGAAAGCCGGAAGATGTATTGAAGTGAAGAACGGGAACGCGGTGAATTACACAGTGCCGCAGAAAATCCGTATGAATAACGTGGATAAGTTTGTGGAAGTGATGTTCCGGGTGAATAATGTATATAAGGATATGGAAATTTGTGTCATGAGCGGGGATCAGAAGCTGGCAGGATTCAAACGCGAGCATATGGCTCCGGGTGAAATGGAAAAAATCGTTATACCGAAAATGCTGCTGGAGAAGGCAGGCGATGAAGTGATCATCCATGTGGAAAAGGCAGGTGCATAGGATATGAAAAATTTAATATGTATCGTATGTCCGAAGGGCTGTCATCTGAGTGTTGATGATGAAAACGGATATACTGTTACCGGCAACAGCTGTCCAAGAGGGGCGGAGTATGGGAAAACAGAGCTGAATTGATCCCAGACGCATTATCACATCAACAGTGCGTATTACTGCAAAAACGGCAAGACGAGTTCCGGTGAAAACCGAGCAGAGCATCCGAAGGGCAGGATTATGGATGTCATGAAGGCACTGGAAAGCATCGATGTCAAGGCACCGGTATCTGCGGGAGATGTTGTCTTAAAGGATGTCGCAGGTCTCGGTGTAAATATTGTTGCGACAAAATCGGTAGAGCAATAAATAAAGCAAAGTATAGGATACAAAACAGACACATAGCTGTTTCAGCGGATGTGGAAAGACGGTCGGCGGTTACCCGTATTGGAATAGCTTGAACCGTTATAAATGAGAAGATCAGAGTCTATTGCAGCGAACAATAGAAGCAGATCTTCTTTTTTTCATATTTATAGATTAGAAACAGGCGGGATTTACAAGGAGCCGCATGACTTTGGTCCCCTTACATGAAAGGAAGTGCAGGTTTTCTATACCCGATATTCTTTGTATAATGAAACCCAGTGGAAGCGTATAATTCAAACATAAAATAATGCCAGTGCCCCAAGGATATGGAAGCGCAATACGATGCATAATGTGGGGTAGGCATCATAATTTATATCTTGTATTTACTTTCCCTCCTATGATGGAAACACTGAACAAAGGATAGTATAAAATCTATTCGCTGCCTTCTGCAGCATATACAGAGACCCTTGTTTTCTGGTATAATGAAGCTGCAAAGAAAAAGAAAGCGTGGTGGTTATGAATGAGTCCCAAGCCCGAGGGTATACAGATACTAGATACAGGGGATGATCACTTGCCGCCATCGTGCAGATGATAATTCTCCCATTTTAGAAAAGGAGAATAGAATGAAACGAACGATAACAGAAGAAAACCTGCTGGATCTGCTGCTGCATGGAAACAGCACAGGATCTGCAGGATACGATTGATACCATACACCCGGCGGATATTCTCGATCTGCTGCACAAGCATAAGGAGCATGCACAAAGTGTATTAAAACCCGTCTGCCGGAATGATATTCTTGCGGATATCGTCGAGGAAAGAGGACGATGAAGACAAGTATGAGCTGTTAAAGCGCTTCTCTGACAGCAAATGCAGCGTCATATAACTGGATGAAATGAGCAGTGGATGAAAATCACCGATTTGATGGGAGAGCTGGAGGAAGACGAGCAGGCTGACATTCTGAAGAAGATGGATTCTGAGGATCAGGAGGATGTCCGTAAGCTGATGAGCTTTGATGCTGAAAGTGCCGGTGGTATCATGACAACCGAATTTATTCGTATATACGCAAAGAATACTGTAAAGGATACCCTGCAGTTTTTACAGAAGAATACCGATGAAGAAACGACCTATTATTTATATGTCGTCGATAGGGAGGATGTGTTAAAAGGAGTTGTGTCACTGCGCGATATCGTAACATCATCGTTTGATACACCAATCATGGATATCGTGAATCCCAATGTAAAGACGGTGTTGTACAGTGATGACCAGGAGGAGGTTGCCCATCGCTTTGAAAAATACGGCTTTATTCTGATGCCGGTTGTAGATGAGCAGCAGCATATGCTGGGAGTCATTGAGTTTGACGATATCATTGATGTTATTCAGGAAGAGAATACCGAGGATATCCATCATCTGGGTGGTGTCAATAAGGAGGAACGGGTGGACTCCAGTGTAAGGGAATCCTTTTCCAGCCGCATTCCATGGCTGATTGTAAATCTTTTTACTGCAGTTCTTGCGGCAGCCGTTGTCAATATGTTTGAGGCGACGATTGCACAGGCGGTTGCACTTGCGACGGTCATGCCGATTGTAACTGGAATGGGTGGCAATGCGGGAACACAGACATTAACCATTGTTGTACGCGGTCTTTCCCTCGGTGAGCTGACAAAGGAAAATGCCGTCGTGATTCTGCTGAAGGAGATTGGTGTCGGTATATTAAGCGGTATCGTCATAGGTATTGTCGTGGCATTCGGGGCAATGCTGATGGAAAGCAATCCGATCTTCGGACTTGTCACCGGGGCAGCTATGTTTCTGAATATGATTCTGGCAAATCTGGCAGGATACTTTATACCGGTCATACTGGAAAAGCTGCATGTGGATCCTGCTCTTGCCAGTGGTGTGTTTGTTACTACAGTTACGGATGTCATGGGATTTTTCATGTTTCTGGGACTGGCCACATTAGTGCTTCCGTATATAATATAGCGAATGATGCACAATATGAGTAGATAATTGGAAAGGAGTTTTAGAATGAAGGCGTTGATTACAGGTGCCAGCAGCGGAATCGGGCGTGATATGGCAAGGGTTCTGGCTGCTATGGATATTGATTTGATTCTGGTCGCAAGGAGAGGGGATCGGCTTCGTGAATTAAAGAGGGAGCTTGCCGTTTCCGTTGATATCGTCATACTGGATGTTTCTGTGAAGGAAAACTGTCTTGCACTGTATCAGCGTTTCCGTAATGATTCTGTCGATATACTGATCAATAATGCAGGCTTCGGTGATTTTGGTGAATTTACACTGACGGATTTGGATAAGGAGCTGAATATGATCTCTACCAATATTCAGGCAGTGCATATTCTTAGTAAACTGTTTCTGCGGGATTTTGTTAAAAAGGACCGTGGTTATAATCCTGAATGTCGCATCCAGCGCGGCATTTCTGCCGGGACCTTTGATGGCTACCTATTATGCGACAAAAGCATATGTTGAGCGTCTGACACTGGCTATGCATAAGGAGCTTCAGAAAAGAAACAGCCATGCTTCTGTCAGTGTTCTCTGTCCGGGACCTGTACAGACTGAGTTTGACCGTGTCGCAAATGTCAGGTTTATGATGAAGGGAAAGACAAGCATGGATGTCGCCAGCTATGCAATCCGCGGCATGTTTAAGGAGAAGGCAGTCATGATACCGGGAATTCTGATGAAGGGAAGCTATCTGCTGTGCAAATGTCTTCCGCTGTCTGTGCAGATGGAGGCATCCTATCATATACAGCATCGGAAAAACAGGTAGACGAATGCTTGCATTTCCAAGTAAATCTTATAATTTAGAAAAACAGGAATCATTGAGGACTCCTGTTTTTAGTAAGGGTTATCGCTTTTTAATGGATGTTGTTTTATTATCCTTGTTTGTATCCAGCGAAGATGTACAATGCGGACAGCGAACTGCCTCAGCAGAAATCTCGCTTTTGCAATACGGACACACCTTTGTAGCTGCTGCAGCATCTTCCATATCCTGCGGCTTCTTGACCTTTCTTGAGAGTGAATTCATCATCTTCACCATCATGAAGATAATAAACGCCATGATGATGAAGTTGATCACCTCGGTGAGAAAGGTTCCGTAATTCAGTGTCGCAGCCTTGGCAGCTACTGCATCCTGCAATGTATTATAATGATTCCCGTCCAGTGCAATAAACCAGTTGGTAAAATCGATACCACCGGTACATAATGTAATAACCGGCATAATAACATCATTGACCAGAGATGCTATGATTTTTTGAAATGCACCGCCGATAATAACACCGACCGCCAGATCAAGCACATTTCCCCGCATAATAAATTCTTTAAACTCATTGATAATATGTTTCATATACACTCCTGCACAGTTTCCATAGCAACTGTCTTTTTCTATTTTCTATGCTTTTAAATGGATGTTGTTTCCTGCATATATGTTCGATTCGTCCGGATCCTTGATAATGGAGGAATGAAAGATTTATACAGCCATCCTCAAGTTAACCAGTACATTAGTCCTCGATGCGGATGCCGATACCGCGGTATTCCGGCGGAATCAGCAGGTCGTCCTCGCGGAAGTACAGGCCGGGCTCGATGGTGAAGATCATGCCAGGCTCGATCTTCGCGCCTTGGTACGACTCGTAGCGGGCCTGTGCGCAATCGTGCACGTCAAGCCCGAGGTGGTGCGCCACGCCGCAGGCGAGCCAACGGCGGTGCTGCTGGCCTTCGGGCGACAGCGATTCCTCGACGTCCACCGGCAGCAGCCCCCAGTCGTGCAGGCGCTGCGCGATCACGCGCATGCAGGCGTGATGGATGTCGGAGTACGTGGCACCCGGCTTGGCGGCCTCGAAGCCGGCCTGCTGGGAGTCCAGCACCGCCTGGTAGAGCCGGCGCTGGAAATCGGTGAACTTGCCATTGGTCGGGAACGTGCGGGTGATGTCGGCCGTGTACAGGCTGTTGACCTCCACACCGGCATCGATGAGCAGCATGTCGCCCTTGCGCACGACGCCCGTGTTGCGCATCCAGTGCAGAATCGGCGCGTGCTCGCCGGAGGCGATGATCGTATCGTAGCCCAGCGCGTTGCCCTCCTCGCGGGCCACCGCGTTGAACGCGCCTTCGAGGATGCGCTCGGAGCGCGGCTTGTCGAGCGCTTCGGGAAGCTTCGCAAGGATGTGGTCGAAGCCGTGCTTGGTGGCCTGGACGGCCTTGCGCATCTCTCCGATCTCGTACTCGTCCTTGACCATGCGGGCTTCGGCGGCGAACTCGTGCAGCTTGTCGTCGGCTGCGTTGTTCTTGTCCGGGTCGGCATAGCCGTTGGCCTCACGGATCGATTCGACCAGTGACGTGACCTGCGGGTCGGCGTCGCTGATCACGCGCACGCGCACCGCACCGGCCTCGGCCCCGACGTCCTTGGACAGCGCGTCAGCCAGCTGGGCGATGTCGTGCGTCTCGATGCCGGTCATCGCGGTCATTTCCTTGAGACCGGCACGAGGACCCACCCAGTATTCGCCGTAATGGGCGTTCATGAAGAAGTCCTGCGTGGCGGTGTCGGCGCGCGGGGCGACGAACAGCTCGGCCTCATGCGTCTTGCCGGCCTTCGCCTCGGGCGAATCCGGGTCGAGAGGGTTGAGCACCAGCACGGCACCCGCCTCGTAATCCTGGCCGAGGCCGGTGTAGTACGCGAAGGTGGTGTCCGGGCGGAACATGTAATCGCAGTCGTTGTTGCGCACCTTGGGCACTGCCTGCCGGAATCACCAGACGCTCGGCCTGGGAACGCCTTGCCCAGTGCGGCGAGTCGCGCCGGCGTGAACTTCGAGGATTCGAGCGGCTCGATCTCCGGTTCGCTGGCGTCCCAACCGGTCTTCATGAAATCAATGAAGGCGCTGGAATTGGGACGCAGCGAACGGTTGTTCACACGGTCGCTCATCGCCTGATCCGCGCCGGGGGCGTTCGCCTCCTCGCGGGCCTCGTATTCCTTGTCCTTCTCGGTGATGACTTCGCTCATCGTGTGACGCTCCTTCGTACTGTTCGAAAACATGTGTCGTTCGAAAACCGACTGACAATTCCTTCCCTATACTAGTCGCACCACGCCCGCCCATACGACGTTCGCGCGGAGTCGATATGTATCCTCCCGCCAGCGGGGCGGAACCGGTAATCCTGCTGGGGCTAGCGGCTAGGCCGCGTTTTCGGCGGCCAGAAGCTCGTGCAGGTGGGCGCGGTGCTTCTGCTGTTCGCGCGGGTCGGGGAACCGGCAGCGAGGCGAGCAGTTTCTTCGTGTACTGGTTGCTCGGCCGCTGCATGATGTCGTCGGCGTCGCCGTGCTCGACGATGCGTCCCTTGTGCATGACCATGATACGGTCGGCGAGCATGTCCACCACGGCCAGATCGTGGGTGATGAACAGGCAGGCGAATCCGATCTCAACCTGCAGCTTCTTGAACAGTTCAAGGACCTTGGCCTGCACCGACACGTCGAGCGCGCTCGTCGGCTCGTCGGCGATCAGCAGCGACGGCTTGAGCGCCAGCGCGCGTGCCAGCGAGGCGCGTTGCCGCTGGCCACCCGACAGCTCGTGCGGGAATCGGCTCATGTACGCCCTCGGCAGCTGCACCATCTCCAGCAGGTCGCCCACGTACTCCTTCGCGTCAGCGACCGACGAGTACTTGCGGTGCACGATGAGCGGTTCGGCGACGTTCTCCGCGATGGTCATCAGCGGGTTGAACGAGCTGCCCGGATCCTGGAACACGAATCCGATGTCGGCACGCTTGGGCTTGAAATCACGCTCCCTGACGCCGTTCATCTCGACGCCGAGCACATTGAGCGAGCCTCCGCTCACTTTCTGCAGGCCGGCTATCGCGCGGCCGGTGGTGGATTTCCCGGAACCGGACTCCCCCACCAGACCGAGCACTTCGGAACGGTGGATCGCGAAGTCGATGCCGTCTAC
>ENA-OQAB01001042-OQAB01001042.1-human-gut-metagenome-genome-assembly--contig:-NODE-1042-length-13665-cov-2.021938_pt1 | contig 13665 bp, 15 predicted proteins | sample MGYA00242490_ERZ504517 | MGnify/ENA primary metagenome ERZ504517 (study PRJEB26092, sample SAMD00036298) | human gut metagenome | host: Homo sapiens | study: EMG produced TPA metagenomics assembly of...
TACGACAAGGCTACGAACGTGAAGCAAAACGGTGACAAGCTATACGGTTTTGATACATAGTTTTTATAATGAATCCAATATATTTGCAGGGAAGTATAATGAAAAATGTATCAGAACGATGGAAATAGAAGTATTGAAAAGAAGACCTTTGAGGAGATGAAGGAGCGGTTCGGCTGCTTCTCACGGCACGTGAAGGAACTTTGCGCCCGTTACCGCCCGCCCGGGAAGATGAACTGGATGGACGGGGCGGACGTGTGCGAGAAACTGGGGATCAGTAAACGGACGTTGCAGACCTACCGTGACCGGGGACTGCTGCCGTACAGCCAGATCAACCATAAGATTTACTACCGGACGGAGGACGTGGAGGTATTCGTGGAGTCCATGAGCCGGGAAATAATGGAGGACGAGTGACATGGAAGTGATAACAAAAGACACGGAAGAGGTACGTGCGTACTTCGAGGCTCTGGAAGAGGGCATGAGGTATATTGATACGGTGACGGCGCATTTCCGTCCGGCGATGAACGGCGAGGTCTATTTCACGGGTGAGGATGTGTGCAGAATGTTACATATCACGTCAAGGACGTTGCAGGGCTACCGCACACAACGGTTGATCCCGTACATATCGCTGCCAGGCAAGACGCTTTACCGCCAGTCGGATCTGCTGCGTATGCTGGAAGAAAATTACGTGGACATGAGACAAAAGCGCAAACGGGGGAAAAGTCCAACATAAACGCACGGGGATATACATCGGAAAATGCAGCAAAGGCAGGAGCACTGTATCGGGGTTCCTGCCTTTGCCGTGTTTCGCATGGAGAAAGGTGTCAAGCCGTTTCCCGGAGGGACCGGTGCACCTTTTTCCTACCTTGCTTCCTGTCCCTTTTCTCCAGTACGCTCCGCTGCATGGCGGCGAGGTTGCCGGAGATCGCCCGGAAATCGGAGCTTACCATCCTGTTGGTCACCTCGGCGTAGATCTGGGTCGTGGAAATGTGCTTGTGCCCGAGTATCTTGGAGAGCGCCTCGATGGTGCCGCCGTTGCAGAGATAGACGGTCGTGGCGAAGGTGTGGCGGCTTAGGTGGAAGCCGATCTCCTTGTGGATGCCGCAGGCTTTGGCTATCTGTTTGAGGTGCCTGTTGCACACGCTGTTGCTGGGCATGGGAAAGACAAGGTCGCTTCCGGCAAGCCCTTTGTAACGTTCTATCAGCTCCTTGGCAATCTCCATGAGGGGGACGTTGCTCGACACACGGGTCTTGGTGCGCCGGGTGATGATCCATTCCTCGCCGTCGAAGTCCATGCGCTGGATCTTGTCATGGGTGAGTGTCTTTATATCAATGTAGCTAAGTCCGGTGAAGCACCCGAAGAGGAACATGTCCCGCACGAGGTTGGTCTGTTTCTTGACGAACACGGCGTTAGCCAAGGTGCGCAGCTCCTCCTCCGTGAGATAGCCCCGGTCGGTCTCCTGCATCTCAAGGCTGTACTCGCCGAAGGGGTCGGTGCGGACGATACCCCGCCGCCACGCCTTGTCGGTCAGGCTGAGCAGGGGGCATGGTGTATATCCAGAGGGTGTTGGCGCTCAATCCTTTCTCCACCCGCAGGTACTTGTCGAAATCGGTGATGATCTCCTTGGTCAGCTCCTTGTAAGCCATGTCGGTGCGCTTCTTCTTCTCCCAAAGGAAGGTCTTGAAATGGTTGTAAACAGCCAGATACTTGTTGTAGGTGGACTTGGCTCGCTGACCTTTCTCCACCATCGCCCCGAACTCCCGGTTCATGTTCCCGAAGTCTTTCAGTATGCAGTTCTCCATCACGCCGACACCGAGGAAGGCGTTGCGCAGCTTCTCGGCTGTGACGAAATCCTCTTCCCGGAGGATGCGGTGGTAGTGGTTGGTGAGCCGGGCGGAGACCTCCTTCAGTTGCCCGTTTATCTCGTTTGCCTCGGCGGACTTGCCTTTCGCCTTGCCGTTCTCCCAGAGGTCGGGAGTGACGAACAGCTTGGTTCCCACCGCCTTGTCATCGCCGTCAACGGAGATTTTCACCATGATGGGGGCTTTCCCGTCCCGGTTTCTCACTGCGGATCTCTTGATGTAGAACGAGGTCGCAAACGTACTTCTCTTTGTTTCCATAACTCTAAAATTTTCGTTTCTAAAGGTAGTTACTTATTTCTTACCAAGAGCTATGCAAAACAAGGCAAAGTGATGAAACAGAACTTGTTATGCCGTATATACCCCGTTTCGGAACCGGTAGCTGTTTAGTAGCCGAACTTTGTCCGAAAGGGGTGTTTTCAGGCATTTTATGCCGGAGTCCGTTTCCACCCGCTCTGCATACAAGATGCTGACCTGCATTTATTTATGTAGAACTTTGCTTTTCTTTGCGCCTTATGCCGATTTTTAAAATAAAGATAATAAAAAGCACGAGATAGCTTTCCGTATCTCCTTTAATGCGAGGCTTAACTGACTTTCGACATTTCTTTTAGTGGTGTTGAGCTGTATTGCTATCTCAGCATTGCTCAACCCTTCCTGACGGCTTAATGTATAGATCATTTTCCGCTGTTCCGGCATTTTTCCGACAATGTCATCTATTAATAAGCCTAACTCTTTAGCAATAAGATCTTCTTCGGAGGTAGAACTATATTCGATCTCCTGACTACTATTTAGATAAGTGTCATGTACATACTTATGTTTCAAGAAATTTATGGCCGAATTACGGGCAATTGTATGCAGATAAGAACTAAAAGACTTGGATGCATCAATTGAATCATGATTGATCCAAAGGTTGACAAAAAGGTCTTCTGTCAATTCTTCGGCATCCGATTCCGATTTTATATATCCGTCGATGAAAGTCTTTGTTTTATTGTAATAGGCTATAAAAACTGTTTCAAAAGCCTTGTGATTTCCATCCTGGAAGGCTTCAAGCGTTTTTATGTCAATGTTATTACTCATGTTGTCCGACTTTCATTTTTATTAGTGAGGACAAAAGAAGTAATTATTTGGCTTAAAAACGCATTCTTTTGAAAATATTTAAGATGTATCCCTGCTAATTATTCTTTTTTGTAATATAAATAATGCCAACCACATTCAGCAAATAACCGAGTAAACAAATAATGGGTGCAAAACATATACGAAGTCTGCTGAAGATATCAGGATTATATGCGGCAGGGGTACTCCCCTCGCCGCTCATTAATACATATCCTGTGATAATCAATATCGAACCAATCGATAGAATAATATAATTTATTTTACTCAATGCATTTCTCATACTTCTGATAGTTTATTGTTTTCAAGTTTATATTTCCGGATTTTAGTTTCTAAGTCCCACGATTTGAGAGAATAAAGCATATTTCTCCTCAAAGCGCTGATTACTTAGCCTGTATTCCTCTTTATCAATCTCTTTTACAAGTTCATTGTACTGATTCCATTGCCAGAACTTATACAGGCAATCTCTCTGGACCATACTGATCCTGTTGTCTCCTAATGAGAATGCCCAGTTGATGTAATTTTCCGATTCGGCTGTCAGGTACTTTAACAGAGGCATTGCTTTCGTCTTTTCTCCTAGGGTAGCATAGGCTTTGGCTATGTCGAATGACCCGCTTTCATAGATCTCGGGGACATTGTACGCCGGAACAGCTTGTTCTGCATAGGTAAGTACTTTCCTTGCTCGGGTATTGTCGCCCTGCCTGATCAGTTCCTTTGCCAGTTGGGCGAAAAGCCTCCGATGATAATAGCAGGTTCGCAGGGTGGTTTCATCCAGATAGAGTCCGGGAGTGTCCAGTCCGCCATACTTATATCTGTTCATTACATTTTCATACAATCTCTCTACATCTATCGCATAGTTATTATCTCCTTTGACATTTCCCCATTTTTTATAATCAAAAGGCGTGAAACGGAAAGCTAATCCTTCCTGAACGAAATAATGATCAAACTTCAGCTTGCTGACCTCACCGACGGATATTGCCATGTACAATGGGCGTTCCCAATTGCAGTTGGCAAGCATTTCCAGCATCAGCATATCTACCTTGGTTAGAATACGCATATCTTTCAGAGAAATATAGATCTTATCCGGTATCGCATTTTTTAAGTTCTTTACCTTTCAGATGACTGGATGGAGTCGGGAAGCATTATGCCTGATCGAAGCACTGCATCTTTATCAATGCTGATACTGATCGTATCGGTAGGGATTACGTGGAAGTCCTGTTTCTCCGATAATGCCCAGTACTTCAAGATGTTTTTTACCTCAAACGGATCATTGCCGAAACTATCACGGGCTTCTTCCGGATGTTTCTGATAAAGCTCTTCTATCTGTTTTTTCAGTTCCGGTCGGATGGCTACATATTCGTTTTTTCCTTCCTGATATTGGTCTTTACTCCAGGTAATGGGTAATCCGGGTGCATCATACAACGGGCATTGCTGCTGATAAATATACCAATCTGTTTGCACATAACTCAAATTGCAGATGCGGGCATCCCTGCGTACTCCTTCCGTGTCTTGATTATACCACAAGGGAAAAGTATCATTATCTCCATTACTGAAAATGATAGGATTTCCTTTGTCGGGGAGTGTCATCAGATAATTGGCTCCAAAATCACGGCAGGTGAAACGGTTACTCCGGTCATGATCATCCCATGTCTGACTAGCCATCTGAACCGGAATCAGCAGGCAGAGAAACATTAACAGGCCGACATGAAGTACTGATGACTTCTTTTTTCGAAGTGCGTCACACAATCCGGCAGCTCCCATTCCTATCCAAATAGCAAAAGCATAGAATGAACCTGCGTATGCATAATCCCGTTCACGGGGCTGACCGGGAGTCTGGTTCAAATATAGCACAATAGCTAGACCTGTCATGAAGAAAAGGAAAAACACGACGCTAAACTGCTGCATTCCCTTCTTTCCCCGCATCCACTGCCAGTAAATCCCGACTAATCCCAATAATAGCGGCAAAGCGTAAAATACGTTATGCCCTTTATTCTGACGCAAAGATTCGGGCAAAAGTTGCTGGTCACCAAGTCTTAGATTATCTAACAGAGGAATCCCCGTGATCCAGTTTCCATGCTCCGGTTCGCCATGTCCCTGGATATCATTTTGACGCCCGACAAAATTCCAGAGAAAATAGCGCCAATACATATAGTTGAGCTGATAAGTGAAGAAATAGGTAAGATTCTCTTTTTGAGTGGGAGCTCCGTCCGTTCCTCCCGACCAGCTTTTGTAGGAGGAAGCCATGCGATCATTCCACATTCGTGAAAACAGCATATTTTGAGTATAACATACTTCCTCTTTATTTCGAATCACTTTATATTTCCCTTCTTCCCTATTCGGTCTGTAGACAGCACCACCCGTTTTCATTTTTACCTTGTAATAATCTCCTTCGGGCACATACTCCGGTTCGGAGGCATACGTTTTGCCGTAAAGTAAAGGGGCGCTTTCGTATTGCTCCCGGTTCAAATAGCTTTTGAGTGCGAAAATATTATCCGGAGCATTTTCATTGAGCGGTGTATTGGCATTGGCACGAATCAATATCACTGCATAGGTGGTATAACCTACGGTAAGCATAAGTATGCACCATAAAGCTGTATTGATTAATCGTTTTTTGAAACGATAGATACCAGCTATGAGCAGGAAAAATGTGATAGCCAGAAAGACAATCAGTCCTGTTTGGAAAGGAAATCCCAAGGCGTTGACAAAGAGTAGTTCGAACCATCCTCCAATATCCGCCATTCCGGGAATGTAGACAAAAAGTATCAATACAATAAGCAGACCGGATAAAGCAATCGCCGCAATTGCTCCTTTAAGCGAAATCGTTCGATATTTCTGATAATAGAAAACCAGTACAATCGCTGGAATGCAAAGCAGATTGAGCAGATGTACTCCGATGGAGAGTCCGATTATATAGGCAATCAGAATAATCCATCGGTCACCATAAACGGTGTCCGACTCATCCTGCCAGCGCAGAATCATCCAAAAAACCAAGGCAGTAAGAAAAGAAGAGAAAGCATATACTTCTCCCTCTACTGCGCTGAACCAGAAAGTATCACTAAAAGTATATGCCAAAGCTCCTACCAACCCGGAACCGAGAATGATAATCACGTCGGTTACTGACAGATTCTCTTTTTCTTCTTTCAGAAGAGATCTGACCAGGCGAGTGATACTCCAAAAAAAGAAAGAGGATACATCCTGCACTTAGCAGTGCATTCAGAAAGTTGACTGTACGTGAGACCTGGGAGGGATCGGAGGCAAACTGTGTAAACAGATTACCTACCAGCATATAAAAAGGTGCACCAGGCGGATGTCCGACCTGTAACTTTTCGGCGCATGAAATAAACTCAGGACAATCCCAAAAACTGGCAGTAGGTTCGATTGTCATTCCGTATACGAAAGCTGCTATCAGGAAGACAAGCCAACCACTGAAATCATTCCACTTTTAAATAATAAGTAGTTCATAGTTCTGTAACTTTTTTGTTTGCAAAGTTATAGAACAGTGATATAAAACAGGCATTTTTAGCCGGACGGATACGGACATCCCATTTCTATAAGGTGTTGAAAAACAAAGCTTTTTGTCAGGTAATTCCGGACAAATGTGGACTACAATGATTTGATGTAGTCTTCCAGTGATTCTTTGGAACTTACAAGCATAAGTTTCTCCGTTTTTATTCTGGATATTCTTCGGGTAAGAGTTTCTACAGTCAGTTTCATTAGATCTGCAAAGCAAGCAGGCTGGATACCTTCGCGCAGGAAAGCACATACTCTCAAATCTTCTTCTGTAAGTTTAGGACTTATCTCTTTCAATTTGGAAACAAGTCCATATACTCCTTCCTGTAGTCTTAATAATTCACTCCAGTCTTTCTCTGAAAAAAGAAACAACCTTGGAAGGGGAAACAGACCGTTCTTTTATTTGCCGGACTTTCGATACTACCGGAGAACTTTCATAAATATGCTGTTGAAGCGACTGATATTTTTCTTCCAGATAGTTACATTGCAACATCAGTTTATCCGACTCTGCCTCTTTTCGCAACATTTCATCTTTAAAATGTAGTCAGTTGAGAATATACAAACTTATTCTTCTTCCAGAGCAGCCCGAGTAATAAGGACATCACACCAAAGACTCCCAATGCAGAAGAAAGAATAATCTTCGTATCGCCTGTCTGATCGTTCAGCATTAGCTGGCTGGCATAGGCTTTTCTTTCCATTTCCAATGCTTCGTCGAAATGACCATATTTCTGATAATAAAGGCTGCAACGTCTGCACACCTTGGCTACATAATCGTACTTCTCTGTAAGAGCAGCAAGCTTTATTGCTTCCTTGAAGTGGGTCTCCGCTTCCTTTTTCTGGTCAAGATCACTCTCTACGCATGCCAGATAAAAATAAGCCTTTGATTTCTGAAGTTCATTGCCGTGTTGGTCAAAGTATGAAACTGCCTGACGGATTTGCTTATCAGACGTATGGGCGATATTTTTATCTTCATTCAGCTGGGTACACAACAGATTATATTCTGCCAGCTGTGCTTCGTTCATCTGGTTGATCTGGATATTTTCGAGAATAATAGATGCTGTATCCGGGTCCTGCCCCATTAGCTGTGCGGCTTTGTCTAATCCCTGTTTTACATTAGTCCCTTCCGGATGGCATGCAGCCAGTGAAAGGACAACCACGTATAATAAGATTCGAAGATTATTCATAACTCTGCTTTTATCTTTGTATACAACGATTGGATTTGCAAATATAAAAAATTAATATGATACATACACCTCTATAAACCATACAAAAAATAGGTGTCACTATCCTCCTCTCATAGTGACACTATACTGTGATCATAGTTACACCATCACGGCAGGATAGTGTAACTATATATTTATGCTCCTATTATTATGCATATCGCAGATTGCCCTCATGTTTTTTTTGACAAAGATCAAGCGATGACGGGCTGTTTATTAAGAAGATTAGCCGTATCTTTGTAACAAATAAAAATTGTATATATCATGATTAAAAACATTGTATTTGATTTTGGCGGAGTGATTGTAGACATTGATCGCGATAAAGCTGTTCAGGCGTTTATCAAACTGGGATTGGCGGATGCCGATACTCGTTTGGACAAATACCATCAGACCGGAATCTTCCAAGAACTGGAAGAAGGAAAGTTGAGTGCCGATGAATTTCGGAAGCAATTAGGAGATCTGTGCGGTCGCGAACTGACGATGGAAGAAACCAAACAGGCGTGGTTAGGCTTTTTCAATGAAGTGGACTTGCGAAAGCTCGATTATATATTGGGACTTCGTAAATCATATCATGTGTATCTCTTGAGTAATACCAATCCTTTTGTTATGTCATGGGCATGCAGTCCGGAGTTTTCATCCGAAGGGAAACCGCTGAACGATTATTGCGACAAACTATATTTATCTTACCAGTTGGGACATACCAAACCGGCTCCCGAAATATTCGACTTTATGATAAAAGACAGTCATGTCATACCTTCCGAAACGCTCTTCGTTGACGATGGAAGTTCGAATATCCACATAGGCAAAGAACTTGGTTTCGAAACCTTCCAACCGGAAAACGGTGCTGATTGGCGGCAAGAGTTGACCGTTATACTAAATAGTTGAGAAGAGGTATCTTTATGCTCCTCCCACCTACAGGAGGGGACCCCGGAAGGAAAGGTGCCAGGTAAGCAATTTCTAAAACCTTTTCAGCTCTTTCTTTTCAAATGTCCACTCCGGTGTATACAATCTGCCACTGTCTGTATCTGTCAGTTCATACCAAGGTGACAGATTTCGGTTGGCAGGATTGACGAGGATATGTATTTGCTGGGCGGGCATATAACTTTGCGCCAATAAAAAAAACTTTCTTTTTTGTTTTCGGGTGAATTGCCACATCTACTACTATCACGACATGGCCCGGTGAACCTCCTTTGATAAACACATCTCCTGCTTGCAGTGAAGTATAAGGAACCGTACGAAGCTCTTTTGAAAGAGAAGCAGTGCCGGCATACATAAATACCATATTCAAGTATTTACGAAAAGTCTTATATGAATAGTCTTTGCCTCCTGCAGCATACCATTCTACCTTATTTCCGGTTACTTTGATACGGTTTCCTTCCGCCCATTTTTTATATTCTGCCGGAAAGCCATTGGTAAAGTTAAATTTGATTTCTCCGTATCTTTTCTGTGCCCATAGGTATTCTGCCCGCAAGCGCATGACTGCATCCGCACATTGCTGTAAATCGCGATTGCCTATTTCCATATCTACTACGGCGAATGCGGCTGCCTGATTCCTTTTCTCCTGTCCGTTGTAAAGTAAAACCTTACTCCCTTTGGGCAATAATGGGAGTTGACGCAGATAGGCGGCAAATGAATGTTCATCGCATACTTCACGAGTGTAGCCCGTAGGAGGAAGAATGGTGCTTTCCACTGACTGTCCCAGCGACACTATAATTGAAGTCAGACATACTATGCTGAATATAAGTATTCTTTTCATATCGTTATTTTTCCCGAAGATAGGATATCTTTTGCAGAAAACCAAGTTTTGCAGGAGGAAGCTTCTGAAACCGTCTAATCAGAATACTATTCGGCAAAAACAGAATTTTCGGATATTCTCTTTATCTTTGCTGCAAATAAAAGAATATGCAACCACAAATCATACTCATTACCGGAGCTTCTTCCGGATTTGGAAAGATCACTGCGCAAATGTTATCAGAACAAGGTCATATCGTTTACGGTACGAGCCGGAAACCTTCAGAGAATATAGGTAAGGTCCGAATGCTTGTCGTTGATGTAACGAATAGTATTTCTGTTCGTCAGGCTGTAGAACAAATAATATCCGAGCAGGGACGGATGGATGTATTGATTAATAATGCCGGTATGGGAATTGGCGGAGCATTGGAGCTGGCTACCGAAGAAGAAGTGAGCATGCAGATGAATACAAATTTCTTTGGCGTGGTCAATATGTGCAAAGCAGTGCTCCCTTATATGCGCAAGGCATGTCGGGGAAAGATTATCAATATCAGCTCTATTGGTGGAGTGATGGGTATCCCCTATCAGGGATTTTATTCTGCATCCAAGTTTGCAGTAGAAGGATATAGCGAGGCCTTGGCGCTGGAAGTTCATCCGTTTCATATCAAAGTCTGTCTGGTGCAGCCAGGGGATTTTAATACCGGATTTACCGACAACCGGAATATCTCTGAACTGACCGGACAGAATGAAGATTATGCTGACAGTTTTCTGAGATCATTAAAGATTATTGAAAAAGAAGAGCGTAACGGATGCGATCCCCGCAAGCTGGGTGCTGCAATCTGTAAAATAGTAGCGCGTAAAAATCCTCCTTTCCGGACTAAAGTAGGTCCGTTGGTGCAAGTTCTGTTTGCTAAAAGCAAGAGCTGGCTACCGGATAGTATGATGCAATATGCTCTCCGAATATTTTATGCTATCAGATAAAAAAAAGGTTTCATGCCTTGAAACTGTTGGTTTCAACGGTTGAAACTTTTTGTTTCAAGCAATGAAACTAATCGTTTCAAGGCGTGAAACTAATAGCGTGTAATAGTACGGCAATCAGTTCTTCGGAACTAATTCCAAAAACATAGTAGTCGTCAATAATATAGCCAGCCCGATGCAGACTGTTATCAATAACCAGTTGATATATTTAGCTTTGGGCTTGGTATCTGCGTGCAGATTATTCAGGAAGTATTCTCTGAAGAAGAGATAAAGTCCCGGAATAGTCGCACTTGCCAAAAGGAAGTCTTCCGGAATCTGAAAGAAGTAAGTCTTGGATAATCCGATCAATGACCAGTGGCAAAGGAACAATACCAGAAACATATTTACCTTGTGTGCAAACAGCAACAGCAGTCCGATGGTAAATACCACTACAGAACAAGGCATCACTGGAGAAGTCATTTCCGGGAAAGATAGCCCGCGTGCCAACGACACCATAGGATAAATGAAAGGCATGGCCAGCAACACATAAGATAGCAGATCATATTTGTGTGTACGTTCGAAAGTCGTATATCCGGTGATTGTATCCCATATCCAGATAATAGCCATCACTCCCCAGAACATCGCCATTACTCCGTTATAGCTGCGTTCTTCGCAGTAGATAAAGTAATAGACAATGGAAATCCACGAATAAAGACCTATCATATAAATCTTCATTCCCATCTTCACCCACGGACGTGGTTTGCTGATCAGCAATGCGGTCAGCACAATGCCGATCAGAATGACAATAATCTGCAAAAGCCAAGTGGCTGAATTATAATACGCAATTGTTCTCCAAAAAATCTCCATAAAAGTAGTTTAATTAATGTCTTGTTAAAGAAAAGGCTCTGTGCGGGAACAGGAACATCGGGAATGTAGCTCCGACCGCAAGCATGAAAATTACTGTACTTGCCACCAAAGTGTTGGAGAAGAACATCTCCTGCATCTTTATATACTTATCATGCAGTTCCGGTTTATTCGCTGTCTGCAAGCACATAATAAGAGAGAATACCATGTTGTACGCAAACTTTCCCGGAATCATCGGGAGCAACGCAGGAATATACAGCACTGTCATCGGGCAATATACCCGTTTTCCGAGCCATAAACTGCCGAATCCGATTACTAATCCACCGAATAAAGAAGCCGTAGCAATATCTACACCCAAGTAAGTCATCAGACAGAAACGGCACGCATGTCCCAATGCCGCCAATATTGCAATCATTTTAAATGCACGCAACGGAGGATCGGAAATTGCTCCAAATCCGATACCCGCTATCGCTGCAAAGAAACCATCAGAAAGAATATCAAGTGCTACCATATCAAATTAAACTGGTTTTTTACCATTAATAATGTAAAGGAAAGGCCGATGGCAATGCTGACAATCAGCAAAGAGGCTTCTGTCAAACGGGCAAATCCTGTCAAAACGTATCCTTCGACAACATCAATCACTCCATTAATCAAAGGAACACCGGGTACAAGATATAGAACGCTGGTTGCCAGTGCGATTTCGGAAGTTGTGTCGAAAATCAAGGCGGTAGAAGCACAGAGCGACGCGACGAAGGCCGAAACAATGAATATAATATAATGATTCATTTTCTTCTTTTGCATCTGCTGTTTCAGGTATAATCCTGTAATAGTGGCGGAGAAAACGATTCCCATTGAGATTAAGTCACCGCCAAACAGTTTGCAGAATGACGCATTGGCAAAGCCTACCAATATCAAAACGAACAGAGGATGTATCATCGGAGCAGAGACTATCTTTTTGTATTTCTCTTTCAGTTCTTCCAACGATAACTGTTTGTCTACTGCTTCCCAACTCAAAGCGCTTAGTTCGGAGTTATGCTCAAAACTGATGGGATGTGCAGGAATATCTATAACCTCGTTGCAGGCTTCGTTTGTCTCCTTATCGATGATAGTAAGAATGATATTTTTATGAAATACGCCCAGTTTGACATCTAAGCCAAAAGCTTCTCCGATACGTTTGGAATTGCGTACAACACGGGAGGTATGTACCCCCGCTCCCATTAGATGGGCTGAATATTCGGCTATGAATTTACCTATAGATAATAAAGATTCGCTTGTCTTCATGTATGTGATATTTTTAAATCGGCTGCAAAAGTACAAAAAAGAGTAATAGCAGGAAAGGTAAAACACAAAAAATAAATACCTTTGCCTCCATAAAAAGAATGACTCATGAACAACCAATTTACATATCCGAAAGAGAAAATACGTTTTGCCATCCTGACTTTCTTCTTTGCCCAAGGACTCTGTATGGCAAGCTGGGCAAGCCGTATCCCGGATTTCAAAGATGTATTTGCTGCCAATTATGCATTTTATTGGGGTCTGATTTTATTTATGATACCAGTCGGCAAGTTTGTAGCAATTCCTTTGGCGGGTTATCTTGTATCTAAATTAGGGAGTCGCACAATGGTACAGGTCAGCATTTTGGGATATGCCATGTCCTTACTTTGTGTCGGATTGGCTCATGAAGTCTATTTGCTGGGATTCCTGCTTTTTTTGTTTCGGAGTGTTCTGGAACTTGTGCGATATATCGTTCAATACGCAAGGGATCGAAGTGGAGCGTTTGTATGGTAAGACAATCATGGCAACTTTTCATGGAGGATGGAGCTTGGGAGCCTGTACCGGAGCACTTATCGGCTTCGTGATGATTCTGACGGGCACCTCTCCTGTTTGGCATTATATGCTAATAGCCGCTATTATCCTTATCATAGTATTGGCAGGACGAAAATATCTGCAAGAAACAACGCTTCCTATATGCGAACATCCGAAGCCGGGCTTTGAGACAACAGACAAAGCGGCTGATAAAGCTCCGAATGGATTCCGTCTGTTATTTCAAAAGCCGGAAATACTCCTTTTACAATTAGGTTTAGTCGGATTATTCGCGCTCATCGTAGAGAGTGCTATGTTCGACTGGAGTGCTGTTTATTTTGAATCGGTTGTCCATGTGCCTAAATCATTGCAAATCGGCTTCCTTGTATTTATGGTCATGATGGCTACGGGACGATTCCTGACGAATTATGCATACCAGCTTTGGGGAAAGAAAAAAGTACTGCAACTGGCAGGCAGCCTTATTTGTATCGGCTTCTTCATTTCCGCATTGTTGGGCAATGCGTTTGACTCACTGGGAATGAAGTGATCATCAATTCCTTAGGCTTTATGCTGGTCGGACTAGGTATCTGCTATGTATCGTACCTACTTTATT
>ENA-OQAB01001043-OQAB01001043.1-human-gut-metagenome-genome-assembly--contig:-NODE-1043-length-13662-cov-3.082231_pt1 | contig 13662 bp, 12 predicted proteins | sample MGYA00242490_ERZ504517 | MGnify/ENA primary metagenome ERZ504517 (study PRJEB26092, sample SAMD00036298) | human gut metagenome | host: Homo sapiens | study: EMG produced TPA metagenomics assembly of...
GTTTCAGCGATAACGCATGCTTTCATGTCCACATCACCTTTCCTACAGGGCCGCTTTGAGGGCGGCCGCGAATTTCTCCAGATCGCCGTCGACCGAGGCGTCCAGCACTTCCATCTTGCGCTCTGCTTGCTGCGGTGCCTTGGTCTCCACGACGTCGACGACCGCGGCCGCCACATCGGAAGCGGCGTTCACGGAGGACGGCTTCTTGCCGGCGGCGAGGATGTCCTTCATGCCGGGGATCGGGGCAGCGCGATGTCGGGGACCACGCTGATCACGGCGGGCAAGTCCACCTGCACGGTCTGCAGCTGAGTCTCCAGCATGCGGTCGCACGTGGCGACGGCGCCCTCCACCGACACGGCGGACACGGCGGTAACCACGGGCAGGCCCAGCGCATCGGCCAGCTGCACGTCCACCTGCTGCGCGTAGTTGTCGGCGGAGCCGTCGCCGCACACGATGAGGTCGGCGGCGTCCAGCCCGTCTACAAGGCGCGCCAGCATGGCGGCCGTCGCGTGGGCGTCGAGGTCGGCGCAGGCGTCGTCGGCGATCATGACCAGCTCGTCCACGCCGCGGGCGAGAATGCCCTTCTTCAGCTTGGAGTCGTCGGTTTCGCGTCGGCGACCGACACGCAGACCACCTTCGACCCCTCGTGGGTAGAAGCGAGCTGCACGGCTGCCTCGATGGCGTTCAGGTCGTACGTGGACACGATGCGATGGGCTTTCGAGTCGTCCAGACTCCGGTCGGCGGCTACGACGATGTCCTGATCGTCGGCCAGCACCTTGATAGGAACAATGATGTTCATGGATGCCTTTCCTTTCTTCTCCTATCGTCCTGCCGTTCTGCGGCATGGACATGCCGGGCAAACGTTGCGCCCTGACGGTCGTTTGACCGGCATGTCCATGCCCGCGGGCGTTGCCGCGACCCTCCCTCCAAGGCCGCGGCAACGGGCGAGCGGGGTGCTACTGCTGCGCCTTGGCGGCGGCAGCTTCGAACTGCTTCTCGAAGAAGATCTTCTTCGCCAGCACGAGGTGGTACTCGCCGGTCTGCAGCACGTCGCCGTTCTGGTCGATCATCGACATCTGGATGATGATGACGCCGCGTTCGGGCTTGTTATCGTCCTTGGCGACGATCTCGGACGTGGTGTACACCGTGTCGCCCACGGCCGGCATCTTCAGGAACTTCCAGTTCTTCGTACCCTTGGTGGCAAGGATGGAGTTGTTCATCTTAGCCATCATGGGGTCGGACGGGTTGATGGACGGCGTGAACGTGTACACCAGCAGTATGCTGCGCCAGCGTGGTCTCGTAACCGTGGGCCTTGCAGTACTCCAGGTCCATGTGGATGGGGGCCCACTCGCCGGAGATGCCGGCGAAGTTGAGGATGTCGGCCTCGGTGATGGTGCGGCCCGTGGTGGCCGGCGTCTTGTGGTTCAGCGGCACGTCCTCGAAGAACCAGGTGTCCTTGAACTTCTTGTCGAAGGCGGCTTGCAGTTGCTCGTTCATATCGAATTCCTCCTTAAGGATGATGGCGTTCGCGGGCTAGTTCTTCTTGGCGATGGTGTAGTAGCGCACGTTGTCCAGAACCAGCGTGCCGTCCTGGTCGATGCCGTGCACGGCCAGCTCGATGGTGCCCGTGCCGTCGCCGTTGTCCGTCTTGTCGGTGATCTCGCACTCCAGGTGGATGGTGCTGTTGAACTTCACCGGGGCCATGAACTTCACGTGCTTGAAGCCCGTGAGGTCGCCCAGCGTCTCGGCCGTGGCCGACCAGAACTCGGTGCGCTTCAACATGCCGCCGGCCAGCGTCAGCGTCAGCGCGCCGTGGGCGATGTTCTCGCCGTACATGCCGGTCTTGGCGAACTCGTGGTCCAGGTGGACCAGGTTGTAGTCGCCCGTGATCTGCGCGAAGTTCACCACTTCGGCGTTCGTGATGGTGCGGCCGCCGGGGGTCTGGAACTTATAGCCGACCTCGACGTCTTCGAAATACAACGGTGCTTGCAGCATTCTGACTCCTCCTCAAAACGTGATGCTTCCTATATCGATGCGCGGAGCGCCCGCGCCGGTTCTCCGGGCGCTCCGCGAAATCGCCTGTGCGATGCGTTAGAACTTGATGACGTACATGGAGCGATCCCAGGTGTCGCCCAGGCCGACGACCTTCTCCTCGGCCATCTTCTTGATCTCCTCGTCGGTGTAGCCGCATTCCTTCAGCACGACCTCGGTGTCGGCACCCACGGTGGGAGCAACGACCGGGTCGGGAGCGCCGGCCTCGCGGAAGTAGACCGGGGTGCGCGGCATCTTGATGACCTCGCCGCTGGGCATCTCGACTTCCTTCATAAGGTTGCCGGTCAGCACCGCGGGATCGTCGGCGACTTCGCTGAACTTCAGGCAGATGTCGTTGGGGATGTCTTCCTCGGTGAGGATGTCGCTCCACTCTTGCACGGTCTTGGTAGCGAACAACTCGTCCAGCATGGGGATGATCTCGTTGGACTTGGCCAGCGCGGTCATGTAGTCGGGGTACTTCGTCACCAGCTCGGGGTCGAGGCCCAGGCGCGCCACGAAGCGCGGCCAGTCCTTATGCCACTGCAGGCCGGCAACCATGATCCAGCGGTCGTCCGAGCCGCGGTACATGCAGGAGAACGGAAGGACGTTCTCGCGGCCCTTCGGCCACAGGTTGTTGTAGGGCTTCTGGCCGGAGAGGATGGGCACCATCGCGCTCATCATGCCGGAGCCGTACAGGCTGCACGACACCTGGTCGCCCAGGCCCGTGCGCAGGCGGTTGATGTACGCGGCCATGATGCCGATGGACAGGTACAGGCCCGTGGGGATGTCGCCCTGCGCCTGGTAGGGCATGTAGGGATGCGCGCCCTCGGGAACCACGTCGGTGGTGAGTCCCGTGCGCGTGGCGTAGGCGATCATGTCGAAGCCGCCGCGGCTGGCCAGCGGGCCCGTGCTGCCGTAGCCGGTGGTGTTGGCATAGATCAGCGCCGGGAACTTCGCATGCAGCGTATCCCAGTCGATGCCCAGCTTGACCATATCCTTCTCGCGCATGTGGCAGATGAAGATGTCGGCCGTTCTCCAGCAGCTTCCACAGCACGCCCATGCCCTCCGCCGTGCGCGTGTTCACCGCGATGTGGCGCTTGTTGCCGTTGATGGCGTCGTACAGCGGGGCGTCGCCGTTGTAGATGTTCTGCGTCATGCCCGAGCCGCGGATGCCGTCGCCGGTCAGCGGTTCGATGCGAACGACGTCCGCACCGTATTCGGCCAGGATCTCGGCGGCCATCGGTGCCGCGACGAACGCGGACATGTCGACGACTTTGACGCCATCAAGAAGCTTCAAATCAGACATTGCTCGTTCCTTTCACTCGCTGCGGCCTCATGCGCGCAGCTGTTTCAAAATCATGTTTCGCGGAGCGCGGGGCTCCGCCGGGGCGGGCATGTCGTTGCGGCCTTCCCGCCCTTTGCGGATGAGCCGCGTTTCCTACTTGCCCTGGAAGGGACGCGTGGGGCGCTTCTCCAGGAATGCCGACATCGCTTCCTTCTGATCCTCGGTGCTGTACAAGTGGGCGAACAAGGCCGATTCGAACAGCAGCGCGCGGTCGAGATCCATCTGCATGCCCTCGTTCACGGCCCACTTCACGTACTCGAGCGCCAGCGGCGGCTTCGCGGCCATCTCCTTGGCCATGTTCACGGCTGCGTCAAGCAGCTCCTCGGCCGGGAACACCATGTCCACCAGGCCCATGGCCAGCGCAGCCTCGCCCTTGTAGTGGTTGCCCGTCATCATGAGCAGCTTCGCACGGCTGGGGCCGATGAGGCGGGGCAGGCGCTGGGTGCCGCCAGAGCCCGGGATGACGCCCATGTTCACTTCGGTCAGGCCGATGCGTGCGCGCTCGGAAGCGAGGCGAATGTCGCACGCGAGCGCCATCTCGAAGCCGCCGCCCAGGCAGAAGCCGTTGATAGCGGCGATGACGGGAATGCGGCACTTCTCGATGCGGGTGTTCAGGCGGTTGCCCTCGATGCCGCCATGGTACGAGCCCACGACGTCCATCTGGATCTCGCCCTCGATGTCGCCACCGGCGCAGAAGGCCTTGCCGTCGCCGCCGGTCAGCACGATGACGCGGACCTCGGGATCCTCCTCGTACGCGTCGAACAGGTAGTACAGGTCGTCCATGATGTCCTGATTGATGGCGTTCAGCTTCTCAGGCCGGTTCAGCGTGATGATGCCCACGCCGTTCGCGCTTTTCGGCCAAGGTCGCCTTCAGCTCTCGTTCTGCCATAATGAAACTCCCTTTCTTTAATCTTCGCGATGCGACTCTTGCATCGCTTTCTCACGCTTTCGTTCCGGGTTCGCGTTCGGATAAGCTGGACACACGTTGCTCTATCAGTTCGCGTCTCCGGATTTTCCCCATTTCGTTGCGAGGCATGTCCTGTACGATTTCGTAGGTCTTCGGGCATTTGTATCCGCTCAGCTTGGTGTGGAGGAATTCTTTGAGACCATCCGTCGAAAACTCGCTTTCCGCGCCTTCGATCTCGAGAATCGCATGCACCCTAAGACCCCATTGCTGGTCGGGAATGCCTATAACCACAGCGTCGGAGATACCGGGATAGTCGAAAATGGCGTTCTCCACCTCGGCGGTGTACACGTTCTTCCCGCCGGTCACGATCATGTCCGAACGACGGTCGGAGATGTACAGGAAGCCTTCCTCGTCGAGCCAACCGAGGTCGCCGACGCTGAAGAACCCGTCTTCCTCGGATTTGATGGATTGCGGCCCCACGTACTTTGCGGAAAGCCCCATAGCCGGCTTGCCGAATATCTCGCCTACTTCGCCGCAGGGAAGCGCCCGACCCTCCTCGTCGCGTATCTGCAGCTCGCAACCGAAGGGGCGTCCCACGCTGCCGCGGTGCTGCAGCCATTCTTCGCCTCGTATGAACGTGCTTGCGATCATCTCGGTCTCGCCGTACATCTCGTACACTTTTCTCGCGCCGACGCGCTCGATCCAGGCAAGCTTTATCTTGGTCGGGCAGGGCCGCCGCTGTGGAACACGGCCTCCAGGCTTTCCAGGTTTCTGGTTTGGAAGGAAGGATGGCGCATCATCCTGTCCATCATCGTGGGAGCCAAGCCTATGAATTGAATCCCATGCTTTTCGATGAGCTCGAGCGCCTGTCCTTCGTCGAAGCGTTCCATGAGGTACACGGTCTGCCCGAAGAACAGTCCGATGTACGTGGCATTGCTGTACAGGTTGTGAAACAGGGAACCGGGGATAAGCTGTTTCGACCAAGGGGTCTGCCCCGTCATCGCCGTCCAAGCCGACAGATCCATCTCGCAGTAGGCCGGCCTGACTTTTTGCACGACGAGCTTGGGTTTTCCCGACGACCCTCCCGTCGGGATAGCCCGCGAGGGCTCGCAGGCGAAGAACGGCAGGATCTCGGCTCCATGGGGGAACTCTCCTCGGATCCAGTTCCGCACGTCTTGCTGCGATATGCAATCCTCGTCGTCGCAATCCCATGTCGATATCAGCAGCTTGCGCTCGAACAGCGCGTGTATATGGTTGCGTTCTTCATCGGTTCCCTTGGGGGACATGAATACGCAACACGCTCCCAGCTGCCAGGCGGCAAGCGTCGCAACGACGTTCTCGTAACCGTTGGGAAGGGCTATGACGACGTAATCTCCCTGTTGAACGTTTCGATCATTGAGATGGCAGGCGACCTTCTCGATCGCCTCGAACAGCTCTCGACGAGACAACGCCCGTTCCGATCCGTCGCGGGAGACATCGACGAGAGCCGTCTCGTCCCCCCACTTTTCGGCAAGCTGTTGAAGCTGTTTCGAAAAAGCAACCCTGTCAATCGGTATGCCGTCACATCGATCCATCGCGTTACTCACCTCCTTCTGCAGCAGCAAGCGCTGCCCGTTTCCTCATGTGCGTTGAACGGGGCGGACGCGAGGCTTTCGTCAGCCCGCCCCTTGCTCGTTCTGTCGTCTTACCGGTAGCGCTTGAGGATCTGCGGAGCGGTGTTGAACACCATGACCTGGTCGGAACCGCCGGCAATGCGGGCGCTGCGGATGTCGATGTAGTAACGGCCCACACGATGGTCGCCCACCACGCCGATACCTGCCAGCACCTGGATGGCGTCGTCAACCACTTCGCAGGTGGCCTTGGAGCAGTAGTACTTGGCCATGCCGGCGAGGATGCGCACGTCCTGGCCCTGATCGGCCTGCCAGCACAGCTTGTACAGCATGTTCATCATGTTCTCGATCTTGCAGGACATTTCCATGATCATCTCCTGCACCAGCTCGAAGCGACCGATCTGCTGGCCGAACTGCTCGCGCTGGTTGGCGTAGGCGCAGGCATCCTCGAACGCATTGACCGCCGTGGCGATGACGCCGGACACGTTGGCGATGCGCTCGCGGGTGAAGTTCGCCATGGTCTGCATGAAGCCGTTGTGCTCGACGCCCAGGATAGCCGATCGGGGCACGCGCACGTCGTTCAGGAACACCTCGCAGATGCTGGTGGGGGCGTTCTCGTGGCCCATCTTGGGAAGCTTGTTGATAGTCACACCGGGGGTGTCGCGATCGACCAAGAACATCGTCGCACCGCGATGGACGTTGTCAACCGTCGGATCCTTGGCGATGACGATGATGGCCGGAGCTTCCATGCCGCAGGTGGTGTAGTGCTTGCCGCCGTTGATGACCGCGGTGTCGCCGTCCCACGCGTAGGACGTCTGCATGCCGGCCACGTCGGAGCCGGTGGAGGGCTCGGAGATGCCCAGGGCCAGCGGCGCCCCGCCCGCGATGTAAGGCTTCACGTACTTCTCGATCTGCTCGGGCGTGCCGAACTCGCACACGTCGTACATCGTGGGCATGCCCATGGAGTAGAACGCGGCAAGCGGGCCGCCGTAGCGGGAGATGGTGAAGTTGGCCAGGGCCACCGTCATGAGGTCGACGTCGGTGCCGCCCACTTCTTCAGGCAGGCCCAAGCCCGTGAAGCCGGCCTCGGCCATGGCCTTCCAAGCATCCCAGGGGAACTCGCCGTTGCGATAGCATTCGCGCTCCTTTTCGGCCGGCATCTCGCGCTCGAGAAGCTCTTTGATGCTTTCGATGAGCAGTTCCTGTTCCTCGGTCTTAGAGAAATCGATCATTTCTGTGCCTCCTTGGCGGTTGTTTTGCGCGGATCGCGGATCACCGGTATCCGCGCGGTTGAAAACGGTACTTCATCGGATCGCCGTCGCAGCTGGCGATCCGCTTTCCACTAACGGCGTCTCAGCAGTTACTCGGCCTTCTTCTTGGCGGCTGCGGCCTGGGCCATCAGCTTCTCCATGTTGTACTGATCCTTGTCCCATTGATCCTCTTCGGTCACGAGACCCTGCTCGCGCAGCTCGTCGATCTTCGCGTCGTCGAAACCGTATTCCTTGAGCACCTCTCGGGTGTACTCGCCCGGATAGCCGGAGGGACCGAACTCGGCCTCGCCCGACGAGAAGATGGCCGGAGCCTTGACGATGCCGATGTGCTTGCCGGAAGGATAATCTATGCCCTGGAAGAACCCGGCGTCCCAAGCCTGCTGGTCATCCTGCAGGTCGGCGAAATGCTGGCAGAGGTCGAACGGGATATCGGTGGTCATGAGCTTCTCGATGGCCTCGTCGCGCGTGACGTTGGCCAGCACCTCGGTGATGATCGGCGTGATCTCGGCAGAAGCGGCCAGCGCGGTCTGATAGTCGGGCCACTTGGCGATGAGGTCTTCGTCCATGCCGAAGGCATGCACGAACTCAGGCCAGGAATTGTGCCACTGCAGGCCCATCAGGGCGATGGCCTTCTCGTCGGAGCACATGTACGGACGGGCCAGGGGCAGCACGGAGTTCGGATCCGTGGGGTACTCGTCGCCGTAGGCGGCGGTCACGATGGGGACGCCCACGCTCCACATGCCGGCGTGCATGAGGGCCACGTTCACTTCCTGACCCTTGCCGGTGCGCTGCTGCTCGATGTAGGCGGCCAGCACGGCCATGGCCAGATAGGTGCCCGTGGGGATGTCGCCGAAGCCGAAGTACGGGATCATCGGGTTGTCGCCCTTGATGGGGCAGTCCAAGTCGTAGCCTGCACGCGCGGCGTAGGAGGCCGCGTCGAACCCGCCGCGGGGAGCCCACTCGCCCTTGGTGCCGTAGCCGGAGGTGTTGCCGCAGATGATCTTCGGATTGATCTTCGACAGGCTCTCGTAGTCCAGACCCAGCTTCTTGGAATCCTTCGGTCGCAGATGCGAGAGGAACACGTCGCAGTCCTTCAGCATCTCTTTGAGGATGGCCAGCCCTTCGGGTTTGCGGGTGTCGAGCGTGATGCAGCGCTTGCAGGAGTTGATGGAGTCCCAACCGGCCTGGTCGCCGTTGTAGATATGGCGGGCAAGGCCGATGCCGCGGTTGCTGTCGCCGGTGGGAGGCTCGACCTTGATGACGTCGGCGCCCCATTCGCCCAGGATGCGTCCGCCCATCGGAGCCGCCATGAACGCGGCGATCTCGATGACCTTCATGCCTTCCAGAAGTTTCAGAGCCATGTGTTTCCTCCTCTTTCAAAAGGACTGTAGTGTGACGGGCGGTCCGGTTGTTTCCGGTGCCCGCCGGCTGCGGGGCTCGTGCCCCGCAGTGGAACCAAACGGGTGGCGCGCAGCGCATTCCGCGCAAAGCGCCGGGTGGCGCGTCTGATTTACGCCTTCGGCATCCACATGGCCTGAACCTTCTTGCCGGTCTTGAAGGCCATGATCATGGAGATCAGGCAGACGACGATGAAGCAGAAGATCATGATGAGGGCGGGCGTGAAGCTGCCCGTCGCATCGTAGATGAAGCCGTACGCCGGGATGAGGATCATGGAGCCGATGCCGGTGGCCATCATGACGATGCCGTAGATGGAGCCGAATTCCTTCTGGCCGAACAGCGTGCCTAGCACCAGCGGGCCGATGACGCCCAGCGTGGCGGACAGGCAGCCGTAGAAGAACAGCGAGCCGAAGAACATGTACAGGTTCGTGCGGAAGAAGATGAGGCCCAAGAGGGCGATGAAACCGCACGCGCACGCCACCATCGTGGCCTTGAGGGGGCCCAGCTTGTCGGAGATCGTGCCGAACACGACGGCGGCGATAGCCGTGCCGATCATGTACGCCGTCATAGCGAATCCGCAGGTCACGGTATCGAAACCAGCTTCGATAGCCAGGGTGGGAACGATGGAGGCGAACGCCAGCGTTCCGGTGAGCAGCACCATGAAGATGAAGAAGAACCAGAACGTGGGGGTCTTCAGCGCTTGCTTGGACGTGAGGCCCGGCAGGTTCTTCGCGGCCTCGGCGGCGGCTTTCGGATCGGCGTTCTTGGCGGCTTCGATGTCGGCCTCGGTGGCGCCGAGGGGCAGCTGCCCCTTCTGCTCGGGCGTGCGGAACCAGATGAGCACGGCCGGGATCACGATAACCAGCGCGAGCACGCCCAGCACGATATAGCCCATGCGCCAGCCGTTCGATGCGATGATGGAGGCGACGACCGGCGAGAGAACGGCGGAGCAGATGGCCACGAAGCTCATCATGATGCCCATGGCCAGGCCGTTCTTATCCTTGAACCAGCGGTTGATCATCATGGGACCCACCAGCTGCGTGGCGAACACCGAGCCGAACGCCATGATGCCGGCCAGCGCGTAGAAGCCCCACACTGCGTCGACCAGCGACAGCGCGGCGAAGCAGCCCGCCTGGATGGCGACGGCGACTACGGTGATGATGCGGATGTCGAACTTGTCGAGCAGGCGACCCGCGAACGGGCTCCAGAACATAGTGATCAATGCCGAGATGGACGACATCATTGCCACTTCGCCCACGCCGATGTGCATGTCGGCGCTGATAGGCTGGAAGAACAAGCCCATGCCGCTGTTGATGCCGCCACGGCACAGACCCATCATCAGCAGAACGCCGATGAGGACGAACCATGCGAAGTGGATCCCCTTCTTTTTGGCTGTAGTGGTAGCCATGTTTACCTCCTGTGTGCGTTCGGTCGCAGGGACCGTCCGCGATTCAGTTACGATTCTTGCGGATCGATATCCACCGCAGACCGTGCTTCGCCCTGGCCGCTATGAGGCGGTCCTGGTGAAAACGATGTTCAGTGGAGTGACGCTGAGCCGTGCCCTCGACTTTCGCGTCGCCTTCCGGGAGGCGGGATGCGGAACCTAACTACCGATAGGAGATCGGAGGAAAATATGCGACCGCTTGCCGAACTCTTGCTGAGATCGGCTGGTGTTCGTATACTTTTGGCAACGATCTGGTGAGAAGGATCGGTTGTTAGGGGCATCCGGAGATCCTCCGGGAAGGTAGGACGTCAACGTCCTGCCTTCACCCCCTTTCTCTCCTTACTTCGGGCACAACGATACAAGGCAAGCGCGACCCGACGAAGGGCGCACTTCCCCCGAGGGGCACCAACTTAGGAAAGGAAGATGAAGAGCTTGGTTGCCGAGGCGTCTCCGTAGTTTGCGGAGGAATACGCAACGCGGCGAGTATTCAAGAACGAGGCGAACAGCGCGGAAGTCTTCGGCAACGTGAAGCTGGAGAAGAAGCGCTTGAACTGGCGGGGCAGACTTTGCGGTTCCAAGCCCATTTGCTCATGAGCATACCCATCTTCGCTTGGCGTAAGCGTGGGTTCCGCTTGATGTAGGATTTGACGTTCAGCTCAAACATCAACACCATGTCCTAACATTCCCCGTGAATTCGTCAAATTATGACGACTTCCAGTAGTTTAGACGGTAAAACATTTAATGTCAACCACGTTTAGCATGGTGAATCGACATCGGTGCTCGTTTGCTTCCTCTCGTTGTCGTAGCAGCTGTTTGACCGGGGATTTCATTAGATATCCGATAAAATATTTTCTGCTTCATTCGATAAGCAATCTGCTTGATTGGTAGCCGCCGCGGTACAATACCGCATCATGGAAGCGGCGAAGGAGAGGTTTGGAAAAGAAAGCCACCTTATTCGAGTACGTGTATCGTCAGCTTGTCAGCGACATCGAGCAGGGAGCGCTGCGCTATGGCGACGCGTTGCCGTCGCTGCACGACTTGTGCGATCGATTTCGGGTGGGCATCAGAACCATCCGCGACGTGCAGCGTGCTTTGAAGGCCGACGGGTACATTGTCGTGGAGGAGCGAAAGCGCGCTGTCGTGGCGTACCGTCCGGCCGATGACGCGGATGACGGTCGCATCCGTGCGCTGCTGGCGCGTCGCGAGGTGGTTGCCGATTGCTACAGAACCCTCGAACTGGTCATGCCCCCGTTGTTCCACTTAGCCGCTCGATGCTGCTCTGACGAGGATCTTTTCGCTTTGGCTCAGGATGCGAAGCGCGTTGATCGCTCTGGCGTATCGGAAGGGTGGCGCATATCGCACGCATCGATTGTTTTGCACGGCCTGGTGGCAAAGGCAGGCAACCCGTTGTTCACGTCGTGCTTCGCAAGCTTGGAGCGCATCGGTCTGGTGCCGGTGGTTCCGGGTTTCGAAAGCCCTTTTGCCTCGCGTGCGGTCGACGTCGACGGGGTTTGATGACGTGGATGTTCTCCTCTCTGCTTTTGCGCGATGCTGATGAGGTGCAGTATCGGTTCGGTTGCATGTATCGCGGCGTCGCGCAGCGCGTCGGGGCGTATTTCGACGCGCTCGAGAACGCATATGCCCCCGCCGTGGACATCGGATCGTTCGGGTACGCGTGGAATGCGAAGGCCGGGTTGGAATTCGTGCACGGACAAATAGCTCGCAATCTTGTGGAACGCATCGTTCGGGGGGAATTCGTTGACGGCCAGCTGCTTCCTTCCATCGCCGAGCTGTCGGCGCAGTATGGAGTCTCCGCTTCCACGGTGCAGAAAGCGTACGGCGCGCTCAACGTCATAGGCGTCGCGCGCACCGTCAACGGGTTGGGCACGCGCGTGCAGTTGGGCAATGCGACGTTCAGCGAGCGCTGGCTGGAAGATCACTCGTTCAAGAGAGATGTGGGCACGTACGTCCATGCGGCGCAGATGATGTGCGCCGTGCTGCCTGCTGCATTGAGCCGCGTGCAAGGTCATGCGGAGGAGGTGGCCTCTTCTGCGGAACGCGCCCTCGCGGTCGAGGAGGGGGATTGGGCGGTGTCGAAGGCTCTCATAACGGGTTTGATCGAATGCACGGAGCCTTGCGCATTGCAGACGATTCTGCGGGAGCTGAACGATTTGCTGCGCTGGGGAGCCTTCCTTACGCTGTTCGCGGCTTCGCGAGAAAGCGCGTCCGCTCTCTCGTCTCTCGAAAGCATCGCTCTCGGGCAGGCGCGCAGAGCCGACGACGAGGGGTTCTCCCAATCGATGACCGCGTATTACCGCCTTATGCTCCAGTCCGTGCTCGCGTTTCTCGAGAGGGCGGGTATGATTGACGTCGACCGCACGATCGTGCCCTAGGACCGCGGCGGGCTCCGACGGTTTACCTCCTTCCCAATAGGGTGCTATACTCTGACACCGCATGCAATAAGGCTATGTTTGATCAGGTATAACAATTTCTGCACTCAGGCAGGTCGGTTTGATCGAGGGGATGTCGATGGCTCAGAGATTGGCTGACGCATGAAGCGAGCGCCGAATGCGCGCTGGACGCGCATCTTCGGGTTGGCGGGTTTGCTGACCCTGCTTCGCCGCGTGCGGCGCCGGGCTGATGCGAAGGAGCTGGCCATCGAGAGCCGCGAGCAGCTGTTCAGCATGCTGGTGCGCAATGCCGACGATATCTACGTTATGTTCTCTCCCGATGCGTACGAGGTCGAATACGTCAGTCCCAATGTGGAGAAGCTTTTGGGCGTGTCGGTCGAAGCGGTGAAGAACAACATACGAGCGCTGTCGGATTCGGCGGCCGATCCATCGTCCGACCCTCGAATCGATGACATTGCGTCGTTGGAAGAGGGCGAGTGCCTTCAAGTGTTTCGCGAGCGCATTCAAGCGCGCACAGGAGAGCGTCGCTGGTACCAGGAAACGTTGTACCGGGAATCCATCAAAGGGGTGGATAAGTACGTGCTGGTGCTGTCCGATCGCACGAACGAGCAAAAAGGAAGTTTGATGCTCGAGCAGGCGCTCGATATCGCACGATCGTCGAACGAGGCGAAGAGCCAGTTCCTTGCGAACATGTCGCACGACATACGCACGCCCATCAACGCCATCGTGGGCATGACGAAGATCGCACGGGAAAGCGGCGAGGCCAGCGAGAAGATAGCCGGTTGCCTCGATGCCATCACCGCGTCGTCTCGTCATTTGCTGGAGCTTATAAACGACGTTCTGGACATGTCGCGCATCGAAAGCGGGCAGATGGAGCTTCAGGAGCGTCGGTTCGACATCGATGACGTCGTGGGCGGGGTAGAGGCCATCATCCGTCCTCAGGCTCAGGCGAAGAGTCAAGAGCTGCGCATCGATCGCTCGAAGATGAAGCATAAGGCGTTCTCGGGAGACGAGCTGCGCATAAGCCAGATCCTTTTGAACCTTGCGTCCAATGCGGTGAAGTACACGCAGGAGGGCGGCTCCATAGCCCTCGTCGTGCAGGAGCTGGCGAAAACGCGGCCCAGCTATGCGAGCGTTGCTTTCACGATAACCGACAACGGCATGGGCATGTCGCCGGAATTCGTCGAGCGTAATTTTCGATCCGTTCGAGCGCAGCGAAGAGGTGTCTATCGCGCGGATACAGGG
>ENA-OQAB01001047-OQAB01001047.1-human-gut-metagenome-genome-assembly--contig:-NODE-1047-length-13652-cov-1.968281_pt1 | contig 13652 bp, 14 predicted proteins | sample MGYA00242490_ERZ504517 | MGnify/ENA primary metagenome ERZ504517 (study PRJEB26092, sample SAMD00036298) | human gut metagenome | host: Homo sapiens | study: EMG produced TPA metagenomics assembly of...
GATCGGGGCACTGGGACACGTCCAGCTCCGCCGGGCCGGGCCGGGTCAGGCGGGCAAGCTGCTCCCCGATCACCCGGTCGCCCTGAACGGAGCGGGGGTTCAGCCCCTCCACGTCCACCCGGTGGCCCAGGAACGCGGCGGCAAACCAGAAAGCGGCGTTGGACCAGTCCCCCTCGATGGCCAGATCCCGGTGGCGGTACACCTGGTTCCCCGGCACCCGGAAGCGCCGGTCCCCGTCGTACTCCGCCGCGACGCCGAATTGGGCCAGGGCGTCCAGGGTCATGTCCACATAGCCCCGGCTCTCCAGCGCGGTGGTGAGGACAAGCTCGCTGTCCCCCTCCAGCAGTGGGAGGGCGTAGAGCAGGCCGGTGATGAACTGGGAGGACACGTCGCCGGGCAGGGTGTAGACGCCGGGCGTCAGCCGCCCCTCCACGGCGAGCACTCCGTTTTCCAGCGACCAGGCGATCCCCTTCTCCGCAAAGAGGCGGAAATAGGGCTCCTGAGGCCGCTCCATGAGCCGCCCGTGGCCGGTGAACCGGCCGCCCCCCGTTCGAGGGCCAGGGCCACGGGGATCAAAAACCTCAAAGTGGAGCCCGACTCGCCGCAGTCCATGACCTCCGGCGGGGGCGTCTCGAAGCCGTCCACCAGGTCGGCCCCGCGGATTACCGTGCCGTCGGCGGAGGCGTCCGCGTCCAGGGTGCGCATACAGCGCAGGGTGGCCTGGATGTCCTGGGACAGCTCTACATTGGACAGGCGGCACACCCCGTCGGACAGGGCGGCGGCGATGATCAGCCGGTGGGCCTGGGACTTGGAGGGCGGCGGGGTGACGGCGCCGCCCAAGGCGGCGGGGGTGATGGTGACGTTCATCGCAGTTCCTCCAGCAGTTGGGCCTTGGGCATCCGGTGGGGGACGGCGCGGCCCATGCGCTCCAGGAGGATCACCGAAATGTCCTCCCCCGCCCCCTTCTTGTCCAGTCCCACGGCGGCGGCGTAATCCGCCGCCGTGCAGGGGATGGCGGTGGGCAGCCCCAGGGCGGAGAGCGCCTCCTCCAGGCGCTCCGGCAGCTCCGCCGGGGTCACCCCCAGGCGTACACCCAGCCGGGCGGCGGCGCACATGCCGGCGGCCACCGCCGCGCCGTGGCTCCACTCGGTGTAGTGCCCCGCCAGCTCGTAGGCGTGGCCCAGCGTGTGGCCGAAGTTGAGGAGCATCCGCTCCCCCGTGTCCCGCTCGTCCTGTTCCACTACGCTCCGTTTAATCGCGCAGCAGGTATACAGGATGTGTTCCATTTCCGCCATCAGCTCCGCCCGGGAGGGCCGGGCCGCCAGGAAGTCGAAAAAGGCCGCGTCCCTGATGCAGCCGTATTTGACCACCTCCGCCATGCCCTCCATGAACACAGGCAGCGGCAGGGTGTCCAGCACCTCCGGGTCCATGAGCACCAGCCTGGGCTGCCAGAAGGCCCCCGCCAGATTCTTTCCGTGCTCCAGATCCACGGCCACCTTGCCCCCTACGGAGGAATCCACCTGGGCCAGCAGGGTGGTGGGGATCTGCACGAAGTCCACCCCCCGCAGGATGGTGGCGGCGGCGAACCCCGCCAGATCCCCCACCACGCCGCCGCCCAGGGCCGCCACCGCGTCGGTGCGGGTCAGCCCGGCGGCCATCATGGCCTCCCACAGCTCGGCCAGACGGGCGGCGCATTTGGAGCTCTCCCCGGCGGGGACGGTGTGGGCGGTCACCTGGAACCCGGCCCCCTCCAGGCTGGCGCGCACCCGCTCCAGGTACAGGGGGGCCACATGGCTGTCTGTCACCACAAAAATCCGGGAGGCCCCGGGCAGGACGGCCCGAAGCTCCTCCCCCGCCCAGGTGAGCAGCCCCCACCCAATCTGTATGTTATATTCCCGCCCCGGAAGGGCGACGGTCAGCGTTTTCATGGTACGGCCTCCTCTGTTCAAAATCGACGGTATCCGTCGGGCGGGTGTGGGCACCCGCCCCTACGTGACAGCTCCGCAGGTTGCCCCAACGCAGGGGCCGACACCCCAGGGCGGCCTCTCTTGCCCCTGCGGGGCAATTCGCCTTCTGCCCTCATCGGCCCACGCCAACTATCCTCCACCCTCACCGTAGGGGCGGCCCTCGTGGCCGCCCGCGGGCGGGGACAAGCCCCGCCCCTACATACTGGTGCGGCGTACGCCCCGCTTTCGGGGCCCCTACACGAACCCAGCGAAGCGGTTCGCGTGGGGAAAAGGAGGCCCAGCGGCGGGAATGAGCTTTCGGGCCTGCCCGGAAGCGAATGATCCAAAGCTTGGGCCGACGCTGTCACGCTGCGCCCCCTCCGCGGCGGGCAGCGTTCATCCGGGGTTCCTCCTCGCGGCATAGCCGCTGCGGCCTCCGCTACAAACGTGCCACCGGCACGTTTGCTCACGCTGCGGTTTCGCCTCCATGTCCTCTTAGCTCCCCTATGCGCCTACCCTACGCGCTTCTCTGTCACGCTGCGCGCCCTCCGCGACGGGCAACTGCTCACTGCTCCGCCGAACATGCCGCTGGCCTGCGGCCAGCCTGTTTTTCGGTCTGCGCAGTTCGCTGTTGCCCTGCTCCCGGGCGCTCCGCGCTTCTTTTTTATTTTACCAGCGTTTTCCCCATCAGGTCAACCATGGCAGAGACCTTGTGCATGAGGGCATCGAAGTTCTGGGGGGTGAGGGACTGCTGGCCGTCGCATTTGGCGTGGGCCGGGTCGTTGTGGACCTCGATGATGAGGCCGTCGGCGCCGGCGGCCACGGCGGCCAGGGCCAGGGGCTCCACCATCCAGTACATGCCGGCGGCGTGGGAGGGGTCCACAATCACGGGCAGGTGGCTCATCTGCTTAATGGCGGGGATGGCGGACACATCCAGAGTGTTGCGGGTGTAGGTCTCGAAGGTGCGCACCCCCCGCTCGCAGAGGATCACGTTCTCGTTTCCGGCGGACATGATATACTCGGCGGACATGATCCACTCCTCGTAGGTGTTGGACAGGCCCCGCTTGAGGAGGATCGGCTTGCTCATCTTGCCCACCTCCTTGAGCAGCTCGAAGTTCTGCATGTTGCGGGCGCCCACCTGCACCACGTCCACCTCCCGCTCGAAGAGCTCGGCCATACGGGGGTCCATGATCTCGGTGACGATGGGCAGGCCGGTCTGCTTCCGGGCCTCCATCAGCAGGTCGAGGCCCGCGGTGCCCATGCCCTGGAAGGAGTAGGGGGAGGTGCGGGGCTTGAACGCGCCGCCCCGGAGCAGGGCCGCGCCGGAGGCCTTCACGTCCTCGGCCACGGCGCAGATCTGCGCCTCGCTCTCCACCGAGCAGGGGCCGGCGATCACGGAGAAATTTCCCCCGCCGATCTTGGCGTTCCCCACGGTGACCACCGTGTCCTCCGGGTGGAACTTGCGGTTGGCCTTCTTGTAGGGCTCCTGCACCCGCATGACCCGCTCCACATGGGGGTTGATGGAGATCTTATCCATGTCCACGGCGGTGGTGTCGCCCACCAGGCCCAGGATGGTGCAGCCCACGCCGTTGGTGATGCCCACATCCAGATCCAGTTCCTTAAGCCTGGATACCAAGGCGTCGATGTCCTGCTGCCGGGTGCCGGGTTTCATAACAACTACCATGAATTTTACATCCTTTCTCTCCATGCAAAAAGGGCGCCCATTGATGAAATCAATGAGCGCCCCTGCACGTTCAGGTACTATGGGGCCTTCCCCGGGCCCCACCCATTCATTCCATCCCCCGTGTTTTCTCCACGCCAAAAAAAGCCGGCGCCCATAAATCGAGCCCAGCCATAGGAAAACAGGAAGGATGCAGTTGTGAGGGTTCGGTCTGCCATGTCTGTGCTCCTCACTTTAACAGGTTGGTGTCATTATACCCCCATCGTTAGCGGAATGCAACGGGAAATTTTCAAAAATCCCGGCTTTTTTGCCCTGGGATAGGGCGTCCGCTCGTCCGTGAGGCCTAACAGGTAGTCCACGCTGGTGTTGTAATAGCATGCCAGCCTGATCAACACGTCAATGGGGTAGTTGAGCACCCCGATCTCGTACTGGGAGTACGTATTCTGTCTGACGTTCAGCAGCGCTGCCACCTCCCGCTGGGACAGGTTGCGGTCAATGCGCAGATTGCGGATGCGCTCATACCGCAGCACTTCATTTCGCATAGAATCACCCAGAGCATCTTAAAATATCTGAAATTCAGATATTGCATTTTATCTGATTATCAGATATTCTAAACAGGAGGTGAGCACGATGGATGAAGCGGAAGAGCGTCGGATCTGGAAGCGGGATGCGGCGGAGCTGCGGCGGTCCGAGGTCTACCCGGCGCTGCTCCGCCTGCGGGCGGCGCTCCGGCGGCAGACCCCCGCCGATCGGATGCTGCTGGCCTGGGTGGAGCGGGTTCTGAGGAGTCTGGATACCTCTGCTCCGTAGGGGCGGGGCTCGTCCCCGCCCGCCAGAGAGTGCCTGGGGCGCGGGCGGCCACAAGGGCCGCCCCTACCGCACAAGGTAGGGCGGCTCACCCCAGCGCCACGTCCAGCACCATCATGAGCAGGAAGCCCGCCATGACTCCCAGGGTGCCGGTGTTGGAATGCTCCCCAAGTGTGCCTCGGGGATGAGCTCCTCCACAACCACATACATCATGGCCCCGGCGGCGAAGGACAGCAGCCAGGGCATGAGGGGCTGGATCGTCCCCGCCACCAGCACCACCAGGATACCGAAGACAGGCTCCACCACGCCGGAGGCGCTGCCGTAGAGGAAAGCCCGCCCGGCGGACAGCCCCTCCTGCCGCAGGGGCAGGGAGATGGCCGCCCCCTCCGGGAAGTTCTGGATTCCAATTCCCAGAGCCAGCGCCAGGGCCCCGGACAGGGCCGCCCCCTCACCGGCGTGCTGGGCGGCCAGGGCGAAGGACAGGCCGACGGCCATCCCCTCCGGGATGTTGTGCAGCGTCACGGCCAGCACCAGCAGGGTGGTGCGCCGCCAGGAGGAGTGGAGCCCCTCGGGCTGCCTGGCATCCACATGGAGGTGGGGCAGCAGCACATCCAGCAGCAGCAGGAAGCCGATGCCCAGCACGAAGCCCCCCACGCCGGCAGCCAGCCCGGAAGCCCGGAGGCCTCCGCCTCCTCCATGGCGGGAATGAGCAGGCTCCACACCGAGGCGGCGATCATCACCCCGGCGGCAAAGCCCAGAAAGATACGCTGGATGGACGCATTGAGCTGCTTTCGGAACAGAAAGACCATGGCGGCGCCCAGAGTGGTCATCAAAAAAAGTGAAAGCCGGTACCCGTGGCCGCCCATAAAATGGATTGCATGAGTTCCCTCCTTTTTTCTGGTTAGTCATAGTTAATCATCTGATATTATATGGGGGGCGGCATGCCGCCCCCCTTTGAAGCGTCAGTACGCCACGCCCCAGTACACCATGTGCTTGGCGGGCTTGCCGCAGCAGGCGCAGGTGTCGCCCAGGTGCTCCTGCTCCAGAGGGATGCATCGGGAGGACACTCCGGCCTCCTCCTTCATCTTCAACTCGCACGCCAGCTCGCCGCACCACATGGTCTTGGCGAAGCCGCCCTGGCTGGCCATCTTCTCCTTGACCTCCTCCAGGGTGGCGCAGGCGTAGGTATTCTCGTCCAGGTTGCGCTTGGCCTTGTCGAACAGGCCCTGCTGCACCGCGTCCAGCATGGTCTTGACGGTCTCCTCGATGTTGTCCAGGGAGACAAAGACCTTCTCGCCGCTGTCCCGGCGGGCCAGGACGCACTGGTTCTTCTCGATGTCCTTGGGGCCCAGCTCCAGCCGCAGGGGCACGCCCTTCATCTCGTACTCGGCGAACTTCCAGCCGGGGGAGTTGTCGGAGGCGTCCGATCTTCACCCGGATGCCGGCGGCCTTCAGGCGGGCCATGACCGCCTCGTTGGCGGCAATGACGCCCTCCTTGTGCTGGGCCACGGGGATGATGATGACCTGGGTGGGGGCGATGCGGGGGGCAGAACCAAGCCGTTGTTGTCGCCGTGGGTCATGATGACGCCGCCGATGAGGCGGGTGGACACGCCCCAGGAGGTCTGGAAGGGGTGGTGGGGCTGGTTGTCCTTGCCGGCGAAGGTGATGTCGAAGGCGCGGGCGAAGCCGTCGCCGAAGTAGTGGGAGGTGCCGGCCTGGAGGGCCTTCTTGTCGTGCATCATGCACTCCACGGTATAGGTGGCCTCGGCGCCGGAGAACTTCTCCTTGTCGGTCTTGCGGCCCTTCACCACGGGCATGGCCAGGTAGTTCTCGCAGAAATCGGCGTAGATGTTGAACATGCGCTCGGTCTCGGCGATGGCCTCCTCGGCGGTGGCGTGCATGGTGTGGCCCTCCTGCCACAGGAACTCCCGGTGGCGGAGGAAGGGGCGGGAGGTCTTCTCCCACCGCAGGACGGAGCACCACTGGTTATACAGCTTGGGCAGATCCCGGTGGGAGTGGATGATGTTGGCGTAGTGCTCGCAGAACAGGGTCTCGGAGGTGGGGCGGATGCAGTAGCGCTCCTCCAGCTTCTCCGAGCCGCCCATGGTCACCCAGGCGCACTCGGGGGCAAAGCCCTCCACGTGGTCCTTCTCCTTCTGGAGCAGACTCTCGGGGATCAGCATGGGCAGGTACACGTTCTCATGCCCGGTTTCCTTGAACTTCTCGTCCAGGATCTTCTGGAAATTCTCCCAAATGGCGTAGCCATAGGGACGGAGGATGAACATGCCCTTGATGGAGGAGTAGTCAATCAGCTCCGCCTTTTTGCACACGTCGGTGAACCACTTGGCAAAGTCCACCTCCATATCGGTAATCTGTTCCACCTGTTTCTTGTCCTGTGCCATCTCTATCTCAATCCTTTATTCTAAAGTTATCGGTTCGTATTATTTTACGCATTCAGGCCGCAAAAGTCAAGGCCCGCGCTGCAGTTCCGGGACAAATGGCGCATAAAATCCCATATTTTCCGCACACTACAGCAAAGCGGGAGGTGGCGGAGCTTGCGTGTGGGAATCTGGGAGCGGGACGAGGGGATTCGGACGGCCGTGGAGGCCGGGTTGGGAGAGCTGGCGGCGGAGGTGCGCGCCGGGCGGCACCCGGCGGAGCTGGCCGGCGCGCGGCTGGAGCTGCTGACGGTGTGCACCGGCGGCACGGGGCTGGGCCGGCGCGGGGGCCGTCCCCTGCGGGACGGTGCTGCTGCCCGGCACGGCGGGCCGCTGGCCCGGGCCCTCAACGCCCGCCAGGCCGTGAGCTACGGCACCTCCCCCGGGATACCCTCACCTTTTCCAGCCTGGAGGGGGACAGGCTGTGCCTGGCCGTCCAGCGGGAGCTGGTCACCCTGGGCGGGGCGGTGGTGGAGCAGCAGGAGCTGGTGCTCCCCTTCTCTACCGGCGCCTCCCCCTGCCCTTTCTGGCCGCCGCGGGCACTCTGCTGCTCCTGGGTGTGCCGCCGGAGGAGCTGCCGGCGCGGCTCCGCTCCCCGGTGTGAGGCCTGCAAAACGGCCCCGGAACCGAGCAGTTCCGGGGCCGTCATCCAGCCGAAAAGACTTTCGGCTGGATGCTAGACTTTTGAAGCTTCCAGAAGCTTCAAAAGTCGTTTGATCTAACGTGAACGGCCCAGGCCGGTCTCTCTTGGCCTGCGGCCAATTCACCTCCAGGGAACCCTGACGGTTCCCTTTCACACTATCCTTCCCTCCGAAGTCTTACGCAGGAAGGTTTATTGTTAGCCTAACAGCCCCGGAACCGAGCGGTTCCGGGGCCGTTTTCATGTCATTACATTTAATACTTACAGCTTTAGCACCAGGGTGGCTACAAACTGGGCTCCCTTGTAATCGCCGAAGAGCTGCACCCGGTCCCCCACCTCCAACTGGCGCAGGCTGGTGGAGGAGCCGCTGGCGGACATAAAGCTGGCGTCGGACACGTCCGCCGTGAGCACGTTGCCGTCGGTGAGCTGTACCATCAGGGTCTTGTCCTTGGTGTTGGGCACCAGGACCGTGCCCTCAAGCTGGCTGCTGGAGCCGGAACCCCTGTCCACCTCGATGGACACCACATCTCCGCCGCTGACCACCATGGCCACTGCATCGTTGGGCTTGAGGGTGTAGAGGGAGACGGCAGTGCCGTTCTGGGTGACGGAAACGCCCTCGGACACGGTATAGGAGGCGGTGGAGCCGTCGGTGAGCTTCACATCAAACGTGATCCCGGCGGCATCCTGCACCACCCGGGTGATAGTGCCGGTGACGTTTGCGCTTTGAGGCGTGGTCTCCAGGGTGGTGACCTTGTTGTAGCGCACGGTGACCACCACGGTGTCGCCGCTCTTGATCTTGTCCAGAGAGCTGCTCTTACCGTCCCGGTAGATGGCGGGCAGGTCGGTGAGATCCAGTTCAAAGGTCATTACGCTGTCATTGGCGGTCTTGACCGCCAGGGTAGTGGGGGTACCGTAGGTGATGCTCTCAATGACGCCCTCGGTGGTGGTGGAGCCAGGATAGGCGTCCAGCAGCGTCACCACATCCCCGCCGGAGAGCTGAAGGGTGGCGAAGGAGTTCCGCTCCAGCTCCTTGAGTGCGATGTCCTCGCCATTGAAGCGGATGGCTGCCTTGGAGGAGATGTCGTAGGTGGTGGATTTGCCGGTACTCAGGTTGGTCAGGGTGATGTCGTTTTGATCCTTGGCGTAGGTAAAAGCTCTTGACGGAGCCCTGGACGTAATCGGTTACGGTGTCCACCGCCATGCTGACCAGCTCGTTGGCCTCGTCGTTGGATACCCGCAGGCTCACGTAGTCGCCCTCATAGCGGTCGGACACGGTGCCCACCACGCCGTTGACGGTGACGCCCGCCCCGGCGGGCAGGGTGTAGCGCCTGGTTTCGCCGTTAAAGGCCGACACCTGGAGCCGCTGGCCGCCGGTGCCGTTTTCCACCTTCACCAGTATGCCCTCCTCGGCGCGGGTTCCGCCGGAGAGCTGCACCGCGTCCAGATGGCCCATGGCGTCCACATAGCAGGTGGCCGTGGTGTATCCGGCCTGGGGATCCAGCAGGGTGTAGTCGCCGGCGGTCTTGCCCACCTGCACCTCGGTAAAGCGGTCGATATCCAGCCGTTTGGAAGCGCCGTTGACCGTCACGGTCAGGCTGTCCTGCTCCACGCCGGTGACGGAGCCGGTATAGGAGGTGACCGCGCCGCCCAGGCGCACGGACTCGGCAGTACCCTTCCTGTCCAGGTTCACCCGGGCGTAACTGCCCACCTTCAGGGCATCGACGGAGGAGAGCATATTATTCTCGTAGATCTCCGCGTCGGCGGGCAGAGAGATGCTGCGGGTGCCGCTGACCACACTGGTCAGGGTCAGCAGGGTAACGCCGCTGCTGCCGGTAGACACGGCGGCGATGGTGCCGCCCACCCAGTCATAGTCGGTGTAGCCGGGCAGCTCGGCATAGATGCCCCGCTCGTCCATAAAGTCGATGGCCCGGCGGAGCATGGTGGCCATCTCGGCCCGGGTCAGGGAGTTCTGTGGCAGAAAGCGGTTGAGCTCGTGCCCTTGACGATGCCGTACATGTTCAGCAGGTATACATAGGGCTGCAGGGAGGCGGAAATAGAGGTAGTGTCCGCAAAGCTCATGGGGTAGGAGGTCAGGCTCTGGGCCAGGGGGGCGAGCTGCATGGCCCGCACCAGATACATGGCCAGCGTCTCACGGGTGATGGACTTCACCAGCCCGCCCGCGCTGCTCAGGGCCCGCAGCTCGGTCTCCGAGATGATGCCGGTCTCCAGGCAGACGGCCATCTCCTGGGCCGCCCAGGCGTACATCTCCTCGGGCAGGATCTCCTTCAGCTCGTCCTCCCAGTCCTCGGCGATGGCCTCCTTGTCAATGGCGTCCACGCCGGCGGCACGGGAGCAAAACAGCAGCGCTTCACAGGCGGTCATCTTCTGGTCGGGAGCAAAGGTGGTGGCGCTGGTCCCCTTGACCACCCCCTGGGTAGCCAGGTACTCCACATCGTCCTTGGCCCAGTGATTGGTCATGTCGGTAAAGCTGACGGCCGCTGCGGGCACCACCAGCAGGGAGAGCGTCATCAGCGCGGCCAGCGCCAGAGAGAGAACTCGCTTTCCTTTCATATGTAATCCTCCATTTGCATAAATGGTTTCCATAATATATAGTATAATGGTTCCTCAGGGAAAAAGCAACAGAGAAAATCCCGCCCTCTTTCGCCGCTTTTTTCCAGTGCCCTGTCCATTTTTCCTGGCAGTCCACCGCATTTTCCTATAAACTCTATTGGATTTTTAAATTTCCCTTTATTGCGCAATAAATCCCTCCGCCCGGGCGTTATGCAGTCAAACAGGAAAACAGCTCCCAAAGATTGCTCTGCTGAAACATTAAAGGAGGATATGCTGACTCACTTATTTTGTAACTAAAATAGATTGAAGGAGAACAGGTATGATTAGGTGGAATGACAATTATATTACGGGTATAGAAAAATTAGACAAGGAACATCAGCAGCTATTCCAAATGGCCGATCAGGTTTTTGAATAAAGTTTACGGGAACGAGGAGATGAGGCAAATTATCGTATATTCCTCGTTCGGGAAACTTTAACTTATATAACCAGCTATTTTGAGCGTCATGCTAAGGCGGAAGAGGAATACATGCGCAAAATCGGCTACACTGGGTATACATTACACAAGATGTTGCACGATGAATTTTGCAATATCCAGCTAAAAAAATATCAAGATATTGTCAAGCGTGGTGAGTGCAGTAAAGAAGAGATACAAGATTTTGTCGGAAGCGGAATTGGATGGCTTTTGGAGCATATAGCAACAGCAGATATGGCGATCATAGGAAAGGGTATTCTAGCCGCGCCTGCAAAGAACAGTGACTTTGAAGCGCGACTGGAAGAAAAGATCAATACGCTGTTGACCGCTTCTTTAAATATTGCGGCAAATGCGAAAATTATAGGTAGGAGCTATCAAGGAGAATTTTTGGGAAAGGCTGTATATCAAAAAAGTGGTATATAGTTTGGATTCACGCGAGATTACAATTGTTTCAGGTATAGAGAGCTCATTTCTACTTCGCGTTGCCGAAATGATCTATGGGACAGAAGTGAAGAATGAGATGGACTTGATACTATCTAGTCTACAGTTGTTTGCTGCAAACTTCTGGAGATCAATAGGACAGCACTTTGCTGGTAGTAATACTATGATGACTATGAAGTCGAATAGCTTTATCATTGCAGGACTTCTTCAGAAGAACTGAGGAAGCTTAAACTAACGCACTCATTGCTTCTTTGCTTCTGATATGGGGAAATTTTTTATAGCTGTAATTACTGAGAATTCCAAAAACGTGATAGAGTTGCGGTGTCATTCCATGGGGAATCAGAACGAGGGGCAACGGAAACTACAACATCTGTCCGCTCCAGATACCAGACTGCTTTAGGCATATCCAACAAGGCAAGCAGGAGTGAGTCTATCTTTAGCCTGTGCGTGCTTTGTTAAAGCCTCTGCCTGCTCCTGAGCCTGTACCATGCCATTTACTGCATCCATTACCCATTTTTCGCTTCAGCGTTGATAGAAAGACTGTAAACACAAGAAAATAGACAGTTAAAGAGTTATATAGCGGTGACGGAGGATGCCTTGGACATGTGGGAAGAACACTTGCCCGAGCAGATATACCTTCTTTGGGAAAGGTTGTAAAGAATCCTATTCAGAGGACTTGAAAGAGCCACCTGGACAGGCTATAGTAACAGTAAAAATAGGCCATTAACTTTATTTGAAAAAGAATACTATGACCCGCCCCCTGCTTACCGGCGCCGCCCAGAAATAACACGAATGGAAGCGCAGACCGCATCTGCCCGCGGATATTTGAAATTGCCTGGGAGACACCCATTCCCGGCAGCCGGAGGCCAAAGGAAAGGGACATCCTTGCGGATGTCCCTTTCCTTTGGCACGCCTGAGGGGATTCGAACCTCCGACCTACCGCTTAGGAGGCGGTCGCTCTATCCTGCTGAGCTACAGGCGCATATGAAATTGTGGAAAAACTGGCGCGCAGATGCTTTGATATTGTACCCCAATTCCCCGCGCCTGTCAACGGCAAGGGGTGTTTTTTGTCCCCCGATTTGGGCGTTTTTTTTGCAAAATCAGTTGCGCGCGTTACTGTTCTACGGTATAATATGTGGTCGAGCTTTCAATGATATGGACAGATTTCGGAATAAATTGAGAGGTGCACCACTTTGCAAGATACGAAGCTGAGAAACGTCGCCATTATCGCCCACGTCGACCACGGCAAGACCACCCTGGTGGACGAAATGCTCAAGCAGGGCGGCATCTACCGCGAGAACCAGGCCACGGTGGAGCGCGTCATGGACTCCAACGATCTGGAGCGGGAGCGCGGCATCACCATTCTGGCCAAGAACACCGCCGTCCACTACAAGGACGTGAAGATCAACATCGTGGACACGCCGGGCCACGCCGATTTTGGCGGCGAGGTGGAGCGGATCCTCAAGATGGTCAACGGCGTCATCCTGCTGGTGGACGCCGCCGAGGGTCCCATGCCCCAGACCCGTTTTGTGCTGAGCAAGGCACTGGAGCTGGGCCACAAGGTCATCGTGGTGGTCAACAAGGTGGACCGCCCCGACCAGCGCATCCACGAGGTCATGGACGAGGTGCTGGAGCTGCTGCTGGATCTGAACGCCACCGACGAGCAGTTTGAGTCCCCAACCCTGTTCTGCTCCGGCCGCCAGGGCACCGCCTCCTACTCCCCCGACGTGCCCGGCACCGACCTGGTGCCCCTGTTTGAGACCATCCTCAACTATATCCCCGCCCCGGAGGCGGACACGGAGGCCCCCTTCCAGATGCTGGTCTCCTCCATTGACTACAACGAGTTTGTGGGCCGCATCGCCATCGGCCGCATCGAGCGGGGCACTGTAAAGCAGAACCAGGAGATCGCGGTATGCAACTTCCACCAGCCCGACGCCGCGCCTCAGAAGGCCAAGGCCACCGCCCTCTATCAGTTTGATGGCCTGGGCCGGGTGCCGGTGACCGAGGCCACCGCCGGCAACATCATCGCCATGAGCGGCATCGGCGAGATCACCATCGGCGACACCATCTGCGCGCCCGACGCGGTGGAGCCCATCGAGTTCGTGAAGATCTCCGCCCCCACCATCGAGATGACCTTCTCCGTCAACGACTCCCCCTTCGCGGGCAAGGAGGGCAAGTTCGTCACCTCCCGCCAGATCCGGGAGCGGCTGTTCCGCGAGACCATGAAGGACGTGTCCCTGCGGGTCACCGAGACCGACTCCACCGACGCCTTCAACGTGGCGGGCCGGGGCGAGATGAGCCTGTCCATCCTCATCGAGACCATGCGCCGGGAGGGCTACGAGTTCCAGGTCTCCCCCCCGCCGGTGCTCTACCAGGAGATTCGACGGCAAAATGTGCGAGCCGGTGGAGCGTCTGGTGGTGGACGTACCCAGCGACAGCGTGGGCGCGGTCATCGAGAAGATCGGCGCCCGCAAGGGCGACCTTCTGGAGATGACTCCGGTGGGTGATCGGATGAAGCTGGAGTTCCTGGTGCCCTCCCGCGGCCTGTTCGGCTACCGCAACGAGTTCCTTACCGACACCAAGGGCGAGGGCATCATGGCCTCGGTCTTTGACTCCTATGCCCCCATGAAGGGCGAGCATCCAGGCGCCGCAACGT
>ENA-OQAB01001049-OQAB01001049.1-human-gut-metagenome-genome-assembly--contig:-NODE-1049-length-13650-cov-2.211935_pt1 | contig 13650 bp, 15 predicted proteins | sample MGYA00242490_ERZ504517 | MGnify/ENA primary metagenome ERZ504517 (study PRJEB26092, sample SAMD00036298) | human gut metagenome | host: Homo sapiens | study: EMG produced TPA metagenomics assembly of...
AAAATACCCGAACTCCTCGAAAGAGCCAACATAAATACGTCCGTCCTTCGATATATACAAAGCACGGACACCTAGATTATTCGGTAATTTCACAAGATCCCAGTGAATACCGTCAAAAACCAAAAGCCCCCGGTTATTCCCAATATACATCTTTCCTCCCGGACCTTGGGAGACGGCCCAATTCTGGTTTCCCGCTTTGTAATCGCTTACGGAATAATTGATGATTTTAGGAATATAGGGTACCTTCGCATTCCCCGTTATACAAAACAACAAGGCAATAACGCAACAAATCAACATACGAACCAACGTCCTCTTAAGTATCTCCTTCACTATATAGTACAGAATGTTATGTACCACAAAAGTAAATAAAAAAACATCACGTTACACCCTACTTCTTATAAACTCTCACATAATCAATCTCAAACACATGTGGAAAAAGAGAATCATCAATACCCTTTTGGCCTCCCCAATTCCCACCGATCGCCAGATTCAGCAAGATATGAAAGCGTTTATCGTAAGGCCAAACCTCATAGCCTATCCCCTCGTTCTTAAATGTAAAGTATAATTGATCATCTACATAAAGCCGGTACTCATCTTCCTCCCATTCCAAGGCATACACGTGAAACGCTTTATAACAATCCGGACACGCAATTTTAGCATTTTTTTGAGTTCCGATCGCATGATTATATTTTTCCGTATGTGAAGAACCTACGATCGTATCGGGATCATAGCCCACATTTTCCATAATATCTATTTCCCCGCTTTTTGGCCAATCCCCGTATTCCCAATCCGTTGGAAGCATCCAGATGGCCGGCCATGTCCCTCGTCCGGTCGGGAGTTTCGCCCGAATCTCAAAACGTCCGTACAACCAATCCCCTTTTCCTTTTGTAATCAGACGAGCCGATGTATATGAACGACCTTCCATCGGTTCTTTCAAGGCCGTAATCCTCAATACCCCATCCGAGACCCAAGCGTTCTCCTTTCTGCCGGATGTATAATATTGAGCCTCGTTATTTCCCCATTGATATACATTACCTTCCGTATCATAAGACCATTTCGTAGAATCAGGAAATCCCGTATAGTCAAACTCCTCACTCCATATCAATTTCCACCCGCCTTTATCCATGGGTGCAGACAAATCGATATCACTAGCATTCGCCAGACTGCTCAAGAAAACACTATATAGGATAAAACCAAACAAAAGAAATGACCGTGACATAACAATATTGATTTAAATCAGAATTTCCACAAATATATGAAAAATAAATAAAAGTGTAGATGAAAAACACATCGCAAGGTTATCCCCGCAATTATACTGCGAATACCACAGGAGATATACTTCAAGTGGCAGAGAAGATATACTTCATGGCCAAAGTAAGTACTACCCCATTTTCCCTAGGGATTTATCGGATAAGCTATCTATACGAGAAAATGTCACAAAATAAAAAAGGGATGCCACAATTGACATCCCTCTCTCTGGATTGTTGAGTTGTCTCACGAGGATTCGAACCTCGACAGACAGAACCAAAAACTGTAGTGCTACCATTACACCATGAGACAATCCGATTGCTTTACTAAAGCGATGCAAAGGTAAGAATAAAATCTTACCTTGCAAATTTTTTTGATTATTTTTTTACTTTGCGATTCAACAAATAATAATTTTTCTTACCTCTTTGAACCAATAAATACTTATCGTCAATGCAGTTGAGGAACAGTCGATTACAGTATCAACCTCCGCTAATTTCTCTTTGTTAAAACTTACGCCACCACTTTGTACCAATTTACGCATCTCACCTTTTGAAGGGAAGATAGCGGCTTTTTCAGTACACAAATCAACATGCCTTGATTCCTGCGGCCAATTCATCACGGGAGATATCGAAATGAGGAACACCCTCGAATACGGCTAGTAATGTGTCCTCATCCAATTTCAACAAAGCCTCGTGAGTGGAGTTACCAAACAAGATATTGGAAGCCTCGACAGCGGCCTCATAATCTTCCAAAGAGTGAACCATAACAGTCACTTCTTTCGCCAAACGTTTCTGCAACGGACGCAAATGAGGAGCGGCCTCTTGCTCCGCCTCCAAAGCGGCGATCTCTTCTTGGCTCAAGTCCGTGAAGATCTTGATATACTTGGCGGCGTCAGCGTCGCTTACGTTCAACCAAAATTGATAGAATTTATACGGAGAAGTATAGCGACGATCCAACCAGATATTACCGGATTCCGTCTTTCCGAACTTACCACCGTCGGCCTTCGTGATCAACGGGCAAGTCAAGGCATAAGCCTCCCCTCCCAACGTACGACGGATCAATTCCGTACCAGTCGTGATATTACCCCATTGATCAGTACCACCCATCTGTAGGCGGCAACCCTCATGCTCATACAAATACAAATAATCGTAGCCTTGTAGCAATTGATAAGAAAACTCGGTGAAAGACATACCTACACTAGATTCGCGGCTCAAACGTTTCTTCACTGAATCCTTAGCCATCATGTAGTTCACGGTAATATGCTTACCGATATCACGGATAAAATTCAAGAAAGAATAACCCTTCATCCAGTCATAGTTGTTCACCAACTTAGCGGCATTAGGAGCCTCGGAGTCAAAATCAAGGAACTTAGCCAATTGTTTCTTGATGCAATCCTGATTGTGACGAAGAGTAGCCTCGTCCAGCAAATTACGCTCGGCAGACTTCATAGACGGGTCACCGATCATACCGGTAGCGCCACCCACTAAAGCGATAGGACGATGACCGGCACGTTGGAAATGCTTCAGCATCATCACACTTACTAAGTGTCCGATATGCAAAGAGTCTGCCGTTGGGTCAATCCCCACATAGGCCGATGTCAACTCTTTCTGCAATTGCTCTTCCGTCCCGGGCATCATATCAGCGATCATGCCCCTCCATCTTAATTCTTCTACAAAATTCATCGTATTAATTTATATCGTATTACATTAATATATTTGTCACTTTATCTCATACGAGGCAAAGGTACGACTTTTTAATTGAGAATCGAAAATTGATAATTGATAATTATCCGTTTAGGTGGAAGATAGAAACGTTTTTAGCGATTTGAATCCGCAGCTTTTCTTCCGGAATATCCAACGCTTCCGCTACATTTTGGTAGACCCCGCGGATATCAATCGATTTATCATCGGTCTCCAAGAAAAGGAAATCAGGCCATGCGGCACGCAAAGCCGATGGATTAAAACGATCTCCAAAAGAGAGATAAAACCCCAAGCGAACCAATTGGGAGGCAAGTTCACCATTACCTCGAAAGCCATGGATAATCCAAGGCATCTCCGGTTTCACGGCCTTTTTACAGGCAATGAGATCCGCCCACGCTTTTACGCAATGGATGATTAATGGCTTATGTGTTTCCTCCGCTAAATTGGCTTGTGCCAGAAACACCTCTTTTTGCAAATCCATTGGAGATTCGGCCAGTGTATCAAGTCCAGCCTCTCCGATCGCCACGACTCCCGAACCAGACACCAATACCCTAAGTAGGTCCATCTGCTCCTTTACATTATATATATACCACGGATGAATACCATATGAGCGAATAACCGTATCAGGAAGTGAACCCGGCTGCATATCACCCATTGGACTCACGATCCTATTTATAATCGCGATATCCTCCTTATGGAAAGGCATCTGATGCGTATGTATATCATAATAACCCATGGCGTTACGGAACCGGATCATAACCGCTCCCACCCCAAGGATGGCAACGAAGTATTCGTTTAACCGCAAGATACAATCCTTTCACAGGGCCATATTTCTTCAAGGCTTGCACCGCATATTCGGAACAAGTGGGCGTATACCTGCACGAAGCCGGTGTCATAGGAGAGATACAATATTTGTAGAAATAAACCGGCAATAAGAGTAATGTGGTAAAAAAGCGTCTCATTATTCTTTATCCCGAAGGATATGGATCGCTTTCTTCATTGCCTTTTCCATCACAGCGTACGGATGGATCTCTTTATCGAGGTACAGGAAAGCGATTAACATGCCCTTATTCTTCGCTTCCAACGGTTCCAGTAAATCATATTTACGAACCCGGTAAGCCTCACGTACCTGTCGTTTGATCAAGTTACGCTTTACGGCTCTCTTAAATTTTTTCTTCGGTACACTCACTAAGAAGGAAGCACGGGCAGGCATCTCTTCCTCCATCGGTAAATAAACGACCCGCAGTGGAAACGCCACGAACGATTGTTCCTTTTTCGAATAATAGGTCAATGTAACGTTTCCACGACAGACGTTCTTCTTTTGAAAGGGTATACCTTCTATTTTACCATTCTTTTTTATTACACCCATCCTTTTTTTCAGATACAATCCAGGGCAGCCGTCATAGATGGAGCTTCGGGAGTCGGCGCTTCCACATCCAGACGCAAACCGGCCTCTTTCACCGCTTTGGCTGTTGTCGGGCCGAAACATCCGATCTTTATATCTTCTTGTTTGAAATTCGGGAAGTTCTTCAACAGAGAGGAAATTCCCGAAGGGCTGAAAAATACCAGCATATCATAGTCGAATTTCTCGTCTTTAGAGAAATCATTGCTTACGGTGCGGTACATAACAGCTTTCGTAAAAGAAATCTTTTTCGCTTCCAACATAGTTAACAAATCATCTTTATGCACGTCGGAAACGGGCACAAGATATTTTCTTTTGCATGTTTGCCGATAACTGTAACCAGATCATCCAGCTTTCCGGTCTGTCCAAAAAAGATCTTACGCTTCCTATACACAATATATTTTTGCAAATATACGGCAATGGCCTCAGTCATACAGAAATACTTCATCGTTTCGGGAATGGCAACACGCAGCTCCTCACACAGGTGAAAGAAATGATCGATCGCCGTACGAGCCGTGAAAACAACAGCCGTATGATCCAAAATAGAAATTTTCTGCTGTCTGAACTCCTTAGATGAAAGAGGTTCTACTTTAATGAATGGACGGAAGTCAATCTCAACTCCATACTTCTCTGCAATGTCGAAATACGGGGACTTCTCGGATGCAGGCTTCGGTTGTGATACCAGCAACTTTTTGATGTTCAATGCCATAGAGTACTTGTCTCGATAAAGTTATACAAATAAACCATACCTTCGTACAAAAATACCAGAGGTAAAATTTCTTGGCCGCAAAGGTACAAACTTATATACAATAAACCAGTGCTTTTCTTGTGAAATATCCGTATTGTCTTATAAATTATTACAAAACGACACAAAATATAGAGAATACAAAACATTACTATCGGTATAGTTACGTATGTCCCGACAAACACCAACCACAACACCGGAACGTATAAAGATACTCCCCAAATCCCCATAATAGCATTATAACTCGTCTTCCATAACTTATACTTATCTGGGTCAGAAAACACGCTGCCCAGGAGGTAATAACAGCATTGTTTAAACTGATAAAACAGGAATAAAACACAAAAAACCGTTCCGATCGCCGATAAAACCGCCTGCCATTCCGCATAATTCACAAATCCGTATATCCTGCCGACCGCAATCAGGGCGATACTTGAAAGGAACAAGACTTGGAATGTCATAAAATTGCGGAAAAAGAATATGCTCTTCCCTATTACATCGTCAAATAGATTCTGCCTTTCCTTCACGAGAAAAGCATCTTTCAGCATCTTCACAAACAGTTGGAAATTCGTCCGGAACACAAAGGAAAAGACAATAAATAGGAATAACAGCAGGGAGAAGATGACATCATCCACCAACTGCCCGTCCCATAAGCGAATGCCCACATATCCTTCAAATATATTCATGTTCCCTGCGTATTACAGGTGCAAAGATAATCAAAAAAGAAAGGCAAGCTTACCCGACAAGCTTGCCTTCTCAAACAATCAACCGTTATGAATAACGATCTTAGAAACTATCTTTATGAGAGGACGAGTAGACCTCGCCCCTACCGACGTCATTAAATATTGTAGTATTGTTCCCAGCCTTTACGCGGCATTTCGCCAACCAGCATCTGGTTCATAACCGGATCGTTCACGATCTGCTTCGTGTCGCGGTCGAACACGATCTTGCGGTTCATGCGCTGTGCCAACACGCCGAGACAGAATACCTGGCTCAACGGACCTGCGATAGAGAACGGAGAACGGGTCTTTTCCTTGCCCTGGCAAGCCAATAGGAAGTTTGCGTAGTGGTTGGACGGGCTCTTTTGATATTCCGGCAACTTCGGATTCATATCCTTGGCTACCTGATCAGGAATCACAGACAAGGTGCTACCATGAGAACCACCCTTGAATGTCAAAGTCTTCGTATAGATTTCCTTACCCGGGTTCAATTTTGCCAACTGAAGTTTGCCACCGGCAACCGTCGGGATATTCGGATCGACATCGGAAGAACCGTAGTTCTCAGGAACAGGAGGAATATTATCCAGACCGTCATACCAGGTAATATCGACAGCTGGCATTTCTTTTCTTTCCGGGAATCTGAACAGGATACGGGAAGACATTGGGAAGAAGAACGGGTTATGATCTTTCAGATACAACGGGTTTACTTCCGTCGGCAGACCGAGATCCAGGAATTCGTGTGCAGTATCGATGATGTGAGCCCCCCAGTCGCCCAATGCGCCCATACCGAAATCGTACCAGCAACGCCACTGTCCCAAATGGTAGTCATGATTATATTCGTGGAACGGACGAACACCCAACCAAGTGTCCCAATCCAATGTTTCGGGAACTGGTTCACCCATCGGCATGTGCGTGATGTTCGGGTTCCAGTTATGCCAACGGCGCGGAGAGTTCATGTGAGCTGTTATAGCAGTGACGTCTTTGATCAAACCGGCTCTTTCCATGCCTTGAACTGGAAGTAGTTGGCTTCGGAATGTCCCTGGTTACCCATCTGGGTAACGACACCGAATTTCTTTTCGGCACGCATCATCACTTCGATTTCCTGGAAGGTGCGGGCCATCGGTTTTCCACATATACATGTTTTCCATGAGCCATTGCCTCGATCGTTGATCGGGAAATGCGCGTGATCAGGTACACCGACTGTAACAGCATCGATCTTGTCGGCCATCTTGTCGAACATCTGGCGGAAATCCTGGAAACGCGGAACTTTCGGAACATGGAAATAAGTTTCTGAGTATGAGGTGCACCCATATCTACATCACAAAGTGCAACACTTACGCTACAAACCGGTTTTATACAGTTCCTGTGCGATCTCGCCTACCACGGTTACCGATACCGATAAAAGCGATTCTCACTTTTTCGTTGGCACTGACAAAAGGAACACCCGGCATGGCATTGGCCTTAGACGGAATCCAAAAAGAAGGAATTGCTGCCGCAGCTGAAAGGGCGGCTGCCCGTTTCAGGAACGAGCGACGTGAAATATCTTCAGATTTCATGGTAAATATATTAGATAAATTATTAATGTTTGCGTGCACATAAAAACAACAACCTCACAAAAATAGATATTTTTTTCTTACATAAAAGCTTTCTCAGAAGTTTTTTCCTAAATCTTAGCAAACGTTTTCCGGTTTATGGGTGTTGTAACAAAAAACTATATACATTTGTCGACTTTTAAATAAGAATATAAGTGATATGAAGATCAGACAGATTCTATCCATCGGATGTTTCCTTTGGATACTAGCCTCCCTCCGTTTGGCAGCGCAGCAACCGGAAATACAACCCTTGCCCATAGACCCGAAAATAAGATACGGACAGCTAAATAACGGGTTGACTTATTACATCCGACACAATGCACAGCCGAAAGACCGTGCGGATTTCTTTATCGCCCAGAATGTCGGATCGATCCTGGAAGACGAAAACCAGCGCGGACTGGCCCATTTCCTTGAACACATGGCGTTCGACGGAACAAAGAACTTCCCAGGGCATGGCATGGATGAATTTACCGAAAGCATCGGGATGCGCGGAGGTGAGAACTTCAACGCTTATACAAGTTTCGACGAAACGGTCTACATGATCATGAACGCTCCGGTCACTCGCGAGAGCATTGTCGACTCCTGCCTGCTGATCCTGCACGACTGGTCGGGCTTCATCACCCTCGCAGATACGGCCATCGAAAAGGAACGGGGCGTGATCCGGGAGGAATGGCGCACGCGGCAGGATGCCCAGGCGCGTATCTGGGAACAGCAGCTCCCGAAAATGTTTCCGGACAACAAATATGCATACCGGATGCCGATCGGCACGATCGACGTGATCAACAACTTCAAGCCGGACGAGCTTCGCGACTATTATAAAAAATGGTATCGCCCCGACTTGCAGGGCATTATCATTGTAGGGGACATAGATGTAGACAAGGTGGAAGCGGCCGTAAAACGTATTTTTGCTGATATCCCGGCTCCGGTAAATCCGGCCAAACGGGAATATACGGAAGTGGCGGACAATGATAAACCGCTTGTTTCCATTGCTACGGACAAGGAGGCTTCCAATATGGTCCTTTCCATATTCTATAAGCACGACAAGATGCCGAAAGAGTTGTATGCCACCGCCGCCGGGTTGATGAAGGACTATATGGAGAATGTCGTCGAAACGATGATAAACGAACGCTTTGCCGAGATGATGCAAAAAGCGGATCCTCCCTTTGTCGCCGCCCAGGCTTCGGATGGAGATTTCATGATTGCCAAGACAAAAGGCGCTTTCACGGTTGCCGCCCTGGTAAAGGAAGGTGAGATCGACAAGGCACTCGACGCGCTTGTGACGGAGACGGAACGGGTGAAACGGTACGGCTTCACGGCTTCCGAATATGACCGCGCCCGTATCAATGTCCTGAAACAATACGAATCGCTGTTCAACGACCGCGACAAACAAAAGAACCGCTCTTATACGAACGAATATGTCCGCCACTTTACAGACGGTGGTTACATTCCGGGCATAGAAACGGAATATCAGCTAATCAGCCAGATCGCACCGCAAATCCCGATCGAGCAGGTGAACCAATACGCCCAGAGCTTGATCGGCGACAAGAATATCGTAATCGGCTTAACCGGCCCTGACAAGGCAGACATAAAATATCCGACCGAGGTCCAATTATTGGAAGACTTTATCAAGGCGCAACAATTACCGGTCAAACCCTATGAAGAGACTGTTTCCAACGAACCGCTGATCCCCGAACTGCCCGCTCCGGGAAAGATCAGGGAGATGAAGACGGACCCGCTGTTCGGCGCGACGGTCCTGACACTCGACAACGGTATCAAGGTCGTACTGAAACATACGGACTTCAAGAAAGACGAGATCCTGATGACGGCCACCAGCCCCGGTGGCAGCACCTTGTTCGGAGCGAAAGATATCGACAACCTGAAAGTATTCAACGATGTCATTACGCTTGGCGGAGCCGGCAATTTCTCGGCAACCGATCTGAACAAGGTATTGGCAGGAAAGAAAGTCTCCTGCTCTCCTTCCATCGGCCTGAATACGGAAAACGTAAACGGTTATGCCGCTCCTGCCAACCTGAAGACATTGTTTGAGCTGGTTTATCTCTATTTCACGGCTCCGCGCATGGACGAAGAGGCTTATACATCCTTCGAGAACCGTATGATCGCACAGTTGAAAAACCTGGAATTGAACCCGATGGTGGCGTTCAGTGACACACTGACAAAGGCGATTTACGACAATAACCCGCGTGCCGCCCGCATCACGGCCGACAACTTCAAGCAGATCAGCTACCCACGCATCATGGAGATGTACAAAGAACGGTTTGCCGACGCTTCAGACTTTATCTTTACGTTCGTCGGAAATATCGACACAGACAGTATCCGTCCTTTTGTAGAACAATATCTGGCGACACTCCCGGTCAAAGGACGTGCCGAAAAAGCCAATCCCGCCGAAGTACCGGCATATCCGCAAGGGCGAATACACGAATATCTTCAAACGCGCTCTGGAAACACCGAAAGCGTCGGTTGTCAACTTCTGGTCCGGCAAGATGGAATATAACCTTGAAAACATCCTCACCGCCACTATGTTAAAGCAGATTCTCGATCTGGTCTACATGGAAAAGGTACGCGAGGACGAAGGCGGGACATATGGAGTACAGACTTCCGCACAGATTTCTTCCTTCCCTGAAGGGCAGACATTCCTGCAAAGCCTATTTCGATACGGATCCGGCCAAACGGGAGAAGATGAACGCTATCGTCCGGACAGAACTGGATAACATCGTCAAATCCAGGCCCGCGCGACGAAGATTTCAAGAAGAGCCAGGACAATATCCTGAAGCGCCACACAGAGAACCTGCAAGAGAATGATTTACTGGCTGACGACTTTGGATAATTATTACTTCCGCGGGTTCAACGGCGAGACAGCATACGAAGAAACGATAAAAGGCATCACGCCAGCCAAGATTCAAGCTTTTGCCAAAAAGTTGTTAGGACAGGGTAACCAGATCGAAGTGGTAATGGAGCCGTAACCGCCTTGCAGAAGTTATTACGCCTACATAAGGTACATTTTTACAGAAAACAAGCAGGAAAAAAAGTGAAAAGCAAGCGGAAATGTACAGGAACACGCCCATCTTCAAGGCTTCATACACCCGGATGTTGCCGCCCTCGACATCCGGATGTTCATGGCTCCGACACCCGGATGTTTGGGAAGATTACAATACCAATCTGTTGTAATCAAGATACTTGCTAGAAAAAAAGACTGTATGTTTTACAAAGCATGGGTAAGGTGTGATACATAAGTACACAGGAGTGATACATGAATCCGGCATGTATCACACCTTGCACAACATGGATATCAACACATACAAGACAAAATGTGATAGAGTGACAGAGAAATGGCGATTCTCTTTCTGTTGGTTTTAAGGCTACTTATCGCCTCATTCGGCTGTCACATATAATAGGCATAAATAAAATATCACTATCTTTGCCCTCGGAATACCAAAAACGTTCCTTTATATTATTCACCGAGTGCTTGATAAACCTCGTTAAAAACAAGAAATATGCAGAAGACATCTACTGTAACCGTACCATTCATGCTGTTAGGCATCCTGTTCAATATCTGCCTGGTAGCTTCAAACCTGTTAGAAACCAAAGTTATCCAGGTATTCGGCATCACAGCGACTGCCGGACTGATCGTTTTCCCGATCTCATATATCATCAATGACTGTATCGCCGAAGTATGGGGGATTCAAGAAGGCACGCCTGATTATCTGGAGCGGGTTTATTTCTAATTTCCTTGTAATCGGATTTGCGCAATTGGCGGTGATGTTGCCTGCCGCCCCATTTTGGGAAGGCGAAGAAGGTTTCAACTTCGTGTTCGGAATGGCACCGCGCATCGCCATAGCAAGCCTGATGGCTTTTCTTGTCGGTTCGTTCCTGAATGCTTACGTGATGAGTAAGATGAAGATTGCTTCAGCCGGAAAGAATTTCTCTTTACGGGCCATCGTCTCCACTTTGGTCGGCGATGAGTGCCGATTCGATGATCTTTTTCCGATCGCTTTCGCCGGACTGATACCGATAGCGAACTTTCATTATGATCGGAACACAGGCGGTTCTGAAATCCCTCTATGAAGTAATCATCCTTCCCGTTACCATCCGTGTTGTAAACTATATCAAGAAGGTGGACGGTAACGATGTGTATGACGTAGGGACATCATACAATATATTAAATGTGAGAGATTTATGATTTATGATTCATAATTCCAAACAAATGCGACCAGTCTTCACGAGGTTGCGGCGTATAGGTATGGAATCCTAGTGATTCCGCCGTACGGCAATTAGGGACGGCATCATCTATGAAAAGTGTTTCTTCAGGACGGATATCGGCATCTTGCAGGACATATTCGAAAATTTCGGCATCGGGTTTCAGCAGATGGAGGCGGTAGGAAAGATAAATATGATTGAAAAAGTCGGAAGCATGGTGGCCTTTATAGGAAAAACAGGTCTTTTCCGACCACTCCCAATGAATCTCGTTCGTATTGCTGAGCAGCATCGTATTGTAACGCTTGCGGAGGTCGAGCAAAAGATCCAGCTTATAATCCGGAACATCATCGAGCATGGCGATCCAGGCGGCATCTATCTGTTCGTCCGTCAAAGGCTGTCTGGTAAGATGACGGATACCCTCGCGAAACTCTGCTACCGTAATGGAACCGAGCTCGATCTTCATGAACAGATCCTTATGCTGGTAGTTATTGACAATCTGCTCGCGTATATTCGCGACCCCCAAACTCTCGAATGCCTCGATGCACCGATTACGGGTGAGATTGATAATCACGCCGCCAAAATCTATAACCAAATTTTTTATGCCTTCCATGACCTTCTTTTAATTGACAATTGATAATCGACAATTTTGATTCTAACTATTTACTACCAGCGGCGACGACGCCGGTGATGCCGTTGCCGCTGTTTATATTGACGTATCCTGCGATATACCAGCCAGACAAATAACACTCCGAACACGGCAAAGATCAGCAAGACGATCCCTGTATTCAAGTTATCTCCTTTCACGCGGCTCCACATTTCCAAAACAAGTTCCGTCCGATCTCCGAAATCGCGGATCATGGCACAACGTTCTACCACCTTGCGGTCGGGGTATTGTACCGGATTGATCCGGATGCTATCCGCACCGGGACCGAAGAAATAACTCAAGTCGGAAACTTTCTCGATTGTCGAATCGATCTTGGCTTCCATAATTTCGGGAGTCGCAATGGCACTGACGTAACCGATGGCATCCATATTCCGCAAAGCGACGTCCGGACGACAAAGATAATCAATAAAATAACTGGCCGCCTTTACATTACGGGCATATTTAGGGATCGCCCAGCCGTCATACCAGATATTGCTGCCTTCTCGGGGCACTTCATAGTCCAGTTCCACCCCGACAGCCTCCGCTTCGTCCATCGCCCAGACCGCATCGCCGCTCCAGGTAAAATTGAGCCAGGCTTTGCCTTTCGTCATCATTTCCTTGCCGAAATCGGCTTCCCAACCGGCAATGTTGGGTTTCATCTTTTTCAGAAGTTCTTCGGCTATGGCGATCGCTTCGGGAGAATTGTCGTTCATCAGTTGCTCGACCGTCACGGTCCCATCTTCCAGTTCCTTCGCATGGGCGTAGATAATGGCCGTACCATAGGAGTCACGATAGCTGTCTTTCATCAATATCTTGTTTCTGAACTTCGAATCCCAAAGACACTCCCAGCTTTCGACCTCTTTCTCCTCCACGAACTGCTTGTTATACAAAATCCCAGCCGTTCCCCACATATAAGGGACGACATAGTCGGTCGTTTTCCGTCCCGGCTGGCTTAGCTTGTTCAGTTGCCCGCGGATATAGGGAGAGACATTATCCAGATAATCCGGTGTCTTTCCGAAATTGCGGTCTATCGGGACAAGAAGGTTTTTCTTCAACATCCGTTCGATTATATATTCGGACGGACAGATCAGGTCGAAATCTTCATGCCCGCGTTCGATCTTAGTAAGCATGATCTCATTGATATCGAACACCTGGTAGATAATCCGGATATCTTCGCCGGTCTGCTCCTTGTACCAAGCGGGAAATTCGGCCAAGACATCCTCGTCGATATAGTCTGCCCAATTGTAGACTTTCAGAATATGACTGCGCTCCTCATCCGTACGATTGCATGAAGACATGAAAGTCAAAAGAAAGAGGCAACTCGCTATTATTGTAATCAGTTTATTCATTTCCTGCTTTTCTCCATTAGCTTTTGGACTTCTCCGCCCG
>ENA-OQAB01001050-OQAB01001050.1-human-gut-metagenome-genome-assembly--contig:-NODE-1050-length-13644-cov-3.860990_pt1 | contig 13644 bp, 12 predicted proteins | sample MGYA00242490_ERZ504517 | MGnify/ENA primary metagenome ERZ504517 (study PRJEB26092, sample SAMD00036298) | human gut metagenome | host: Homo sapiens | study: EMG produced TPA metagenomics assembly of...
TTTTACAATTGCACTATGGTCGTCCATCTCACATCCGTCTGCTTTCAGAGACTGCATGATCTCCATAAGCTGTGAGGTAAGCGGAAGGGAAGCGTTTACAGCATGGGAAGCGTTCAGAGCATTGTTCAGGTCTTTGATGTGAAGCTCAATACGGAATCCCGGCTTGAAGTTATGATCCATCATCATAGGAGCCTTTGCATCAAGAACAGTAGATCCTGCAAGGCCTCCGCGGATTGCCTGATATACGAGCTCCGGATCTGTGCCTGCTTTTTTTGCAAGTGTAAGAGCCTCAGATACGGCAGCGATATTGATTGCAACGATTACCTGATTAGCAAGCTTTGCAACGTTGCCGGAACCAAGATCACCAACATATACAACAGAACCTGCCATATTCATAAGAAGGTCATAATATTTGTCAAATGTCTCTTTTTTACCGCCGCACATAACAGAAAGAGTTCCGTCGATTGCTTTTGGCTCTCCGCCGGATACAGGAGCATCCATAAGCTCAATTCCTTTTTCTGCCAGTTCTGCACCGATCTTCTTGGATTCTACAGGATCAATGGAGCTCATGTCGATTACGACAGTACCCGGTTTTGCAGTGTCAGACACACCGTTCTCTCCAAGGCATACTGCACGTACGTGAGGAGAGTTCGGAACCATTGTAATGATAACGTCACACTGGCTGGCAACATCAGCGCTGCTCTTTGCGGCCACTGCTCCCATATCTGCAAGCTCTTTTACCGCTGCCTCATTGAAATCAAATACCACAAGCTCGTGACCTGCTTTTACCAGGTTTTTACTCATAGGTTTACCCATAATTCCAAGTCCAATAAATCCTACTTTCATTTTAATATCTCCTTTTCATAAATTATTTTTATAGTTAAAAGAAAGGGGGGAGTTACTGTTCACACGTCCTGCGAACGGAGTGAACAGTAACGGGTGAAGTTTCCTGCCCCGGAAATTGGATAAACAGGACAGGGAACTTAATTCCAATTCTCAGATAAAAAACCTGTGCAATCAGAAGTTCAACAACACCCACAACCGACATAATCATGGAAACTGCCGTTTTACATCTTACCTGATCCTTCAGCTCTGTCAGACCGAACATACCGTTAAATACCCAGAAACCACTGTCATTGAAGTAGGAGAAGGAAATCGCACCTACGCAGCAGGAAAGAGCCATAAGAAGCGGGCTGATGCTGAGCATGCTCATAAGAGGAGCAGTCAGTGTCGCTGCTGTTGTGATGGCAACCGTTGCAGATCCCAGAGCAATACGCATAAGAGCTGCAATAATAAACGGAATCAGAACTGCCGGAATTGGCCAGGATGTTACCATCTCACCCAGAGCTGTACCGATACCGCTGACTTTCACTACGTTTCCAAGACTTCCGCCCGCTCCTGTGATCAGCATGATGATACCGGTATCCTTGATTGCCTCATCCATCATACCAAGGACTTTTTTATTGTCTTCTTTTTTACGAGACCGTAAATAGCAAGAAGAGTACCAATTCCAAGAGCAACAATCGGCGAACCAAAAAAGTCGATAAATGCATTGCCGACACCTACGAAATCAAGGACTGTTTTCAGAAGGATCAGGACGATCGGAATGATGATCGGAGCTACGGATACCCAGAATCCCGGAAGCGGTTTTGCATCCATCATTGCATTCAGCTCGTCCATGGATTTGATGTATTCTTTTTGAATTCTTTTCTGTCAAATCCACCGTCTGCAGTAGGAATCTGATAAATCTGTTTTCCAATCCATTTTGTATAGAAAACGACTACAATCAGCATAGGAATGGAAATCAGCGCTCCACCGATGATCATGGTTCCCACGTCTACATTCAGCATACCTGCCGCTGTCAGCGGGCCGGGTGTAGGAGGAACAAGACAGTGTGTAAGCTGAAGACCAACTGCCAGAGAAAGGGCAAGACCGATAACAGACTTTCCGGTTACTCTGGACATTGCTTTACAAAGAGGGGCAAAGATCACGATTGCGGAATCTGCAAATACCGGAATTGAAATAAACCATCCTGTAATTGCCAGCGCCCATTCTTCGTTTTTCTGGCCAATGAGTTTGATGAAGCTGTATGCCATTTTTTCAGCAGCGCCGGATTTTTCAAGAACACCGCCCATCATAACTCCAAGACCAATGATAATACCTGTACTTTTCAGTGTACTTCCGAAACCATCCTGAATGGCAGTGATCAGACCAGTCTGTGTTGTGCCGTCAGCGAGGGTTACGTCTGAAATCGGCATTCCGCCGATGATTCCTGTAATCATGGCTGCAATAAGAAGCGCCATGAAGGAATGAACCTTTGTTTTCATTACCAGGAGAATCATAACAATAATACCTAATGCAAGTCCCAGTAACATTCTTGTTGATTCAGACATGTTTTTCTCTCCTTTTCCTTATGTATCCGGTTTTTTGACAGACCGTAAACTGTTTTTTACATTGTCTAGCGAACCAGACACGGACGTTTGTTATCAAATTCCCATCCGGGGATCAGATACTGCATTCCCTTTGCATCATCACGTGCGCCAAGACAGTTGTCCATGTAAAGCTTATGTGCCTTCAGTACCTGGTCGCGGTCAACCTCAATGCCAAGGCCGCCTTTTTTCGGAAGATCAATGCATCCGTCTACGATCTGCATCGGCTCTTTTGTCAGGCGCTCACGTCCCTCCTGCCAGATCCAGTGAGTATCAATTCCGTTCATTTTTCCAGGAATTGCAGCAGCACACTGAACAACCATTGCAAGACTGATATCAAAGTGATTATTGGAATGGCATCCCCACATCATCCCAAAGTCATTGCACATCTGACCTACCCGCACAGAACCGTTCATGGTCCAGAAATGCGGGTCAGCCAGCGGAATATCTACACTTTTTAAAGAAAGGCAGTGGCACATCTGACGCCAGTCTGTATTGATCATATTTGTTGCTGTAGGCATTCCTGACGCCTGTCTGAATTCTGCCATGATCTCACGGCCCGAAAATCCGTTTTCTGCGCCGCAGGGATCTTCACAGTAAGCAAGACACTCTTTCAGCTGAGGCGCAATTTCCAGTGCTTCTTCAAGGCTCCAGCATCCGTTGGGGTCAAGGTCTACCCGGGCATTTGGAAATTCTCTTTTAATTGCCTGGACAGCTTTCAGCTCTTCTTTTTGCAGGAAGAACGCCGCCCTTTAATTTAAAATCCACAAAGCCATATTTCTCATGAGTTGCTTTTGCAAGCGCTACAATGCTTTCCGGGGTAAGAGCCTCCTCATGGCGCAGACGATACCAGTCGCACTCTGCATCCGGCTCTTCTTCATATGGAAGATCTGTTTTTTTACGATCCCCAATGTAAAAGAGATAACTCAGGAACTGTACCCGTTCTCTCTGGATTCCGTCTCCCATAAGAGCTGCTGCCGGAACCTCAAGAAACTTTTCCGAGAAGATCCAGAAGCGGCGCTTCAACAGCAGTGACCACATGAACCCCTGTACGAAGATCAAAGGTCTGAAGTCCGCGGACATCATCCTTTATATTTTTGTCAAGCCAGCCGCGTACCTTATTTAAGGTCTGCTTATAATCCGCAATACTGGTTCCGATCACAAGGTCTTTCACCTGCTCCAGCGCCTTTGTAATTTTTTCTCCTCCCGGAACCTCTCCTACTCCTTCTGTTCCGGTAGAATCTGTCAGTATTACAATATTTCGTGTAAAATATGGAGCATGTGCGCCAGACAGATTAAGTTCCATACAATCATGTCCGGCTACCGGATAAACTTCCATTTTTTCTACAACTGGTATCATCAATATATCCTCCTCAATGTGCTTAAAAGGTTACGGCCACCGTTCTTTTTTATGCATTTTATTATATACAATCCCTTTTGTTATTCAATTCGCAAAATACTCAAGATAAACAGGTAATTTTTATATATATACTTCAATCTTTCATTTTATGAAATATTTCTGTTTCATTTTTATTTCAAAAATATTCATTTCTTTCACAGAATTTTGTTTTTCCACTTTACATAACTTTTACATTGTAAAATTTTTTATCCGTCCTGTTTTTTCACATAAAAAAGCTGCCAGCATATACCGACAGCTTTTTATGGAAATTCCCAAAAGAAAGAGGGTAAACAGGAATTTCCATCGAATATAGTAAACAAAAATCAGGTAATAGGCGCAGGGTTAAAAATGCACAGATCATTGTGAAGCTTGTATTTTTCCGCAAAGGACTGCTCCCTTCCGCTTGCTACGTTAATGATCTTATAAAACAGTTCTGTTCCGACATCCTGGATCGTTGCCTGCCCCATAGCAATAGGGCCTGCATTTACATCAATCAGATCCTGCCACATTTCTTTCATTTCATTTCTTGAACAAACCTTGATCACAGGTGCTGCTGCCAGACCATAAGGCGTTCCCCGTCCGGTCATAAATACCTGGACAGTGATTCCTGACGCAAGCTGACAGGGACCGCAGACAATATCGCTGGCAGGTGTAGCCGCATAAATGAGTCCGTGTCTGCCGGGCTTCTCTGCCGGTGAAAGCACTTCTACAATAGGAGAGGTTCCTGATTTTGCAATGGACCCCATTGCCTTTTCCACAATATTGCAGAGACCTCCCTTTTTATTTCCCGGTGTCGGGTTGGCGCTTCTGTCCACCTCTCCTTCTGCAAGGTAATTATCATACCAGCGCATTTCTGCCGCCAGTTTATCTCTGACCTCAGGACTGATGCAGCGTTCTGCCAGATAATGGACTCCGTCACGAACCTCTGTCACCTCAGAAAACAGAACCGTTGCTCCGCCTTTTACAAGCATATCTGCTGCATAACCGGCTGAAGGATTCGCTGTAACGCCGGAAAAAGCATCGCTGCCTCCGCACTGCATTCCGATACAAAGCTTTGAAAGAGGAAGCGTAACACGCTTTCTTTGATTCAAAATGGCAAGCTTCTTATCTGCCATTTTCATCAGCGCATCCACCATAGCGTCAAATCCCCTTAATTCCTGCAAAATAATCACATTTTCCGGTGATATGTCTGCCTGGTCAAGAAGCATATCTACTGTAAACTTCTCACAGCCAAGTCCTACAACCATAAGCTGGCCGCCAAAATTCGGATGCTTTGCCAGATTACGAAGAGCCCGTATAGGAACCTTTGCCTCTGGCGCATTGATAGCGACACCGCAGCCATATGCATGATTAATGGGAACAATGTCATCTACATTCGGGTATTTGGGAAGAAGTTCTTCTTTCATTTTTTTAACTGCTACATTAAGTACACCTGTCACACACTGTACCGTTGTGCTGATTCCCAGAATATTCCTTGTTCCCGCGTATCCTCCATCCGGATTTTCATATCCCTCAAATGTAGTTACCGGAGGCTCCGGAAGTTCGGTTACAATATTTTTTCCATATTCCATATTATCTACCGACGGCGGTGTCGGAAGCTCCAGCATAAATTCATTGATCCAGTCGCCGCGTTTGATCGGATTCATGGCATAACCGAGAATCACGCCGTAACGGATAACCGGGCTCCCTGCCGGAATGTCAGTCAGGGCAACCTTATGCGCCTGGGGAATATCCTGATTAATATGCAGACCTTCGATCTCAGTTCCTGCATTCAGTTGTTTCACAGCAATGGCAACATTATCAGAACTGTGAACTTTCACTAAGAGTGACATGGGAATTCCTCCTTTGTTTTTATGCTGCTATTATAATATATGATATTGTATAAGTAAAATTAATAAATATTAGTTATCTATTAATTTTATTAATAGAAGTATAGACCTTTTGATAAAAAAATGGTAAAGTAAAATCAGCTCTTATTATCCCAGCTGCGTCTCTGCCTCTTGATATTGATGAAAAACCATATTTTTCAGAAAGGAATTTGCCATGGATTTACGACAGCTTGAATATATTGTACAAATTGCAGAAGAAAATAATATTACCCGGGCAGCGGAAAAGCTTTATATTACTCAGTCTGCCCTGAATCAACAGCTTCTGAAGCTGGAAAAAGAACTTGGTGTCCCGCTTTTTCACCGTTCACGCACTGACTGGCACCCAACAGAAGCAGGAGAAATCTATCTGAGCGCAGCACGTAAAATGCTTCAGATAAAAAAAGATACCTATTACCGGATCCACGATCTTGCTGAAATTCAAAAAGGACAGCTTTCCGTTGGATTTACTCCCGGACGGGGCATTATCATGTTCTCTCATATTTATCCCCGATTCCACAGGATGTATCCGGATATCACAGTTATACCAAGGGAGCTCAGTGTACAGAAACAGCAGTCGCTTCTTCTGTCCGGCAGCCTGGATCTGGGCTTTGTCACCTTAACGCCTTCCCAGCAGAAGGCTTCTCTTACATACATAAATCTTTCTGAAGAAAGAATTTTGGCCGGTGTTCCTCTCCGCCATCCGGTGGCAACTCCACTGGACAGCTCTGACGGCACACCTGTTGCTGATATGACTGATATGTCTTCCGAACTTCAGGAGCTTGATCTTTACCGGCTCCGGGAGGAGCCGTTTGTTCTCACCTACCAGGAATCTACCTTAAGGGAAATGACAGATCAGATTTTTAAAAAAGCCGGATTTACTCCCCATGTACTTTTTGAGACCTCTAATAACGCCACAATTGCTACTATGATACATGCGGAAATGTGCTGCGGACTCATTCCAGAATACTATGCCAGAAATTCTCCATATGGCATCCGCTATTTTACACTTCCGGATAACCCTGCATGGAATATTATGGCCTGCTGCCACAAAAACCGCTATATAAGCAAATCCACCAGAGACTTCATAGCTCTGGCGGAAGAATTCTGGAAAAAGGAGCTTTGATCATGCTCCTTCTTTTTCCATATAACGCATCATTGCTTCTGCTGCTTTTTTTGCAGCTTCTACTGCATGAACAACTGTTTTAGACCCTGTAACCACATCTCCTGCCGCAAAAATCCCCTTTCTGGTTGTCATATGATTTTCATCTACGATCAGAAGCCCCTTGTCTGATCCCTCAAGCCCTACTGTAGTACGGATCAGACGGTTTCTGGGTCCCTGACTAATGGCAATAATCGTAGAATCCGCCTCTGTCTGCTCTTCTCCTTCTTCATATCCTGTTACTCTGTTATTCTCATCCATAATGGAAGTTTTAAATACAGGCCCTTTCTCCGTGATCCGCTCAATTGCTTTTCCAAAAACAAACTCTGCGCCATCCAGCTCTGCATAAGCCATCTCATGGGAACTGGCAGCTATCCGTCTGCCCCGGGCATACATGGTCACCTGATGAGCGCCGTTTCTCAAAGCAGTTCTTGCTACATCCATTGCTGCATTTCCCATACCGATCACAGCAACCTTTTCTCCCCATGACTGTATGCAGAAGGATTGGCAAGGTAATCAATTCCAAATGTACGTTGGAAAGACATTCTCCCGGTATTCCAAGATTTCTCGCCTTCCATACTCCTGTTCCCACAAACACACTGGCATAACCGTCCCGAAGAAGATCTTCAATGGTCAGGGTTGTGCCAATGGCTGTATTGGGTCGTATTCTGATTCCCAGTTCCAGGAGTTTTTTCTGATATCTGGAAAGAATGGTTTTTGGAAGCCGAAACTCCGGAATTCCGTACTGTGTAATCCCGCCGATCTTATCCTGCTGTTCAAAAATCGTTACCTGATATCCATTTTGAGCAAGAATCACCGCTACTGTCATCCCTGCCGGTCCGGCTCCTATGACAGCCACATTCTGTTTTTTCTGTTCTGCTGTTTTTACCTTCATTCTGTCCAGATACATATCGGAAATATAGGTTTCAATACTGGAAAAGTGTACCGGACTTCCCTTTTTTCCCAAAACACAGTTCCCTGCACACTGCATTTCATGATTACATACAATGGAGCAGATCAGAGACATCGGATTATTTTCAAACAGTTCTCTTCCCGCATCCATAACCTGATGCTCCTTAAACAGCTGAATAATATGCGGAACAGGGGTATGCACCGGACATCCTTCCATACATTTCGGTTTTTTACAGTTAAGGCATCTGTTTGCCTCATCAATAATATGAATTGCCATAATTTTTATCTCCTCTGAAAAAATGACTTTGAAAATTTTTATTTGAAAACATCCTTTTCAGCCGACTGTCTTCTTTCCAGTAAATCATACCGGTTTATAATCCCGTATTTTTTCATACGTCTCCACAGTGTTGTTGTACTGATTCCCATCTCTTTTGCCACTGCGCTTCTGTTTCCTCTGTATTTTTCCAGAAGGGTCTGCAGTTCAACAGCCTCAGGATGCTGATAAATAACTGTTTTTCCGTCCTCCTGTTCACTTTCCGTCTGCGGATAAAGCTCATTCAGAAGAAAATGTACAAAATCACCGGCAATGGTTTTTTTCATGGTTGTCAGCAGCATACGCTCACAAAAGGTCTCCAGCTGAAGCTCATTTCCCGGCCACGGAAATTCCATCAGCGCTTCCATGGCATCCTCTGATATTTTAGGAAACTTTGCATATCTTCTTGAAAATTTTGTACGACATTCTTCGACTATAGAGCGAATATCCTCTTTTCTTTTGCGGAGCGGCGGTATTTCTACCACAAGCCCGTTCAAAAGATAATACAGATCCTCTCTGAACCGTCCTTCCTTTACAAGCTGTCCCAAATCAACAGATGTTGTGGCTATAATACGATTATCAAGAGTCTGGCTTCGCTCTAAATCGTTCTGAATAAGATCCTCATACCGTATGGCGCGATACAGTCTGTACTGACACACAGGAGTAAGCTTTTCAATCTCTGCGATAAGTACTGTTCCAAGATCTCCCACTGCAAGTCCGCCCTTCTGAATTCCGATATCCTCAGAAGCCGGATTGCCGAAAATACGGTCCATCTGCATCTGCTCTGACATTCCGCTGCAGTTGATCGTCACAAAAGGCCCGGTTTTATAAGAACTATTATTATGGATGCACTGAGCCAGGAACTCTTTTTCTGTTCCTCCTTCTCCCCGTATCAATACCGGACTTTTAGAAAGAGCATACATTCTGGAAAGCTCCACACAATATTCCATCTCTTTTCCGGTAATTCTCATATCTGAAAACCGTGCTTTCGCCACATATCCTTTCAAATAATGAGAATGCAGCTCGTCCGTATTGCTCTTTTGAGCTGATATATACCTGTAGCAGCTTATGATAGCGCCGCAGATTTTTTCCTCATACTGAACAGGAGCAACTGTTATCATCATGGGTATTCCGGCAAGATATGTAGAAGTTGTAAACATATCCCTTCTTCCTTCCAGTACGTCATTGACATATTTTATATCAAGCTCCGGAAAAAAGCTTTCCAAAGCCTCTCCTTTCACCTTCTCGGCAGATTTTTTTCAGCAGCTCCTCTACTGTACGATTAATAATTGTAATTTTTCTTTTTTCGTCAATCTCAAAAATACCATTATTGGCATTATCAAGAACTGTTTCAAACTGCGCCGCATACGTTTTTTCTGTTTCTGCTGACAACGCCATATGCTCTGCCATAGCAAGAGCTGAACGTATAGAACTCCTCTGTGGAATTTATAAAACAGGAGGGAAAATTTTCTTTGTGAAGCAAGACTGTTCACTGTATCTCCTCCCAGAAGTACATCTGCCCCCTCTGCGATCGCAAGCTCCACCTTTTCTGCAGCCTGCTCCATACTTTTCATAAAATAAGTTTTTAATGTGATTCCAAACAGCTCATCAAAATAAGACGTATCGCTGAACATACTTTCAAAACCGATCAGGGCAATCTGGAGATGTTTCTTTTCAGGTATAAGCTTTTTTGCCGCTGCAACCATAAGCGCTATTTCCTGACCTGTCAGTATGATTTCTGCCACCGGTATATTGGTATATTCTCTGATATATGCTGCCTGCACTCCCCGGGCAACAATGATTCCTGCCCCCTGTTCCATTGCCTTACGCGCTTCATATACAGAATCTGATGTTTTTATTACTTTCAATATATCTATATCCGCATTTTTTTCCTGTATCACCTTGCGCGCCTGTTCCAGCATATACTCTTTTGGAAGAAGAACTGCTATTTTTGACATATAATTATTTCTCCTTTTCGTAATCCTCAAGTACCATATACAAGTATCCCCGGCCAGGCTCATGGCATACCTAACCGGGGATGCATCAAAGAAAATTTTTCTGTTTTTTACTTCCTTTCCCGCTCTACAAAAACATTGGAAATTTTTTTCATAATATTTTACAATACTGCTGTGATCTTCCTTTTCACAGCCATCCGCTTTCAGAGACTGCATAATTTCCATAAGCTCTGCTGTAAGAGGAAGCGATGCATTCACTGCATGTCCTGCATTTAATGCATTGTTCAGATCTTTCATATGCAGTTCAATACGAAATCCCGGCTTAAAATTTCTGTCCATCATCATCGGAGCTTTTGCATCAAGCACCGTGGATCCTGCAAGTCCTCCTCGGATTGCCTGATATACAAGCTCAGGATCTGTACCTGCTTTTGTCGCCAGAGTCAGAGCTTCTGAAACAGCCGCTATATTCACTGCTACAATAATCTGATTGGCAAGCTTGGCTACATTTCCGGAGCCTATCGGACCTACATAGACAGCTGACCCTGCCATATTCATAAGAAGTTCATAGTATTTATCAAAGGTTTCTCTTTTTCCGCCAACCATAACTGAGATCGTTCCGTCAATGGCTTTCGGCTCCCCTCCGGATACAGGTGCATCCAGCATATCGATTCCCTTTTCTGCAAGTACTGCCGAAATCGCTTTGCTCTCTGTAGGGTCAATGGAACTCATATCAATCAGAACAATTCCCCTTCTGCCACCTTCAATAATTCCGCCTTTTCCAAGCGCAACTTCTCTGACCTGAGGAGAGTTTGGAAGCATGGTAATAATCACTTCTGCTTCTTCTGCTACCTCTTTTCCATTATGAACTGCTTTGGCGCCCAGCGCCTCCATCTCTTTTAAGGTATCCGGATTATGAGTAGTAACGATAAGATCATGACCTGCTTTAATCAGATTTTTGCACATAGGTTTTCCCATAATTCCAAGTCCGATAAATCCAACCTTCATCTTTTACCTCCCAATTTCAATAAATTGTCTTACAGAAACTATTAAAATACTGTTCTTCTGCTACTCTGTTTCATTGATTTTACTGTCCCTATTGTAAAATATTTTCCTGTAAAATTCCATTGACAAAAGACTCAAAAAAAGAAAAGTTTTTTATCACATAATTCCTTTATTTCATATTTTGAAATGTTTATTTCATCCTAATCCATTAACCGCAGCAGATTTTGTTTTTCTGTTTGATTTTTTATCATAAAAACTCTTCCGGCAATTAATTTTATTAAATTACTCATCCAGCATATCCTTGAAAAAATTTCAAAATGATATGCTACTATAGATTTTGTGCCAAATACCACGAAATCGAAACTTAGCTACATAAAACTGTCCGTAAATCAAAACATCGGAACTTTCTTGATTTTAATACCTGGCGTACACTGTTTCTACTTACTATAGTCTATGATCCTCTACAATGTCCAAACTGTAAAAAAGAAATGCTCTTTCATCTCCAATCTTTTCCATACTGTACTTATTACAGATAGTACAAAAAAGAGATGCTCCATTACGAAACATCTCTTTCTAAATCATTATATTTACTTTTATTTAACTAAACAGATCTGCAAGAATCTGATCTGCTGTTTTATTTTTATATCCGTGCGGATCACTCAGGGTGGAAGAATTCCATCTGAAGTAATTTCCTCTACGGACATAAGCTCCTGATGAAATATGGTAGAAGCTACTGTTGGTCTTCTGCATTTTCTGATACCCCGGGAAACGTTCCATATACTTTTCTGCAAGGGCAATTGCCTGGCTTCCATAATTTCCATCTGGTGTAGGAGTACCTGAAATCTGTACACCAGCATTTGGTGTAGAGTGAAGAATTACCGCACTCTTATCTTTGCACTGTCCCAGAATCATCCAGGTATGCTCATCATCATAGCCTATATCGCCTGGGTACAATTTATACCCATGGTCACTAAGATACTTCTGATTATAGGTAGTTCCCCAACCACGTCCTTTATACAGACTTCCAATGTTTCCAGAAACATCTGTGGAATAACGACCAGTTACCTGATAAGTAGCCCATCCTATATATCCTGAGCAATCAAGTCCGAGTTCTGTCTGATATCTATAATTATTATAATTGTAATTGCTGTTCTGGCTACTGAAGAATGATGTCCACTTAGGACTGATTCCTTTTCGTGTAGAATCTGTGTCATTATGTCCACCACCCCAGATGTACAATGTTCTTCCTACCGGTTGCAATGCATTTAAAAGATAGTTCTTAACAGTACGTTCAGAAGTAGGAGTTGATGGAGGTACCGGTTTATTATAATCATCCTCTGAAGAAATCAAAAGTCCCTTGGAATCAAACGTATAAGTTTTTCCGTCAATGACCCTTGTTCCTGTTACCATAATTAATGTTTTAGGATCAAAGTATCTTTTCGACCGTCTTCATTCAGCCATCCGCCTTTGGCAACACCATCGATTTTGCTGAAATAATACCAGTTTCCGTCAACTTCATTTTTTTGCCTTACTCATGACACCTGTTTTAGGGTCAAAATATCTTTTCTCTCCCTCTGGAGAAGTATGCCATCCTGTTGCCATAGCATAGGTTCCTCCACCATAAAAATATCTCATTCCCACTTCGAACTCAATGAAACCCTGTCTTGCGGCACCTGTCTTAGGATCAAAATAATAATATCTTCCATTAATAGGTCGCAAACCTGTTTTCATTCTTCCTGTGCCTTCTTCAAAATACCATTTCTGATTTTTAGAGTTTTTCATCCAGCCAGTAGACATAGTAAATGTTACAGGCTGGAAATATCGTGTATATCCATTGACTGTCTGGAAACCTTTTTGAGCCCATCCTGTTTTGGCATCAAAATAATAATACTCTCCATTGATTGGTCTCAGCCCAGTTCGCATTTCCCCTGTTTTTTTATCGAAATAGCGTCTATCCCCCTTACTATTCTTGTACCAGCCTTTCAACATTGCACCGGACTGATTAGGATCAAAATAATAATACTTATTATTTACTTTCTGAGTACCAGTCATCTTCTGACCATTCTTATAATAATATGTTTTTCCACCTACTGTATGAAATCCATTCACAGGTGCCGCCTGAACTTCTACAGTAGTGGAATGCATGGAAAAGCCGGCTGCAAATAGCATCAGCCCCAGTAAAATACCCCAGAATTTCCAGCGCTTGCATACCTTATTCATAAACATTTCCTCTTCTCGGACTTTATTTTTTACAATCTTGTTACAATATTGTGTAATTATTATATCTCAACTTTTTCCATGCGTCAATATTTTTATTACAAATTGTAAAACAGAACAAAAAATGAGCAAAGCCTTTCTGACTTCACTCTTTTGTAATATTTTGTCTTATTATTTTTAAGGAGGTGTTTTCTCACTCTGCTCCATCCATAGAACTCAGATATGCCGGCGCAACATCAAAAACAGTTTTGCAGCCTTTCTGTTCCTTCCATGGCTCATACGGTATGCAGCTCTTGCATATGCCACGATCACGGAAGAAGTAAATTCCGGATTAGAATCCAGCTTCAGACTGTTACTCGATCACATGCTTATTTTCATTGTCCCATCCGG
>ENA-OQAB01001051-OQAB01001051.1-human-gut-metagenome-genome-assembly--contig:-NODE-1051-length-13631-cov-3.105302_pt1 | contig 13631 bp, 20 predicted proteins | sample MGYA00242490_ERZ504517 | MGnify/ENA primary metagenome ERZ504517 (study PRJEB26092, sample SAMD00036298) | human gut metagenome | host: Homo sapiens | study: EMG produced TPA metagenomics assembly of...
GAGCCCCTTGAGCATGGACATCTTGGCCTCACCGTCGGCCGGCGACTGAGCAGCCGCAGATTGGGGCACTCCCGATGGGCCTTGGCAAAGCCCCGGACCAGGGTGGCGATGTCCTTGACCGGGTTGAGCCGGGCGGCGATACCGACCACTACACTGTCCCCATCGGCCTCCAGCCCCACGGAGCGGAAGTATTCCTCACGGCTCAGGGCAGGGGTGCGGGGGGTGAAGTCGATGCCGTTGTAGATGGTGAACAGCCTGTCGGGATCAAAGCCCCGCTTGATGAGCAGGTCGGTCATGGCGTCGGACACGCCGATGCGGTAGTCCAGCCGGCGCAGGGCGATGGTGTTGATGGTGCCGTAGGTGAGGCGGGAGAGGGGGCGGCCCAGGTAGTCCAGCCGGTAGTCGGAGTGGACGGTGGTCACCACCGGCAGGCCGGTGGAGCGGCGCAGCAGGGCGCCCATCATGTTGCCGCGTGCGCCGTGGCAGTGGATAAGCTGATAGCCCCCCTCCCGGATCATCCGTTTGAGGGTGCGGTATGTGCGCAGCAGATTGCGGCCGGAGAGCACCACTGTAGGGATGCCCAGCTCCCGGGCCTCCTGGGCAAAGGGGCCCTCCAGAAAGCAGACCATGGTCACCTCGATGGTGCGGGAGAGGTTTTGCAGCAGGGAGTGGACGTGAGTCTTGGCTCCGCCGCTGTCGCCGCCGGAAATCAGAGTGATGACTTTCATATATGAAAACCTCCGGACAAAGAAAAGACTTGTTTCAGGGTAGGGAAGTATGGTACAATATGCAAGTATCATTGTACCAAGTATTATGTCAATTTACAACCTCGGAGGTTACAAAAGATGATAGACGAAAAGGGAAGATTGTTTGGCAAGCTCAACATTGTGGATCTGCTGGTGATTCTGGTGGTCCTTGTGGCCGTAGTGGTGCTGGGCGTGAAGTTCCTGGGCAAGGACGGGGGCGGCGGCATCAATCCCGGCAAGACCCAGGTAACCTATACCGTGCTGGTCAAGGGTGTGGAGCAGGAGGTCTACGACAATATCCAGAAATACATCCCCGGCCAATTGATGGCCTCCGGCGAGATGCTGGATGGCCAGGTGGTTTCTGTGGAGCCGAGGGCCCATGAGCAGACCGTGACGGTGGATACCACTGACGGCACCCTGGAAATTCCGGTGGATGAGGGCACCATAGACCTGCTCTTCACCATCGAGTGCAACGTGGTCAACCCCATTACCACAGAGATCGGCACCCAGGAGGTGCGTGTGGGTAAGACCCATACGGTAAAGACCGACAAGTTTGAGCTGATGAATGGCGTCATTCTGGACTGCGAGTGGGGGGACGGCGCGGCTGCGGCCGATGCTCAGTAAGACAAAAGAACACAGAGGGGCGGCGGCAGCCATGTCGCCGCCCCTCTCCTATATGGAGGAAACAATATGCCCGAATGGTTTCTGAATCTGGACGGAGGCATCCTGCTCTGGCTCCAGGAGGCGGTGCGCAACGCCGTCCTGACACCCCTGTTTACGCTCTACACCCATCTGGGTGACAGCGGACTGATGTGGATTGCCCTGTCCGTCCTTCTGCTCTGCTTCAAAAAGACCCGGAAGGCGGGAGCAGCTGGCCTGATGGCCCTGCTGCTGAGCCTGATGTTCACCAACGGGATTCTCAAGCACCTGGTGGAGCGCCCCCGGCCCTGGCTGACGGTGGAGGGGCTGACGCCTCTGATCGCGGAGCACGACCCCAACTCCTTCCCTTCAGGACACACTAGCGCCTCCTTTGCCGCAGCGTCGGCCTGGTGCCGCACTCTGCCCCGCCGGTGGATGGGGGTGACGGCGGTGGTGCTGGCCGCCCTGATGGGCTTCTCACGGCTGTATGTAGGGGTCCACTTCCCCAGTGATGTGCTGGCCGGGGTGCTGGTGGGCCTGTTCTGCGGCTGGCTGGCCTGCCTGCTCTGGCAACGCTTTGCCGCTTGGAGGGGACTGGAGGCGTAACACGAAAAAAGAGCTGTATCCCAGACGGGATACAGCTCTTTTTGGTAAGCGAGTGAAAAAGCTTACTTCAGCTCGACCTTGGCGCCGACCTCTTCCAGCTTCTTCTTCAGCTCCTCGGCCTCGTCCTTGGAGACGCCCTCCTTGATGGCCTTGGGGGCAGCCTCAACGGCAGCCTTGGCCTCGGCCAGGCCCAGACCGGTGATCTCACGGACAGCCTTAATGACCTTGATCTTCTCGGCGCCGACCTCGGCCAGCACCACGTCGAACTCGGTCTTCTCTTCAGCAGCGGGAGCGGCAGCACCGCCGGCGGCGGGAGCAGCCATAGCGGCGGCGGAGACGCCGAACTCCTCCTCCAGAGCGTGGACGAGCTCGGAGAGCTCCAGAACAGTCAGACCCTTAACCTCTTCGATGAGGGCATTGATTTTCTCAGAAGCCATGATAGGTAACCTCCTAAATAAATGTTTGTAAAAATGTGTGTCGAGTTACTCGACAGCCTCGGCGGCCTCGACAGAGCCGCCCTTCTGCTCGCAGATGGCCTTGATGACGATGGCCAGGCTGGTGATGGGGGCCAGCATGGTGCCCAGAACCTGAGCCTGCAGAACCTCCTTGGAGGGCAGCTCGGCCAGAGCCTTGATCTCGTCCAGGGACAGGACCTTGCCGTCCATGAAACCGGCCTTGATGGTGAACTTCTCACCGTTGAACTGCTTGGCGAACTTGTTGATGACGCGCATGGGAGCGATGGGATCGCCGTGGGACAGGGCCAGGGAAGTGGTGCCGTTCAGGACGGAATCCATCTCCTCCAGACCCACATTGTTGATGGCGAAACGCACCAGGGTGTTCTTCACGACGGCGTAGTCCAGCTCGTTCTTGCGGCACTCGGCGCGCAGAGCGGTGTCCTGAGCCACAGTGATTCCCTTGTAGTCCACAAGCACGCCGCTGCTGGCGGTCTTGAGCTTCTCGGTCAGCTCGGCCACGATGGCCTGCTTCTCGCTGAGAACCTTTGCGTTAGGCATTTGGAATTCACCTCCGTTGAGATTGAGTCCAACTTTTCCGATGCAGACGCAACAAAAAAGCTGTTTTCGCATTCAAAGCAGGCGAAAACAGCACAAAGAATTTTATCCCGTTGTGGCTGCATTCTCGGCAGGATTTCCGGCTTGCGCCCACCTGCTGTCTTTGAACACGGTTAATAGTATATCATCCCGGACAGGCTGTGTCAAGCACAACCTGTCCGAAAATGACATTTTTTTGCGGGGCCTGTCGGCCCGTATCCGCCGCTACGGCGAACTCGTCCCGCTTCCGTTGCTCTCTCACCCTCGAGGCCCCCACGCGAACCCAGCGAAGCGGTTCGCGTGGGGAAAAGGAGCCGCAGCGGAAGGAGTGAGCTTTGCCGCTGGCGGCGAAGCGAAGGATCTGGAGCTTGCGGCGACGCTGTCACGCTGCGGGTTGGGCGCATGGTCGGGTCGCTAAGCGGCCATTCCGCGAAAGCGGCGGCTGCGCGACACCACACTGCTTACCCCTCCGCGAAAAACACCTTGCGCCTGCGGCGCAACTGCTTTTTCGTCTGCGGGGTGCGCTGTGCAGCTGCTCCACGGGCCCCCGCGCTTCTTGTTACATCAGCTTCGCGGAATTGATCTTCACGCCGGGGCCCATGGTGGAAGCACACACGCAGGAGCGGATGTACTGACCCTTGGCGGCGGAAGGCTTAGCCTTGACAATGGCACCCATCAGAGCGTTGAAGTTCTCGGTGAGCTTCTCGGCGCCGAAGGAGACCTTGCCGATGGGGCAGTGGATGATGTTGGTCTTGTCCAGACGGTACTCCACCTTACCAGCCTTGATCTCGGTGACGGCCTTGGCCACGTCGGGGGTGACGGTGCCGGCCTTGGGGGAGGGCATCAGGCCCTTGGGGCCCAGGACCTTACCCAGACGGCCCACAACGCCCATCATGTCGGGAGAAGCCACGACCACGTCATAGTCGAACCAGTTCTCCTTCTGAATCTTCTCCACCAGGTCCATCTCGCCCACGAAATCGGCGCCGGCGGCCTTGGCGGCCTCGGCCTTGTCGCCCTTGGCGAAGACCAGCACGCGCTGGGTCTTGCCGGTGCCGTGGGGGAGGACGATGGCGCCGCGCACCTGCTGGTCGGCGTGACGGGAGTCAACGCCCAGCTTCACGTGGAGCTCGACAGTCTCGTCAAACTTGGCGGGGGCGGTCTTCACGACCAGCTCCATGGCCTCAGCGGTATCATACAGAGCGGCCTTGTCGATCAGCTTGGCGCTCTCCTGGTATTTCTTGCCTCTAAACATTGCTCTTTCCCTCCTTCGCCTTAGTCGCCCACGACGATGCCCATGGAGCGGGCGGTGCCGGCGATCATGCTCATGGCCGCCTCGATGCTGGCCGCGTTCAGGTCAGGCATCTTGGTCTCGGCGATCTTGCGGACATCCTCCTTGCTGATGGTGGCCACCTTGGTCTTGTTGGGCACACCGGAGCCGGACTCGATGTTGCACGCCTTCTTGATGAGAACGGCGGCGGGGGGAGTCTTGGTGATGAAGGTAAAGGAGCGGTCGGCGTAGACGGTGATCACCACGGGGATGATCAGGCCCACGTCGTTCTTGGTGCGCTCGTTGAACTCCTTGGTGAACGCGGCGATGTTGATGCCGTGCTGACCGAGGGCGGGACCGACGGGGGGCGCGGGAGTCGCCTTGCCCGCGGGAATCTGAAGTTTCACATAACCAGTAATTTTCTGTGCCATTTGAAACAGCACCTCCTACGATAAATGTGGTTGGAAGCGGAACTGCGGTGCAGTCCCTCCCACGTGCGGGGAATGGGCCGCCCGGCCCGGAGCTCAGTCCTGGACAGGTTCTACCTGGTCCAGCTCAAGCTCGACGGGGGTTTCGCGGCCGAACATGGAGACCACCACCCGGACCTTGCTGCGGTCCAGGTCGATCTCCTCGACCGTGCCCAGGAAGGACTCCAGAGCACCGTCGGTGATTTTGACGTTGTCGCCCACCTGATAGCCGACCACCACCTCGCGCTTTTCCACGCCCAGGGCGGCGATCTCCTCGTCCGTCAGGGGGATGGCCTTGTTGCCGGAGCCGACAAAGCCGGTTGCGCCGCGGATGTTGCGCACCAGATGCCACGTGTCGTCGGTCATCACCATCTTCACCAGCACGTAGCCGGGGAAGACCTTGCGCTCCACGGTTTTTGGGCCGTTATCCGTGATCTCGGTGACCGTCTCCAGGGGGATGCTGACCTCCTGAATCAGGTCACGCAGGCCGCGGTTCTCCACGGCCTTCTCGATACTGGCGGCCACGGTGTTCTCATAGCCGGAATAGGTATGAACCACATACCACTTCGCATTGTCAGCCATGTCGCACCTTAACCCTTACCGAAGAGATCCAGCAGGGCGGTAATCACGGCGCCGGCGAGGGCATCGAACAGCCAGATACAGATGCCAACGATAATGCAGCAGATGATCACGATGACGGTGTTGTTGACGGTCTGCTTGCGGGTGGGCCACTGGACCTTCTTCAGCTCGCTCCTCATATCCTTGAACCACTTGCCGATGCGAGCGAACACGCCGGGCTTTTTCTTATCGGCCTTGGCGTCCTTTTTCTTATCGGTTTTCGCGGGCTTGTCGGCAGCCTGGTCGGCGGCCTGCTCGAGCTTCTCGTTTTCAGACATTCCGTTTAACCCTTCTTTCTTCTGAGCCATAGCAGCACTCATTACTTGGTTTCGTTATGAACCGTGTGCTTCCTGCAGAAGGGGCAGTACTTGTTCAATTCCAGACGGTCGGGAGTGTTCTTCTTGTTCTTGTTGGTGTTGTAGTTCCGCTGCTTGCACTCGGAGCAGCGCAGAGTGATCTTCACCCGGTTGCCGGCCTTCGCCATGTTCGGCACCTCCTTCATTGTTTGACCGCGCGCAGCAAAAAAGCTGGACACAGCCCTTGGGCCGAATCCAGCAACGTAAAGGCGCATAGACTGCGCCCACTATGTTACGTCACGGTGCGGATTCGGCATGCTTGCCTCCCTATGTCCTCACAGTGAGGGAAGGGTTTTGTACGTCATCACACCGTAAAAATGCGCACAAAAAAAGAGCCCTTTTTCATAGGTGTATCAAGTCTATCACAGCTCATATGGGAAGTCAAGCGCTTTTTCCTTGTTTTTTCCCAAAAAGTACGCTATAGTGGTACGGAAAAGGAGTGGTAGATTTGCGTATTATGGCCATCGATTACGGCGATGCCCGCACCGGAGTGGCAATCTCCGATCCCACCGGCCTGCTGGCCGGCTACACCACGGTGATCCAGAGCCGGAAGGAGGGGGTGGTGGCGGAGGAGCTGGCCCGCCTTGCGAAAGAGCACAGTGTGGACGAGCTGGTAATGGGCTTCCCCCGGAACATGGACGGCACCGAGGGGCCCCGGGCGGAGCTCTACCGGGCCTTTGCCGCCCGGCTGGAGGAGGTCTGCGGCCTCAAGCCGGTGCTCTGGGATGAGCGCCGCACCACGGTGGAGGCCCACGGCATCCTCCACGCCTCGGGCAAGCGGATGAAGCAGCATAAGAAAACCGTGGACGCGGTGGCGGCGACGCTGATTCTGGAGGGATATCTGACCTTCAGGCGGCGGAGCGGATGAAGGGGCGACCCTTGTGGTCGCCCGCGGGCGGCCATAAAGGCCGCCCCTACATGGTTTGTATGGATATCCCTACGAGCGGCTGAACAGCTCCCGCAGCCCCACCACGATCAGGAAACCGCCGAAGCAGCGGTGGAGCAGCTCCACATCCAGGCTGGTGGCGGCCCAGGCGGCCAGAGCGGTGCCAGCCAGCCCGGCCAGGACGGCGGGCCAGACGGTCTGACGGTCGATATAGCCATTTTTGATGTGGGCGGGCAGGGCGGTGGCGGCAGTGGGGAGAAAGTAGAGCAGGTTGACGCCCTGGGCCAGATTCTGGGGCACCCCGGCGAAGGCGGTCATATAGATGAGCAGCAGGGTGCCGCCGCCGATTCCGAAGCCGGAGAGCACGCCGGTGACGGCGCCGGCCAGGAGGGAGATGGGCCACGCCATCAGAAGAACAGCGCCTTGACGCCGCCGTAGAGGATAAGCAGGGCAAAGGCGCGGCGGAGCCAGACCATATTCAGCTTCTTGAATACCCTTCCGCCCACGAAGCCGCCCAGCAGGCCGCCGGCCAGATAGGGGAGGGCCAGCCCAAAGTCCAGTCCGCCCCGAAACCAGTAGATGACGGACGAGAGTGCGCACAGGGGGAGGATAATGGCGATGGACGTGGCGAAGGCGCGGCGCTGCTCCAGTCCACACCAGCGGGTGAGGAGGGGCACCAGCAGCATCCCCCCGCCGCCCCGAAAAAGCCGTTGGCCAGCCCGGCCGCCCCGCGGCCGCCGCGCTGCGGAGCCGTGAGCCTTTTTTCTGCGTCAAAAAAACATCCCTCCATTGGCCTTAGTTTACCAATGGAGGGATGTCTTTATACGTGCAGCCCGGCAAGGGACAGGACCACTTCTCCGGCCAGCATGAGCCCAGCCACCGGAGGCACCCAGGCCACGCTGCCGGGGACGGAGCGGCGGCCGGGGGGCGGCGCCTCCCGCTGGAGGGCGGCCTTCGGCTCCTCCGGCGACCAGAGGACCCGGTGGTGGAGGATGCCGCGGGCGCGCAGCTCCTTGCGTACCACCCGGGCCAGGGGGCAGCCCTCGGTTTTCGACAGGTCGGTGATGCGGAACAGGCCGGGGTCTAGCTTGTTGCCTGTGCCCAGGGAGGAGACGATGGGGACGCCCCGGGTGAGGGCGGTCTCGATCAAATCCAGTTTGCAGGACACCAGGTCGATGCAGTCCACAATGTAGTCCAGCGGCTGGTCGAAGAAGTCCTCCCGCCGCCCCGCCTCATACTTCTCCGCCCGGATGGTGAGGCGGCAGTCCGGATTGATGTCGCGGATACGGTCGGCCATGGCCTGGGCCTTGGGCTGGCCCAGGGTGGAGCGGGTGGCCTCCACCTGGCGGTTCAGGTTGGTCAGACCCACCGTGTCGTGGTCCACCAGCGTGAGGGCGCCCACGCCGGAGCGGGCCAGGGCCTCGGCGCACCAGCTTCCCACGCCGCCCAGACCGAACACGGCTACGTGGGCGGCAGCCAGGCGCTCCATGGCCTGGGGGCCCAAAAGCATCTCTGTGCGGAGAAACCTCTCGTCCATGCAGTTCATCCCTTTCCAAAAACAGGCGGACGGAGCAGCGCTCCGCCCGCCTGTCCCATGATGTCTCTTACTCGCCGAGGTACTTGACGCCGGCGCCCTGGGTGGCCTCCATGTTTTCCGTCAGGCCCTCCAGCCAGGTGTTCAGCTTCTCATTGGTCAGCGCGTTCTTGCCGGTGAGCTTCCAGACGGGCTCGTCCCAGCCCTCCAGGTAGATGATGTGCCAGCCCTGCTGGCCGTCCTGGGGATTCTCCACCAGACCGGTGTCGCCGATGGCGCGGCCGTCGGCAAAGATCCAGTCGTTGAAGCCCTCGAACATCACGCCGGGCGCGACCTGCTCGTACAGGCCGCCGTTGGTGTTGGAGCCGGGATCGTCGGAGTATTCCTCGGCCAGCGCGCCGAAGGACTCGGCGGTCTTGTCGCCCGCCTCCCACTGGGCCAGGATGTCCTCGGCCTCGGCCTTGGCGGCGTCCAGGGCCTCCTGAGTGGGCACCTTGCTCTCGTCCACGTCCTCGGTGGCGGGGTCATCGGCATCAGCCACCTCGGCCTTGATGAGAATGTGTCGGATGTCAGCAGTGGCAGTCTCATCCCGGTAGCGGTTCAACAGCATGACGGCGTAGTAGCCGGAGCTGGACTCCACCACACCCACATCGCCGTTGGCGCGGCTGTCATCCATCAGCCATTCGCCAAAGCTCTGATAGGAGAGGCTGCTGCCCACCGTGCCGGTGTGCAGGGAGGCGTCGGGATCCGCCTCATAGTCCTCCTTGTCGTCCTCAGACACATAGTCGGGGGCCAGCTCGGCAAGGCAGTTTCCTTGTCATCGGAGGAATTCACCGCAGCCACAAAACGCGTCGGCCTTGGCCTTGGCAGCCTCCATGGCGGCCTTCGTCTCCTCTTCAGTGGGCTGCCACCGTGTTGCCGTCCTCGTCGGTGGTGGACGCGGCCTTGCCGCTGAGATAGATATAGCGGTAGTCGTAGGTGTCCAGCGTGGAGGCATTCTCCTCATAGTAGGCCTGAATGTCCTCGTCGGTAATGCCCAGGCTGTCGGCGTAGGCGCTCTGGTAACCGTTCACCAGAGCTTCCCGCTCCACACAGGTCTTGAAGGCGGAGGGGGTCATATACTTGCCGTACATGGCCTTCAGATAGCCGTCATAGGCATAGCCGTAGGACTCGGCAGCCTTTTTGGTGGAGGAGATGGCCTCATCCACATAGGCCTTGTCATCGTCGGACAGGGTGTAGCCGGCCTCAGAGGCGGCGGTCTCCAGGGCAGAGATCTTCTTCAACTGCTCAATGGTACTGTCCAGGAACTGGTCAAAGTAGCTCTTGGTCTGCTCCTCGTCCGTATACTGGGTTCGGAGATCCTTGCTGGGATCAAAAGCGCCGCCGCTGGTGCTGTATGCCTGATTCATATAATAGGTGAAATAATAGTTGACATCGGTGACGGAGTAATCGCGGCCGCCCACCGTCAGAGCGGTCTTGCCGCGCTGGAAGATGCCGGAGTGCCAGATCAGCAGGGCGGCCACCAGCACGGCAACAATGACACCGATGACCGTATAGACAACGGCCTTGCGCTTGGCGGCCTGCTGCTCCTGGAGCTCCTTCCTCTCCTTTTGAGTCAGGCCCTGTGTCGGGTCGCTCTGGCGCGATTTCTTTTCTCTGGATGCGCTCATTTGTAGCTTCAGTCCTCTCATAAGTGTCCCCCCGCGGGAGCAGGGGGCCTGGCTATAGACATTCTGACATTATACAGGAAATGCCGCACTCTTTCAAGAGCGAAAACAGGTTTTACACTTTGTTCAAATGCCGGAAATAAGAAAAACCCCACGAAACAGCGTTTCGTGGGGGCCCCGCTCTGGCCGTGCGGATCCATTTAAAACCTGCACAAAGTGGCAGGTGGGTTGCCTCCATGTCGCTTCGTTGCTTCCAACTTCCAGCCGTCCCTCGGAGGGGCGCCGGGAGGCCTGCAGTCCACGCCATGAGGTGGGCATCCCGTTTCAGAGATGTGGGTTTAAATAAAACCCGTCACGCACCGAGCAGGAAAAAATTATGCGTCCGAGCCGTCCTCCTCCGCGAAGAGGGACTCCATAAACTGCTGATACACCAGCTCCAGCTCCTCCTCACTGTCCAGGGTGGAGAGCTGTTCCTCGCCGTCTGCCTCGATCACCTTGAGGATCACCAGGCCGTATTCCTCATCCAGATCCACATCCTCTACAGAGCCGTCCTCTTTCCCCTCCACGGCCGGGAAAAAGGCCATGTAGGTCTGGCCGTTGTACTCTAGTGTGTCCAGATGCTCCAGCTCAAATTCATTGCCGTCCTCATCAGTGACGGTGATGAAATCAGGGCCAAATTCTTCACTCATATTGGGCACCATACCTTCCTTTTCTTCGTCTCTTATTTTAGCCTGTTGCGCCCAAAAATGCAAGAGTGGGATCTGCCAAATTTTTGACGAAGCCTATATTCATCCTTTATTGGAAAGAATTAGGGTGGACAAGCTGGAGGAATATGCTATAATATCAGCAATCGCCGCATGCGATGGGGCGATCCTGCAAGCATACGTGTTCCACCGAAAAACGGAGGTGTCATTTTGGCGTCAACATCCAATCAGGGCCCCAATCCGAACCGGGGCCGGAAGCGGAGGCGGCCGTCCACGGCTGCGGTGGTTGCGGGCACGGTAGGGAAGGTGCTGGGCACCTTCCTCCTGATCTGCGTGATCACGGGGGCTATCCTGCTCTGCTTTGCCGCGGTCTACATCAAGACGGTCATCATCCCGCAGGCCCATCTGGAGGCCAATTTCGTCATGAACCAGACCAGTACGATTTATTATAAGGATTCCACTACGGGGGGAATATGTGGAGCACCTGTCCCTCCATGGAACAGAAAACCGCCAACTGGTCGACTTTGAGGAGATCCCAGATAATCTGATCAACGCCACCGTGGCCATCGAGGACGAGACGTTCCGCGTCGGTATCGCTTCGCAAGCCCTCGGCATCGCGCAGGGGGCGATGGACGAAACCGTGAAATACGTCAAGGAGCGCAAACAGTTCGGACGGACGATCGGACAGTTCCAGAACACCCAGTTCCAACTGGCAGACCTGGATACCAAAATCGAAGCTGCCCGCCTGCTGGTACGTGCAGCAGCCTTCAAGAAAGACCAGAAGCTCCCATTCTCGGTCGATGCCGCCCGGGCCAAGCTCTTTGCAGCGGAAACCGCAATGGAAGTGACGACCAAGGCCGTGCAATTCCACGGCGGATACGGCTACACGCGCGAATACCCCGTTGAGCGCATGATGCGCGATGCCAAGATCACCGAGATTTACGAAGGTACTTCCGAAGTACAGCGGATGGTGATTTCGTCGGCACTGTTGAAATAGCGGCGGGCGACCGTGCATCCGGTTCCGGAATAAACCCCGAAGCCGGTCGTACTCCCCTCGCAAGGACACATAAAGTAAAAACAATAAAAAACAGATATTCGAATGAAAATTGTAGTTTGTATAAAACAGGTTCCCGATACGACGGAAATCCGCCTCGATCCCGTTACGGGAACGCTGATCCGCGACGGTGTGCCCAGCATCATGAACCCCGACGACAAGGCCGGACTCGAAATGGCTCTGGAGCTGAAAGACCAGTACGGCGCACACGTCACCGTTATCACGATGGGTCCTCCGCAGGCCGACGACATCCTGCGCGAAGCCTTCGCAATGGGTGCCGACCGTGCGATTCATCTGAGCGACCGCAAATTCGCCGGTGCCGATACGCTGGCGACTTCGAACGCTATCGCCGGTGCTCTCCGCATGCTGGAGTTCGACCTGGTAATTACCGGTCGTCAGGCTATCGACGGCGACACGGCCCAGGTAGGCCCGCAGATCGCCGAACACCTCGGTCTGCCGCAGGTGACCTACCTCGAAGGCATTAAATACGAAGGAGGAAACCGGCTCGTCGTCAAGAAATGGACGGAAGAGGGGTATCAGTTGCTCGAGGTGGAAACCCCGTGCGTGGTAACCGTACTCTCTTCGGCCAACCGGCCCCGTTATATGTCGGTACGCGGCATCGTGGAGGCATACGACAAGCAGGTGGAAGTCTGGGGTTTCGACAACATCTCCGTCGAAGAGTCGAAACTCGGCCTCAACGGTTCGCCGACCCGCGTCTTCAAATCCTTCACGAAGGGTGCGAAATCCGCAGGTAAGGTCTTCGAGCTGGAGCCGGCCGAAGCAGCCGATCTGATCGTCGAGAAGTTGCAAGAAAAATTCATAATCTGATCGGCCCCGGCAACTGCGAAGCTGTAAATTACCGATCGTTCATTTACAACAGTCGTTTTCTGCACCCGGCAAAAGCCGAATCCTTTCGGTCCAGCCCGCTGAAAACGTTCATAAAAAACACAGTTACTTACCAAGATGGATAAATCTCAATATAAAAACGTTTACGTGTTCGTCGAACAGCGTGACGGAGTCGTTCAGAACGTCGCTCTCGAACTTCTGGGAAAAGCCCGCGAACTGGCCGACGCACTCCATGAGCAGGTAATCGCCCTGCTGCTCGGCAAAGGAGTCAAAGACAAGGCCGACGAGCTGATCGCAGCCGGAGCCGACGTGGTCCTTTCGATCGAAGCCGACGAACTCGCCCAGTACACCACCGAGCCTTACGCACAGGCCATCACCCAGGTAATCCACGAGCGCAAGCCCAGCATTCTGCTGATCGGTGCCACCAGCATCGGCCGCGACCTCGGTCCGCGTCTTTCGGCACGCATCGGCACGGGACTTACCGCCGACTGTACCGGACTCGACATTTCGGAAGACGGCGACCTGCTGATGACGCGTCCTGCCTTCGGCGGTAACCTGATGGCAACGATCATCTGCAAGGAACATCGTCCCCAGATGTCCACGGTACGCCCCGGTGTGATGCGTGCCAAAGCGGCCGATCCGACCCGCAAAGGAAAGGTCGAGGATGTAAAAATCAATTTCGACAAATCGAAGTTCCGCGTACGGATTCTGGAAACGGTCAAGGAACAGAAGAATATGATCGACATTACGGAGGCCAAAGTACTCGTTTCGGGCGGCCGCGGTGTCGGCACGGCAGAAGGGTTCCAGACCCTGCGCGAGCTTGCCGACGTGCTCGGTGCCGAAGTATCGGCTTCGCGTGCGATGGTCGATGCAGGTATTCTCGCACACGAGCGACAGGTCGGACAGACCGGTAAAACGGTTCGTCCGGATCTCTACTTCGCCATGGGTATCTCGGGTGCGATCCAGCACCTGGCCGGTATGGAGGAGTCGGACTTCATCTAGACTACTAAGTTTCAAGGTGATATTTCTTTATGTTATAAGTTGCCTATCAAGGGGCTTTCAGCAAAAATTGGATGCTGCTTTTTTGAAGAGTCATTCAATGAGGAAAGCTGCAATGACACCGTATAATGTTTATTCTTGGAATCAAACGACACATCAGGGTAATGTTGAAAAAGGGCGTATCTGTTCAATG
>ENA-OQAB01001053-OQAB01001053.1-human-gut-metagenome-genome-assembly--contig:-NODE-1053-length-13624-cov-5.416241_pt1 | contig 13624 bp, 14 predicted proteins | sample MGYA00242490_ERZ504517 | MGnify/ENA primary metagenome ERZ504517 (study PRJEB26092, sample SAMD00036298) | human gut metagenome | host: Homo sapiens | study: EMG produced TPA metagenomics assembly of...
AAAAAGAGAGAAAAATATAGAAAAAAGAGAGAAAGAGCAAAGGAAAAATGAGGGACGCAGCAAAAAGATGGATATTAAGATTAGAACAGTGAAAACCGGAGGATTTGGATTTGGTAACGGCGGTGGAGGCAGAATGCTTTCCGGCAGCGGAGGCGGCTGGGAGAGCAGACTTTGAGCGGCGGATTAAGACGTTTCCGGAGAGCTTCTCATTGCAGAAAAGGTGGGCAGAATCATCGGCTTTATCAATGGATGCGTGACGGACGAGACAGCCATCTGCGACGAAATGTATGAGGATGAGGCGTTTCACAGGGAAAACGGGGCCTACCAGAGCGTGTTCGGGCTGGATGTGATTCCCGGGGAACGTAATCAGGGAGTGGCGGAGCTTTTAATGAGAGCGCTTATGGAGCGGGCCAGAGCGGCCGGAAGAAAGGGTATGATTCTCACCTGCAAGGACCGGCTGATCCACTACTATGAAAAGTTTGGCTATGTAAATTATGGGGTTTCCGGATCCGTTCACGGAAACGTAGTGTGGTATGATATGCGTCTGGAGTTTGGCCAGCGCTAAAAAGAGGCTGAAATGAAGAGATGGAAGGATAGAAAACGCGTTCAGGGAGCCGGCTGGAGGCGTCTTGACAACACGGGAAAGCTGTTTGCCATGGTGACAGGAGAGGATTTGAGCAATGTCTTCCGGGTCAGCGCAGTGCTGGCCGAGGAGGTGGACGGGGCGAGGCTTCAGGAGGCGCTGAAGCAGACGCTTCCCGACTTTTCAGGTGTTTCAGGTGAAGCTGAGAAGGGGCTTTTTCTGGAACTATTTTGAGTCCAATACCAGGGAGCCTGAGGTGGAGCTAGAGACGCCGTATCCCTGCCGTTTTATAGAGCCCCACAGTAGTCAGATGTATCTGTTCCGCGTCAGCTTTTTCAAAAAAAGGAATCAATTTTGAAGTGTTTCACGGGCTGACAGACGGCATGGGAGCCATGAATTTTCTGAAACGCCTGGTGGAACATTATTTAATTCTTGGGGAAACGGCTGGCCCGGAGAAAGAAAAAGCAGGAAGCCAGGAGGAAAAAGACAGGCAGGAGACGTTTCAAAGGGAGGCGGGATACAGCGACGACGGCTATCTGTTTCACTATGATCAGGGAAGAAAGGGAACCAATACAGGATATGAGAAGCAGAGGGCCTTTCAGCTGAAAGGAAAAAATCTGCCCTTTGGAGAGACGGCTGTTTTTCACGGCTATCTGGATTTGAAGAAATTCAAGGCCCTGTGCCGTGAGAAAAAGGTCAGCATGACTAAGTACCTGGCTGCTCTTCTGCTGTGGTCTCTGATTCAGGTATACCTGGACGGAGAGACGAAAAAGGAGCCGGTGGCAGTGAATCTTCCTATTAATCTGAGGGCGTTTTTCAAATCGGATACGATGGCGAATTTTTTTGCTGTGACCAATATCTCTTTTCCTGCCCACAGAAGGCCGGCTTCCTTTGACGAGGTGCTTTCGGAGGTCAGCCGCCAGATGGATGAAAAGATTGTCAGGGAACGCCTGGAGGAGACCATTGCCAGCAATGTGTCCCAGGAGAAAAAGTGGTATGTGCGAATCACGCCGCTGGCTCTCAAGCACCTGATCACAGGAATCCTGTTTGCGAAAAATACGAAGGGCTACACATTGACTTTGTCCAATTTAGGTCCGGTGGCTGTGGAAGAGCCGTTTCAGGAGAAAATAGAGGATTTTCATGTCATGATCGGGGTTTCGCCGCGCCAGCCGCTGAAATGCGGCGTGATGGCCTTTGGGGATACGGTGGATCTGACCATTGCCAGCGTGAAGGCGGACAGACGTTTTGCAGATTATGTGTACGGATGGCTGGAACAGGAAGGAATTCTGACCGGGCGCGAGGAGAACGGAGCGTTTGCGTCTGAGTTTGACAGGGGAAGCTACCCGGAGATGACGGAGGAGAAAAACAGGATCAGGAAGGCAGCGCCCTGGTTTTACGGCGCGCTTCTTGCTGCTGCGGTCATTACGGGAATCGTCAACGCGGCTACCTACCGGTGGCTGGGAAAATGGTGGTCTGTGCTCTCAATTGCAGGCATCGCCTACGCGGCCATGACGGTGCGCTTCTCCATTCTGCGGCATTCCAGCCTGGCCGGACGGCTGGTCCGGCAGTCTCTGGGGGCCTGCGTGCTGCTGGCTCTGATTGACTGGTTCTGCGGCTATGGAGGCTGGGCTTTTAACTATGCGATTCCCTGCGTACTGCTGTTTAATGTAGTCGCGGTGGGAGGACTGATCGCCTTGAACCGCCTGAACTGGCAGGTGCATTTTATGTATCAGATTGTAATTACGCTGTTTACCATGATTCCGCTGGCGCTGTGGTGGGCCGGGCTGGTGACAAAGCCGTTTCTGTCACTGTTTACAGCCGGAACAGCGTTTCTGCTTCTGGCTGTTACCGGGGCGGTGGGATCCAGAAGCGTAAAGCGGGAGCTGGGACGGCGGTTCCATATTTAAAGAGGAAAGAACGATGAACAGCAGACAGAATAAAAGACAGAAGAACAGACAGAAAAAGAGAGAAAAACCGAAACGCCTGGCAGGGAACAAAAGAAGAGAAAACAGAAAGAGAACCGAAAAACGGGAGAAAGTCAGCGCTATTGGGCGTCTGACCAGGGAAATGATGAGCGACGTGATGGAGACGGCGTTAAAAAAACCTATCCAGACAGGCGAGTTCAGAAAACGCCCCGTGGAGCCGGCCTGGAGATGTCCGGCAGGATACGTTTACAGACTGGTGGAGCTTGATGCCTGTACTATGGAATATCTGACGCCTGAGGACGCGGTGACCGGGCGGGTGATCCTGCAGCTTCACGGAGGCGGCTATATCGGCCCTATGAAAAATATTTACCGCCGCTTTGCAGTCCGCTATTCGAAGCTAAGCTACGGGGCAGACGTGCTGAGCGTGGACTACCGGGTGGCGCCGGAACATCCATTTCCTGCGGCTCTTGAGGACGCTGCGGCCGCTTACCGGTGGCTTCTGGAGGAAAAGGGCTACGAACCGGACAAGATCGTGGTCGCAGGGGACTCTGCCGGAGGAGGGCTGGCCCTGTCCCTTATTATGTATTTAAAGGATCAGAAGCTTCCTCTTCCAGGGGGAATTATCACCATGTCTCCCTGGACAGACGTGACGCTCAGCGGGGAATCCTATGAGAGCAACTATGAGATTGATCCGCTGTTTGGAAATTCCAGGGAAAATATGCTGTATCAGTGCAGCTACATCGGGGATGCGGACCCGAAGAATCCTTACCTTTCCCCTCTGTTTGGAGATTTTTCAGATCTTCCCCCCATGCTGATGCAGGCGGGGGAGTATGAGGTGCTGTTAAGCGATACGCTGCAGGTGTCGGAGAAGGCGAAAAAGGCAGGCGTGAAGGTGCGCACCTCCATTTACGCCGGCATGTTCCACGTCTTTCAGATGGGCCTGGACCTGATTCCAGAGAGCCGGGAAGCCTGGGAGGAGGTTGGAGAATTTCTGAGGATTATTTACGGAATTCAGAGAACAGACGACGGAAAGCCGGTGAAAAAGGTGAAAAACAGAAGGCCTGAGGCGGATGCGAGGGCCAGGGAGCTGTTAAAGGCCATGATACGAGGAGAGCTTTCCGGCGGCGGAAAGGAACAGGAAGGAGAAAAACAGTGAAAATTACGGTAATTGCGGTAGGAAAAATTAAAGAGCGTTTTTTTGAGGAGGCTATCGCAGAGTATTCCAAACGGCTTTCCAGGTACTGCAGGCTGGAGATCATCCAGGTAGCGGATGAGAAGACGCCGGATCGGGCCAGCGAGGCGGTGGAAAAACAGATTAAGGACAAGGAGGGGGAGCGGATTTTAAGCCATGTAAAGGACAGCGCCTATGTGATAGCCCTGGCAATTGAGGGGAAAATGCTGGATTCCGAGGCGCTGGCAGAGAAAATAAACTCCCTGGGCCTTAGCGGAGAAAGCCATATCCAGCTTGTTATCGGCGGCTCTCTGGGGCTGTCTAAGAAGGTGATGGATCGGGCCGATTTTGCTCTGAGCTTTTCTAAGATGACCTTTCCACATCAGCTGATGCGGGTGGTGCTGCTGGAGCAGATTTACAGAAGCTTCCGGATTATTGAGGGGGCGCCGTATCACAAATGATAAAACGAATGGCAGCTGGAAGAGAGGGAGCGGTGGCCTGAGGTATTTGCAGGGCTGATAGGCTGGGATCTTGTAAACGAGTGCATGAACGGGCGGGAGATTCCTGCGGGCTGGTTTCTGGAACGGTTTGACAAAATTTTGGAGGAGGACGCCCCCTTTGACGTTCTGGCAGTGATGCTGGGGACTAACGATATCCTGAATTCCTTTCAGCCGGACGCCGCGGAGGCAGGACGGAACATGGAAGCCTTTCTTTTGCACGCGCTGAACCATCCCCAGATTCAGGGAGAGGGCCAGAAGCTGTTTGCCAGGAAGCTTTTCGAGGCGCTTTCAGAATAATAACAGGGGCCGGATTCCTTCCCGTAATTATGTGGGAGAGGCAGGACTTTCTGGTTCAATTCCGGCAGCGCGGCGATTCTTTTAGCGGGCTCATGGCAGGAATTGACATTTTTTAGAAGATATGAAATAATTACGAGAGTGTATATTTTTGTGCGGTATTTACCAATGGAGAAGGATGAAATTTGACATTGTGAACCCCAGCCTCCATCCGGCAGAGCAGACGTTTATCAGATTCTGCCGCCAGGCAGAAAAGAAGAGAGCGATGGCAGGTAAAAATGGAAGCCGGACAGGAGAGGAACAGGAGGAATGAAACGCCCATGGCGCAGGAATATTACTATGGACAGATGAGCCGGGAGGAACAGGAGGCGTACCGCGGCATGTTCGCCGGGTTCTGTGAAATCGCTTCGGAAATTTCCGTAAGGAGACTGGACAACCGCCAGCTGTCCGACGTTTTCTTCAGGCTCCGGCTGGATCATCCGGAGATTTTTTATGTGGAGAGTTTTCAGTACCGGTTTACAGAGGACTCTCAGTATGTGAGAATGAAGCCGTCCTATATGTTCGAAAAAAAGAAGATAAAGGAACATCAGAAGGCACTGGAGGGCAGAATCAACCGCTTAACGCGGCAGGCCCAGGGGAAGACGAAGGAGGAGGCAGAGCAGTTTATCCATGATTTTATCTGTGAAAACGTCACCTACGACAAATTAAAGAAACAGTACTCCCACGAGATTATAGGCCCTCTGCAGCAGGGGGTGGGGGTGTGCGAGGGAATTGCAAAGACCGTGAAAATCCTCTGCGACCGTCTAAATATCGAGTGTATCATCGCTGTCAGCGAGGCCGCTCCCGATCAGGGCATCAAGTACCGGCACGCCTGGAATGTGGTGAAGCCTGGGAAAACCTGGTACCACCTGGACGCTACCTTTGACAACTCTCTGGGCAGATATGGGGCCGCCCGGTTCGACTATTTCAATCTGGGAGACAGGGAACTGTTCAGAGACCACCAGAAGCTTCTCTACCCCGTTCCGGCCTGTCCGGACAGCGGCAGCTTTTATTACAGAGAGCAGAGACTTTCCCTGACCAAGGAGGAGGACGTGGCCAGGCGTCTGAAGACGGCGCTCAGGAAAAAACAGCCTTATTTCGTATTTCACTGGAGAGGCGGAAAACTGAACCGCGAGCTGGTGCGCTTTTTCTACGAGGAGGCCTGCCGGACGGCGGAGGAAAAGGGAAAGTTTGCCGCTCTCTCGGTGAACGTGCCCCAGTCTGTGATTGAGATTGCCATCAGAGACAGACAGGCGGAGAAGGAGATCCAGGAAGAGGAAGCCAATGAGGGAGAGCTGACAGAATAATAGCGCCTGGGACGGCGCGCAGGAGGAAGCTATGAGATTTTTTTATCAAAAAAAGGAATGCGCCCAGATATGAAGCGGGGGAGCTTTTCTTCTGCCGGGAGGCTCAGGGAAGACAGATAGCAGATCAGATCTCGGAGATGATAAAGAGTCCGTCGGAAAAAGAGGGCGGTGCCGTCCGCTTTCAATGCCAGGGCGTAGAGTTTTCCTTTGCAGCGTTCGGAATAGAGGACGAGGGAGAGGCTCGGATCTATGCCAGGCAGGAGCTGAGCGGGGTGCAGGGATATCTGCGGAATCTGGAAACGGTGTATGGAAACGTAAAACGCCATCTCCTGTACACAATCGGACAGTGCGGGAGCGTAGTCCGGGTTCACTATTCTTTCAGCCGGAAAAGTGAGAGAGCGGACAGGGAGAAAATCCTTCTTGCTGAGAACAGGATGAACGAAATTCTGAAGGAGCTTCGAGGCGTCCGGACCAAAGGAGGAAGCGCCCTGGCAGGGCCGGACGGCAGAATGATCCTGGATGAAAATGGAAACAGCAAGGTAAAGAACTATCTTCCTCTGCTGGAGGAGAGAAGCCAGGAAGAGGGGACGGAAGAAAAGGCCTGCCTGAAGGAGGCTCTGGCCAGGCGGAAAAAAAGCGTGATGCAGCTGAGACGCCGGCAGATTTATACGCCTCTGTCCCTGCCTGTGATAGAGACGGAGAGGGAGGCTGGCAGAAGAACAAAACATCAGATCTGCGGGAGAGCCGCCGCGCTGCTGACCGTATCCCTATACTCCGAATGTCTTCTGGGGGAGGGAATGACGCCTCCTGAGGCAGGAGCCTTTGTACGGGACATTGCAGGGCGATTCCGGGCGGAGGAATTTTTTTCGTCGTCTGAGAAAGCTTATCTGAGGGACAGCTGCCCGGATCCCAGGACGCAGATTCAGTTTTCCTGGCAGTATGAAAACCTGTATGTGATGGAGTGGGCGCTGGGCCTGTTTGAAAGGCTGGACTGGCCGGAGAACATCTGCAGTGTGGAGGAATGCGCGGCAAAAATCAGGGAGTTCTGTTCGCTGGAGGAGTTTGAGCGCAGCGTCAGCCTCCGGCCGGAACGGGAACTTTTAGACGCGGCGGATCTGTACTACCGCCTTCACTGGGCCTGCCGGGACGCGGCGGCCAACGGCTATCCGCTTCCGGAAAAGGTGCTTTCAGAGGCAGCCGCAGAGAGACGCCGCGGGCTGTTCTGGGCAGCCGGCTGCAGGACGGCGCCGGGAGAGACACCAGGAAAGAAATCGGGAGAGATGCCGGAGGGAGACGGCTGGGATCAGACGGATTTAACAACTTAACAGAAAAATTAAGATAAACTTTATTGTTTTCAGGAATTATTTATTGTATAATAGCATACAATCAATGCAGAACGTCGAATGCCGTCAGCCGCGGCAGCGGGAGAACCAATCTTTTGGGGTGAATTGGCAGGCTTTGCCATAGGAAACCTTCTTTTCCGAATCCGTCAGCTAATCTCGCAGACATTGGAAGGATTTGCGTATTGGCAGTACGTGTAATTTCAGTGCGTTTAGATGCCTATTTTAGATGTCTATTTCAGAAAAACCTTTCGCCGCCTGCTTTCACAGGCGGTTTTGCTTTTCTGTATTGTGTCACTTCAGGCGGACCGGACGGTCCATGGGAACCGAACATGCAGGAGGGTGATCCAATGATTGAATTCAAACATGTTTCCAAAACGTTTCACGGCAAGAAAATAATCGACGACATCAGTTTTCAGATTCCGGACGGAGAATTTGTGGTTCTGTTAGGAGAGAGCGGATGCGGAAAGACAACCACGCTTAAGATGATCAACAAACTGATTCTTCCGTCAGAGGGCACAGTGGAGATTAACGGGCGTGATATCGCCCATATGGATACGATTGCGCTGCGCAGGCGGATGGGATATGTGATCCAGCAGATCGGCCTGTTTCCGCACATGACTATCAGGGAAAATATCGAGATTATCGCCAGGATGAAGTCCAAGGACAGAGATCGGATGGAGGAGAACGCCATCCGCCTGATGAACATGGTAAATCTGGATCCGGCCACGTTTATGGACGCGTATCCGTCAGAAATGTCCGGCGGGCAGCAGCAGAGAGCGGGCGTGGTCAGGGCGTTCATGGCGGAGCCGGAGATCATTTTGATGGATGAGCCGTTTTCCGCCCTGGATCCCATTACCAGAACCCAGATTCAGACGGCTCTCATCGACATGCAGACGGCTATGAAGCGGACGATTGTGTTCGTAACCCATGACATGGACGAAGCCATCAAGCTGGCAGACCGCATCTGCATTATGGAGGAAGGAAAGATTACCCAGTTTGATACGCCGGAAAATATTCTCAAGAATCCGGCCAATGATTTCGTTCGGAACTTTATCGGTCCGAAACGTATCTGGACTTCACCGGAGTACATAAAGACCAGGGACATTATGATTACGGATCCGGTGTGCTGCCACCCGAAGATGCCGATTTTCAAGTGTATCGAGACCATGGGACGAAAAAAGGTCGACACTCTGATGCTGACGGACCAGAAGGGCAGGCTGTTCGGCGTTCTGTTCGCCGAGTCCCTGATCGGAGTCCACGATATCAAGAAGCCGGCAGAGGATTTTATGTATCGGGAATTTACCTCCGTAGGGCCGGACAGTTCCATTGTGGATCTGCTCACTCTGTTTGACGAGCACCATCTGTCCACCCTTCCGGTTGTCAACAGCCAGGGAATCATAGAGGGACTGATTACGAGAAGCACGCTGATTAATACGCTGAGCCGCCAGTTTATTGCAGATGCAGGAAAGGAGGAGTCATAATGGGAGTAATGGAAGGAATGAAGGAATTATTGAACTATTTTGTCTCCTCGAAGGAAGAGGTTCTTTCTCTGCTGATCGAGCACATTGAGCTGACGGTGCTGGCGCTTCTGGCCGCCATCCTGATCGGAGTGCCTCTGGGCATTCTGATTTCCTACATCCGCCCGGCCAGCAAGCCGGTGCTGGCTTTCGCCAACATTGTTCAGGCAGTGCCAAGCATGGCGCTGTTAGGTCTGGCTATCCCTGTGTTTGGAATCGGTATGAAGCCGGCTATCTTTCTGGTAGTGATTTATTCTCTGCTTCCGATTATCAAGAATACCTACGCGGGGCTTATGAATATTAATGAGCAGATGCTGGAGGCGGCGGAAGGAATCGGACTGACGAAAAGCCAGATTTTATTTAAGGTAAGACTTCCCATGGCTCTACCTGTTATCATGACCGGTGTGAGAATTTCCGCAGTTTCCGCAGTGGGACTGATGACTCTGGCAGCCTATGTGGGCGGCGGCGGACTGGGATATCTGGTATTTTCCGGAATCAGAACCGTCAGCAACGTGATGATCCTGGCAGGCGCCATTCCGGCCTGTATCCTGGCCCTCTTAGTGGACCGGGTATTTGCGGCAATTGAGACGATTGTGACTCCTGTCAGCCTGTTGGATGGCAAGAATAAGGATGAGAAGCGCAGACGGAAAAAGAGAGAGATGTTCGTCATTGCCACAGCAGTAGTTCTGCTGATTGCCCTTCTGTTTACCAGCCTGTTCCAGACGAAGAAGACGGCTGATATCAGAATTGCCAGCATGGACTTTACGGAGAACGAGATTTTTGCCTATATGCTTTCTGAATCCATAGAGAGAGAGCTGGGGCTGGACGTGGAGACTACTCCGGATCTGGGAGCCGGTTCCGTCTGCATGTCTTCGATTCAGAGCAATGAGATCGACGGTTATGTCGACTACACGGGAACGCTCTATGTAAATATTCTGAAGAATCCGGCCAGCTCTGATGTGGAGCAGGTTTACCAGGATTCTGTAAAGGGCATGAAGGAGCAGTACGGCCTGGAGGTATTAAATTCTCTGAATGTGAACAATACCTACACCCTTTCTACCACAAAGGAGCTGGCAGAGCAGTACAGTTTAAAGACGATCAGCGACCTGAAATCCCTGCCTCAGCCGGTGACAATCTGCTCCACGCTGGCCTTTATGAACCGGGAGGACGGCCTTCTGGGAGTGGAGGACAGGTACGGCTTCCAGTTTGATAAGAAGGGCGTGGACGGTTCCGCCCGCTACACAGCTCTGATGAACGGGGAAGGACAGGTAATCGACGCGTATTCCACCGACGGACTGTTGAAGAAATTCGATCTGGCAGTGCTGGAGGACGATGCGGGCGTATTTCCGCCTTACTATGCAGTTCCTGTTTTCCGGGGAGAAATCATGGAGAAATATCCGGAAATCAGGGAGATTACAGAGCAGCTGGCTTCTGTGCTGTCCACAGACGTTATGGCGGGACTGAATTACCTGGTGGACGAGGAGGGACAAAAGCCTCAGGATGTGGCCCATGAGTTCCTTCAGGAGAACCTGCCGGAGTACGCGAGCAAATAGCGGGGGACACATGGCATAAAAAGAACAGGGAGAAGCTTTGCAGCTGCGGGAGGAGACGCCGAAGCCGCAGAGCTTCTCCCTAATTTGTGAAAAAACGAAAGAGGCGCAGCGCGCCGGGAAGGAGCAGAAAAAAGATGAATTACTATTTAGCCCCCATGGAGGGAATTACGGGATATATTTACAGAAATGCCTGCGGCAGGCATTTTGGGGGAGTGAAGAAATATTTCACTCCTTTTCTTTCGCCGCATATGAGGAAGGCCATGACGTCCAGAGAGAAAAACGATATTTTGCCGGAGCACAATCAAGGGATTTATGTGGTTCCGCAGATTCTGGCCAACAACGGGGACGCCTTCTGCAAGGCGCTGGAGATTCTGGAAGATTTAGGATACAGGGAGGTGAACCTGAATCTGGGCTGCCCCTCCGGAACTGTGGTGTCCAAGGGAAGAGGATCCGGATTTCTGGCAGCTGACAGGCGGGAGGCGCTGTCTCAGTTTTTAGATCAGATTTACAGCTGCTCTGAACGGCGGGGGATGAAGATTTCCATTAAGACGCGGCTGGGAATGGAAAAGCCGGAGGAGTTTGAGGAGCTTCTCAGCCTGTACCTTCGTTTTCCTGTGAGCGAGCTGGTGATTCACCCCAGAGTGCAGAAGGACTTCTATAAGAATACCCCCAGCCGGGAGGCGTTTTCTCTGGCTGTGCAGGCGGCCGGGCAGCAGGGAAAGACGGAAGACTGGATCTGCTACAACGGGGATATTTTCAGCCCGCAGGCGGCGGAGAAACTGTCAAAGGAGTTTCCCGGCACTGCCAGCGTGATGCTGGGGCGGGGCATGATTGCCAACCCGGGGCTTGCGGGAAGCCTGTCGGATCAGGACGCCAGAATGACAAAGGAGGAGTTCCGAAGCTTCCACGACGAGATTCTGGAAGGATACCGGGAGATCATGTCAGGGGATCGGAACGCGCTGTTTAAGATGAAAGAACTGTGGAGCTATCAGATGACTCTGTTCCCTGGCTGTGAGAAGCAGGCGAAAAAAATACGGAAGGCAGGAACCATGGACAGCTATCTGGCGGCAGTGGACGAGCTGTTTGGAACGGGAAACTTCTGTCCAGAACGATATTTTGAGGGATTTTAAGGGAAGCTGTCAGGGCTTTCAGCCTCCTCTTTCCGTTCTAAACGGCATGACAGAACCTGCAATATACGCTATAATAAACAAAAACCAGAAACTTAACGAACACCATAAAATACAGCAGAATGTAAGGAGAACAGACACTATGGATCAGAGAGAGGAAAAAGCAGGTTCAGAGCAAAGGAGAGGGAGAAGGGATGCAGACTCCCCACAAGAGGAGAGTGCGCTACAAGGGCACCCATCCCAGAAACTATCAGGAGAAATATAAGGAGTTAAACCCTGAAAAATACAAGGATACGGTAGAACGGGTGATTCAGAAGGGCGGAACGCCGGCGGGCATGCATATTTCTATCTGTGTGAATGAGATCCTGGACTTTTTTGATATCCAGCCAGGGCAGACAGGAGTGGACGCTACCCTGGGATATGGAGGGCACACCAGAAGAATGCTGGAAAAGCTGCAGGGACAGGGGCATATCTACGGGCTGGACGTGGATCCGATTGAGTCTGAGAAGACGAAAAAACGCCTTCTGGACGCAGGATATGGGCCGGATATCCTTACGGTACGCCTGATGAATTTTGCACAGCTTGATCAGCTGGCAGAGGAGAAAGGCCCCTTTGATTTTATTCTGGCAGATTTGGGCGTGTCTTCCATGCAGATTGACAACCCGGAGAGAGGATTTACCTATAAATATGAGGGACCTCTGGATCTGCGCCTGAATCCGGAGAAGGGGGCCACGGCGGCAGAGCGGCTCCGGGAGATTGACAGAGAGGAATTCTGCGGCATGATGATAGAAAATTCCGATGAACCTTACGCGGAGGAGATTTCCCAGGAGGTTTTCAACCGCTTCCGCAGAGGACAGGCGGTGGAAACGACAACACAGCTGAAGGAAGCCATTGAGGCGGCCCTGTCCTTTATTCCGGAGAAGGAGCGGAAGGAAGCGGTGAAGAAATCCTGCGCCAGGGTGTTTCAGGCTCTCCGCATTGATGTAAACAGCGAATTTGAGGTGCTGTACGCTTTTCTGGAGAAGCTTCCGGGCGCTTTAAAGGAAGGCGGCAAGGCGGCTATTTTAACCTTCCACTCAGGCGAGGACAGAATGGTGAAACGCTCCTTTAAGCAGCTGAAAAAGCAGGGTGTTTACCGGGAAATTTCAGAGGAGGTGATCCGTCCGTCCGCAGAGGAGTGCGCCAGAAACAGCAGGGCAAGATCTACAAAAATGCGCTGGGCAGTGAAGGCCTGAGAAAAAACAGAACTGAAAAGGGAACATGCCAAAAAATATGCGATTTTCTCATAATCTGCCTGTCCCGGCATATATATGGACTAAGACAGACGGCGAGAGGCCGATTCTTAGGGGAGGCGGCGAGAGATGGCAGCAAAAAAAGGCAGGACAGGCAGAGCTTTTACAGATCTTTCCTTTTCATGTCAGAGAAATTCTTATGAAGACGGCTGATGACTGGGAAGAGGTTCAGGAGCTGCGGCTGCGAAGCCAAAAACCGCTGTTTATTACTGTGAAGGGGCAGGAATACGCAGTGGGGAAAGAGGGAGGGCTGCTCTCCGTTTCCAGCGCAGACCGTTTAAAGGAGAACCTCTCTGCAGTCTGCATGATTTCTCAGAAGGATATTGAACAGACGGTTGAATGCGCGGCACGCCATTCCCTGTATGCCTTTGAGGAGCAGATCCGCCAGGGCTTTCTCACTGTGGCAGGAGGCCACAGAATAGGAGTGATTGGAAAAGCTGTGTCAGAACGCAGGGAAATCCGCACCATCAAGCCCATTGCCGGCCTGAACATCCGCATTGCCCACGAAAAAAAGGGATGTTCAGATAGGATTCTGCATTTTCTGGCAGATCCGGCTCAGGGGGAATGGCTGTCTACTCTGCTGGTATCTCCGCCATGCTGTGGAAAAACGACGCTTTTGAGGGATATTGTGAGAAATATTTCAGACGGCTGTGGATATATGGAGGGCAGAACGGTAGGAATTGTGGATGAGAGATCGGAAATTGCGGCTTGCTTTCAGGGGGTTCCCCAGAACGATGTGGGGATCCGCAGCGACGTGCTGGACGGCTGTCCAAAGGCAGAAGGCATGATGATGCTGATTCGCTCCATGTCTCCCAGAGTGGTGGCGGCGGACGAAATAGGGGGAAAAGGAGATTTGGAGGCCATTCAGTATGGCGGCAGGCTGCGGGATGCAGCCTGATTGCCGCGGCCCACGGCTCTTCCATGGAGGAGCTGGCCGCCAAGCCCATGTTCCAGGAACTGTTTCGCCAGCAGA
>ENA-OQAB01001054-OQAB01001054.1-human-gut-metagenome-genome-assembly--contig:-NODE-1054-length-13612-cov-2.533037_pt1 | contig 13612 bp, 14 predicted proteins | sample MGYA00242490_ERZ504517 | MGnify/ENA primary metagenome ERZ504517 (study PRJEB26092, sample SAMD00036298) | human gut metagenome | host: Homo sapiens | study: EMG produced TPA metagenomics assembly of...
TGCGAAAGCTAGCCCGCACAGCTTGTCAGGATGAAGCCCGGACCGTACAGCGTCTGCTCGCGCTCGCCGAGAATTACGTTGGTCTGGCGCTCGTTCACGTTCTGCACGACCGACGTGATGCGAGGGCAGCGGCGCACCAGCTCTCGGCAAAACGCGCGCGATGCGGGGAAAGCGCGGCCGTTCGTGACCAGCGTGACCAGGATCTCGCCGCTGGTATGTCCCACGCGCACCACGGCGTGGCGCAGGAAGCCCGTGCCGGAATCCTCGCGGTACGGCTCGATACCGAAGCGCGGCATGAGGTCGCGGACCGTGCGGATGATGCGCTTGGCCTCTTCGTCTCGTGAGACAGCCGTCGGTGGGGACGATGCGGTGCGATCCGGCCGCGTACATGCCGCAGAGGATCTCGCGGCGCGGCTTCTGAGCGCGCTTGCCGTCGCGGCCGCCGCGCGCGTCGCGCCCCTTCCCCGCCCGAGCGTTCGCGGAGCCTTGCAGCTTGCGACCGGGCGCGTAGGGGGACACCACCTTGTTGCGATAGCAGTACGGCTCATCCATGCCCAGGATGGGCCGCAACGCGGACGCGTCGGCCACGTCGGCGAACAGCTCGGCCACACGCGTGTCCTTGCTTGCGAGCTGCTGCGCGTACGGAACGCCCACGTGCTGGCAGGCGCCGCACTCGCGCTCGACGGGACAGACGGGCGCTTTCTGCGTGGAACGCTGCGCGGGTTGGGCGCTACCAGACGAGGAACTTGGCATTGTCGATGCTCCAATGTACGTCGCGAATAAACCGTTGCAGCTCTTCGCCGTCGCGCAGCTCGAAGAGCCTGACGATTTCCGCATGCTCTTCGTTGGCCTTGCGCAGCAGGCCGTCCAGCTCGTCGGCGCCCACGTTGGCGTACTCCCGCTTCATGAAGTAGCGGTTCATCTGGTGAATCAGCCCTACCAGGCGCGAATTGCCGCACTTGCACACATAGCAGTCGTGGAAGTCGTGCTGCAGGTCGTCGTATTTCTTGTAGAGGCCCTTCTCGATGGCCAGCTGCATGGAACCGTGCAAGAACTGCAGCTGCGCGATGTCGTCGTCGGTCATGTCGCCCACGGCCAACAGCGCGGCGCGGCCGTCCAGCGGGCCGATGATCTCCACGATTTCGCGGGCGCTGTCCTCCGTCACACGCTTGACGTAGAAGCCCTTGCGCGGCACGTTCTCCAAGTAACCGTCGGCGGCCAGCTGGATGAGCGCCTCGCGCACGGGCGTGCGGCTGACGCCGAGCGCATCGCATATCTGCTGCTCGCTGATCTTGTGATCGTCGGCCAAAGTCCCGCCGTCGATCAGGTCGACGATGTGGTTGTATACATGGTCTTTGAGGGAACGGTATTCGTTCGTCATTTCATCCGCCTGTCGTACGGCTTTCGTGTATGCCAATATACCACAAGCACTACGGCGCATTCGCGCGCTTGCCCCGCATGCATGGAGGTTCTGCCGCATTCGCGCTCGCATTCCGACACGCATCATCGCCCGAGGGAATTCGAGGGCCGGCGTGCCCCTCGCCGTCGCCAAATGAGACCCACCATCCCCTTTTCAACAACTCCGAAAAGCTTCCCGTTTCCTCTTGATTGTATACAATATACAGAATACAATATGCGCCATAGGAAGCAAACGGAAATGATCTCTCACGAAAGGATCCGTCATGACCAAGTTCTCCAACGTCATCGTCCGCCGCCCCGCCAAGTCCATGGTCGAGGGCATCACCTCCGCGCCCGAACTCGGCAAGCCTGATTACGAGAAAGCCCTCAAGCAGCATGACGACTACATCGCGGCCCTCAAGGAGTGCGGCGTCGAAGTGACCGTCCTGCCCGCCCTCGAGCAGTTCCCCGACTCCTGCTTCGTCGAGGATCCCGCGGTCATCACGCGCTGCGGCGCCATCATCACGAACCCGGGCGCCGACAGCCGCAACGGCGAGAAGGACGAGATCGAGCCGGCCGTGCGCCAGTTCTTCGACGACGAGCATGTGAAGCGCATCGTGAGCCCCGGCACGCTGGACGGCGGCGACGTCATGATGGTGGGCGACCACTTCTACGTGGGCCAGTCCGCCCGCACGAACGAAGAGGGCATCCGCCAGTTCTGCGAGATCCTGGAAGGCTGGGGCCTCGAGGGTTCCGAAGTGAAGCTGGAGAAGGTCCTGCACCTGAAGACCGGCGTGAACTACCTGGAGGACGGCAACATGCTGGTGTCCGGCGAGTTCGTGACGAAGCCCGACTTCGAGCAGTACAACCGCATCGAGATCCCCGAGGACGAGGCGTACGCCGCGAACTGCATCTGGGTGAACGGCACCGTCATCGTGCCCGAGGGCTATCCCACCGTGCTGAAGGCCGTGCAAGACGCCGGCTACGAGACGATCACCGTCGATACGTCCGAGTACCGCAAGCTGGACGGCGGCCTGAGCTGCCTGTCGCTGCGCTTCTAACCTGGGGGCTGTTTGTGGCGGCCGCCTAGCCGTTCAGAACCTGGGGGCTTTCGCACCCGGCCCCCGACCGCTCGGCCGGGAAAAGCGCTAGCGAACAATTCACTGGATTGTTCGCTAGCTCAAACCCCCAGAACCTTCACGGCTATCCGACTCGTCACAAACAGCTTGTCTCCTCCGTTCTTACATCGCCGCATACGGCGCGCTGCGGCACTTGCCCGGCGCGCCGTTGCATTTCCGACGCTCGCACCTTGCCGTGCCCTGCGTCAGCATTCCCTTCGACCCCCAGATAAAGGAGGGGCTATGTCGAACGCTGCCTCTGAAACCCTCGACGGGAGCCTCGCCGCCAGCGCAGGAGCCTCCCGCGACAAAGGTCAGATCATCGACCCGAACGGCCTCGATCTGTTCCGCCTCACCATGATGGTGATCACGGCCAGCATCTGCGGAGGCATCTTCGCGCTGGCCGGCGACATGGCCGCCGGAGGCGCCAGCACCGGCGCCGTGCTCATCAGCTGGGCCATCTGCTTCGTGGGCGTGTTCTCGCTCATGATGTGCTTCAACGGGCTGTCGCAGGCCCGCCCCGATCTCACCGGCGGCATCTACGCCTACGCGGCAGCCGGATTCGGCGACTTCGTCGGGTTCAACTCCGCATGGGGCTACTGGGTGTCGGCGTGCCTGTCGAGCGTGTCGTTCGCCATCCTGCTGTTCTCGGCGCTGGGGTACTTCTTCCATCCGTTTGAAAGCGGCAACAACCTGCTGTCGTGCGTGTGCGCGTCGGCGTTTCTGTGGCTGCTCGTGTGGCTCGTGTCGCGCGGCGTGAAGGAAGCGGCCGGCATCAACGTCATCGTCACCATCGCGAAGCTCGTGCCGCTTGCGCTGTTCGTGCTGTGCCATCGCGCTGCTGGGCAAGTTCGACCCGCCATCTTCATGGAGAACTTCTGGGGCGAAGCGGGCGGGCCCGACCTTGGCACGCAAATCGTGTCCACCATGATCGCGCTCGTGTGGGTGTTCACCGGCATCGAAGGCGCCGTGGTCATCTCGGGTCGCGCGAAATACGCCCGCGATGTTGGCCGCGCCACGGTCATCGGCTTCATCTCGGTGTTCGTGCTGTACCTCATCATCTCGCTGGAGAGCATGGGCGTCATGCCGCGCGCGCAGATGGCCGAGCTGGCCACCCCGTCGATGGCGGGCATCCTCGAACATGCCATCGGGCCTGTCGGCGCGAGCATCGTGAACCTCGGCGTGGTGCTGTCGCTTCTGGGCGCGATGCTGGGCTACGTGATCATCGCCGCCGAGACGCCGTTCGAAGCCGCGCGCCAGGGCGTGTTCCCGAAGTCGTTCGCGCGCACGAACAAGAACGGAGCGCCCATCGTCACCGTGCTCATCTCGGCCGGCATTACGCAGCTGTTCCTGATCGTGTCGGTGTTCTCGTCGTCCACGTACCAGTTCTTCTACGCGTGCGCCGTGTCCACCATCCTCATCCCCTACGTGTGCTCGGCGGCCTACTACATGAAGATCGCCTGGAAGCGCCAGCACCTGACGCCCGAGCAGGTGAAGAAGGCCCGCGTGTTCGGCACCGTCGGCTTCGTGTACACGGTGTTCCTCGTGTGGGCGGCCGGGCTGGTGGGCATTATGATCACCACCATCCTGTTCGCTCCCGGCATCATCGTATATGCCATGGGCCAGCGCGAACGCGGCGAGAAGATACTGCCAAACATGGCGGACAAGGCGATAGCTGCCGTCATCGTGGTGCTCATGGCGGTATCGATCGCCCTCATGGCCACCGGGGCGATACAGGTGCTGTAGCTCCCACTGCGCCGCCTGCTCGCTCGCGCAGGCGGCGCATACGCGCAGGTCGGCGCCGTTCGTTGGGTTACGGCTCCATGACCGATGTTTTCCGTCTCGCTTTCAGCGTGCTACAGTGATACGGATATATCGTCGCACGTCAAGGAGCGTCCCATGAACTTCATCATCCGCTGGCTCGTCACCGCTATCGCCGTGGGCGTTGCGGTGTGGATCGTTCCGGGCATGGATCTACTCGGCGGCACCGACGCGTGGGTGGGCATCGCCATCTTCGGCTTGATCCTGTCGCTGATCAACATCAGCATCAAGCCCATCATGCAGGTGCTTAGCCTTCCCATCAGCGTGATCACGCTGGGCATCTTCTACCTGGTGGTGAACACGCTCATGCTGTACATCGCGGCATGGCTGGCCAACGGGATCTTCCAAGTGGGACTGGTCATCGACTCGTTCGGCAGCGCGTTCGTGGCCTCCATCGTCATCAGCATCGTATCGGCGCTGGTGAACGCATTGGTAGGCAAGGACTAGCATCCGGATCGCAACCACCTGCAAGCGGCACCGTCGGTTTCGGCGGTGCCGCTTTCTTTGGTTCGAGAGCGTTCCGAAACGATCGGAAGGGTCGTTTGCGTGAATTCTGAGCGCAGATCGCACGCAAACACGACAACCGCCGTACAATGGGCGCGGCAAAAATTGGGCAGGCGCACAAGCAAAGCGGCGCGTGCGCCCGCATACACGTGAGGATTGGAATCGTGAAACAGCAGACCGACGCCGTCTCAGGCGTCTCCGGGTGCGCGTCCGCACCTGCTCATGGCGATGTCTCTTGGCGCGCGAAAGCAGGACGGGCGGGCAAGCGAGGAGCGCGCTTCGCCGCGCAGCTCGCCCTGGTGGTTGCCGTGTACGGTGCGGGATGCGCGATCGCAAGCGTGCTTCCTGTCCGACTTCCGGGCAACATCGTGGGCATGGTGCTGCTGTTGGTACTGCTGGGCACGGGTCTGCTGAAAGCGCGGCATGTGGGCGACGCCTGCGACTGCCTGCTGGACAACATGTCGCTGTTCTTCATTCCCGCCGGCGTGGCCATCATGGGCTGCGTCTCCCTTTTGGAGGGCAACGCGCTGAAGTTCGCGCTCGTATGCGTAATCACCACGGTGATCGTGTTCTTGGCCACGTCGTACACGGTGATGCTCGTGTCTCGGCTGACGGCGAAGCGCGTCGATGCGACAGGCGTCGCCCGCGTCGCCGACGAGGAGGCGTAGGCGCGATGGACGGCATAGCGCAACTCGCACTGACACTCGCAGTGGGAACCGTCGCCTCGTTCGCAGTGTTCAAGCTTTCCGTGCTGCTGTACGAGCGCGTGAAGTCGCCGCTGCTCAATCCCCTGCTGGTTACCGTCGCGTTCATCATCGCGGCGCTCGTGGCGCTGCGCATCCCCCTGGATTCCTACGAGCAGAGCGTGCAGCTCATCTCGTTTCTGTTAGGACCGGCCACCGTGGCGCTGGCATACTCGGTGTACCGGCAGCGCCAGACGCTCAAGGAGCACTTCGTTCCCATCTTCGCGGGCTGCCTTGTAGGCTCGGTGGTGTCCATGGCTAGCGCCTACGCGCTGTGCAAGCTGCTGGGGCTCGACGATGCGCTTGCGCTGTCGTTCATCCCGAAGTCGGTGACCACACCCATCGCCATCGCGGTATCGCAGCAGCTGGGCGGCATCACGTCCATCACGGTGGCCGCCGTCATCGTCACCGGCATCCTGGGCGCCATCACCGCGCCGCTCATGGCGCGTCTGTTCCGCGTGCGCGACGGCATCGCCAAGGGCGTGGCCATCGGAACGTGCAGCCACGCGGTGGGAACGACGAAGGCCCTTGAGATGGGCGAGCTCGAAGGCGCCATGAGCGGCGTCTCCATCGCCGTGTCAGGTCTGCTGACCACCGCCATCGTCATCGTCGCAAGCTGTTTTCTATAGGAAGACGCCACCTCTCCGCGGCAAGCGGCACGAATGCTTCGCGTGAGACGCCCTTTCGTTTTCGCAGATGAACGCCTCGCTTGCGAACTTTGCGCGCAACCGCTTCGTATATGAGCTAGCCTCGCATCGCATTCGCGTGGAACCGCGTCGGAAACGCCGGCGAGAAACGTGGAATCCGCGTGAGATCGGTGTGAGAAACGGGCAAGGTTGAGGAAGCTGTGCGCTGGATCTGCGCCATATAAACGTGAGATGAGCTTGGTATCATGTATGCAAGATGTTCGGCACGTTGCTGGAACATGGTAAGTATGGCGAAACCATGCTGAAACGATGATCGGGAAGATTGTGTTGGTCGTTTCGGCCCCTGTTTGCTAGAATAGTCGGGCTAATCCTGCCCCGGCAATCTTGCCTTCTCAGCACCGGGGCCGTAAAGACCAAAGGAGGTGAGCTGATGAAGGCTTATGAATTGCTGTTTTTTGTCGCTCCGTCTATCGACGAGGAAACCCGCGCAGCCGTTATGAAGCGTATCGACACCACGATCGCTGAGGGCAAAGGCACGGTTGACAACGTCGACAACTGGGGCAAGCGTAAACTCGCTTACGAGATCAACGGATTGACCGATGGTGACTACACTCTCATCGATTTCCACGCCGATCCCGCTGACGTTGCCGAACTCGATCGTGTTCTGCGCATCACCGACGCTGTGGAGCGCCACATGATCGTCAAGCGCACGGACCGCGACTAGGAGACGAGCGGGGACCTGGGCACCACCCAGCGTCCGGCATGAGAAGAGGTAGACACACATGAGCATCAACCGAGTTATCATCAGCGGAAACCTTACCCGCGATCCCGAGCTTCGCTCCACCGCGAGTGGGCTTCCCGTGCTGGGCTTCGGCGTGGCGGTCAACGACCGCCGCAAGAACCAGCAGACGGGCGAGTGGGAGGATTATCCGAACTTCATCGACTGCACGATGTTCGGCGCGCGCGCCGAAAGCCTCTCGCGCTACCTCGGCAAGGGCACCAAAGTGGCCATCGAGGGCAAGCTCCGCTGGAGCCAGTGGGAGCGCGAAGGCCAGAAGCGCAGCAAGATCGAAGTGATCGTCGACGAGCTTGAATTCATGTCGAGCCGTAACAGCGATTCGTCGTCGTACGGTGGCGGTATGGGCGGCGGTTATTCCGCTCCCGCAGCAGCCCCCGTGGTTGCCGCGCCGGTGGTTGATGCCTCTTCTTCGGTTTATGACGAAGATATCCCGTTTTAAGCGAAACGAAAGAGGTTAGAAATGTCCGATTACGCGAAGCAGCCGCGTCGCAAGTTCTGCCAGTTCTGCAAAGAGGACACGCAGTACATCGACTACAAAGACACGCAAATGCTGCGCAAGTACGTTACCGATCGCGGAAAGATCAAGCCGCGCCGCGTGACGGGTGCCTGCACCCAGCATCAGCGCGACATCGCGAACGCCGTGAAGCGCGCCCGCGAGATGGCTTTGATGCCCTACGCGGTGCCCGCCATCAGCGGTCGCGGCGACCGTCGCAGCCGCTAGGCGCAAGGAGGAACCATGAAAGTCATCCTGCTCCAAGAATTGAAGGGCAAGGGCGGTGAAGGCGACGTCGTGGACGTGGCCCCCGGTTTTGCCAACAACTACCTGCTCCCGCAGAAGGTTGCCATCCTCGCTACGAAGGGCAACCTGAAGCAGCTCGAGCAGCGCAAGCACAACATCGCCAAGCGCGAAGAGAACCGCCTTGCCGACGCCGGCAAGATCAAGGAAACGCTCGACGGCGCGCTCGTCAAGGTCGAAGCCAAGGTGGGCGAAGAGGGTCAGCTGTTCGGTTCCGTTACCGCTCAGATGATCGCCGATGCCATCAAGGCCGCGACGGACGTCGACGTCGATCGTCGCCGCATCGAGCTGGGCCACGCCATCAAGACGGCCGGCCAGCACGAGGTGACCATCTCGCTGTACCGCGACATCAAGACGACGGTGAAGCTGTTCGTCGGCGGCGCGGACGACGAGGTCGCTCCTGCCGAGGCCGAGGTTGTCGAGGAGACGATCGAGGAAGTCGTCGAGGCTCCCGCCGAGGAGACCGCCGAGGCCGCTGAATAGCAGCTCGGGAGGTATCCGAAGTATTTCGCGGCAGCGGCCGAACGGTCGCAGCCGTAGCGAGACCCCCTTCGCCCTTTACGGCGCGCGAAGGGGGTCTCTTCGTTTCGCAAGGACGGCACTGTTCTTTCCGGGATGTTCCATGTGAGACATCCCTCCGTGCGGCGGGAACCGCCGAGGCTGTTGCGCGTGGAGCGTCGGTTGCTCTTCGATACGCGGCCGAGGCTTCCGGTAACAGTGGCCGGCCCCCGCGCGACAAGTGTTGTATCATAGGGACTCACGCTATTCGAGAGGGAGTTCGAGCATGTCTTCACCCGCGCCGTACAGCGCCGACTTCGCACCGGAAGAAACCACCGTATCGGATCGGCGAAAGATCGATCCGCAGAACATCGAGGCGGAGAAATCCGTCCTGGCCGCCTGCATGCTCAACCAGGAAGCTATCGAGGAAGTGGCTCCGAAGCTGGTCAAGGAGAACTTCTACCGCATCGCCCACCAGCGCATCTACGAGTCCATGATGGACCTGTACGTGCGCCACATCCCCATCGACCACATCTCGCTGGCCGACAACCTGAAGGCCATGGGTCAGCTGGAGGCCGTGGGCGGCAAAGCGTACCTCATCGAGCTGGCAGACAACACGTTCGCCCTCACCAACTGGCAGAACCACCTGGAAATCGTCAAGCGCACCTCCATCCTGCGCGACCTCATCCGCGCGTCGGGCGAGATCGAGGCGCTGGCCTATGACGCCCCCGACGATTTGGGCGTGGTGGTGGAAGAGGCCGAGAAAACACTGTTCCACGTCACCGAGAAGCGCGTGTCCTCGGCGTTCAAGCGCATGGACGTGCTGCTGACCGAGGCGTTCGAGGAGCTGACGAAGCTGGCCGAGCAGAAGGACGCCATGGCCGGCATCCCCAGCGGGTTCAAGGACGTGGACGACCTGTTCCACGGCTTCCGTGGCGGCGACCTGGTGATCCTCGCGGCCCGACCCGGCGTGGGCAAGACGTCGTTCGCGCTGAACCTGGCCACGAACGCGGCCAAGGCTGGGGCAACCGTCACCTTTCTCTCGTTGGAGATGAGCGCGGCGCAGCTGGTGCAGCGTATCCTGTGCGCCGAAGCCCGCGTGAACCTGTCGCGCCTGCGCGCCGGCCAGGTGCAGGAGTCGGACTGGGGCGCCATTGCCGACGCGTCTAACACGCTGAGCAAGCTGGACATGTTCATCGACGACACGCCGTCGCTGTCCATCTTGGAGCTGCGCGCCAAGGCCCGCCGCGAGCTGCGCTCCGCCGAGAAGGGCATCATCATCGTCGACTACCTGCAGCTCATGTCCCCGCCGCAATCGCGCAAAGACGGCAACCGCGCCGTCGAGGTCGGCGAGATCTCGCGAGGCCTCAAGGTGCTGGCGAAGGAGATGGACATGCCCGTCATCGCGCTGTCGCAGCTGTCCCGCGCGGTGGAGATGCGCGGCAAGAAGCGCCCGATGCTGTCCGACCTTCGCGAATCGGGCTCCATCGAGCAGGACGCCGACATCGTCATGTTCATCGACCGAAGCATGGACGAGATCGAGGCCGAGAGCGAAGACCGCCCCGACCTGGGCTCGGCCGAGCTGATCGTCGCGAAGCACCGTAACGGCCCCACGCGCGACATCCCGCTGGCCTTCAACGCCGAGTACACCCGCTTCATGGATTTCATCGACGATTCGCGCGTGGGCGGCTATATGTAAAGCCCCTGTTGAGCCGTTTCGCGGTACACTGGGCTCATGTCGAAACGCGTCACATTTATCCATGCATCGGACCTCCATCTGGGGGCGCCGTTCCGCGGGTTGCGCGCGCTTTCGTCCAAATGGGCGAACCGCCTGCTCAGCGCCATCCCGGAATCGTACGACCGCATGGTCGACGCGGCCATTGCCCGCGACGTGGACTTCGTGGTGGTGTCGGGCGACATATTCGACTCCGCGCGCCCCTCGTACGGCGACTATCTGCACTTCTTCGAAGGGTTGGAACGCCTAGGCGAGGCGGGCATTCCGGTGTTTCTGATCACGGGCAACCACGATCCGTACACCTCGTGGCAGCACGACTTCTTCTCGCTGCCGCCCAACGCCACCATGCTGCCGGGCGACCGACCCGGCTTCGCGCTGGTGGAGCGCGACGGCCAACCGCTGTGCCTGATCGGCGGCCGCGGCTACTACAACCAAACGTGGCCGATGGACGAGTGCATCGCCGAAGGCGTCACGCGCGAAGCGGCCGAGCAGGCGCTAGCCGTCCAGCATCCGCACGCTGCGGAAGCCCCGTTCGCAGTGGGCCTGCTGCACACCGGCCTCAACCTCGATCCGGTGAAAGCCCCGGTAGACCCCGCCGTCCTCATGCACGCGGGCATGGACTACTGGGCGCTTGGGCACATCCACATGAAGTACGCCTACCCCTCGTTCGACGACCCGCGCCTCGTGTTCTCCGGCTGCATCCAAGGCCGCGACATCAAGGAGACGGGCGAGCGCGGCGTGTTCTGCGTCACGCTGCGGGAAGGCGCGAAAAACGAGCTGGAGTTCATCCCCGCGGCAAGCGTCGTGTGGCAGCGGATGCACGTGGACGTGTCCGATTGCGCGAACCTGCCCGACATCACCGACAAGATCATGCGCGAGCTGTTCCGCGAGAACGGCAAGGCGCATTGCGAGGAGATGGTGGTGCGCATCGCGCTGGAGGGCGCGACGCCGCTGCACGCCATGCTCGATCGCGCCGACGTGATCGCCGGCCTGCGCAAACACGTGAACGATGCGTATTCGGCGTTCTTCTGCGACGCGTTGACGAACCTCACGGTGCCGCCGCGCGACAAGGAGGCGCTGCGCCGCGAAGGGCTGTTCCCTGCGGTGTTCCTGCAGGTGGCGGACGCGCAGCGGCGCAATCCCGACGAGGCCATCGCGTTTTTGCAGGATGAGTTCATCAAGAAGAACATCCAGCTGCCCAGCGCCTACACGCGCAATATCGATGCATTCGCCGAGGCGGCCGAGAACCTCGTGCTCGATTTGCTGGCCCAAGGGGACGAGCAATGAAGCGGTCCTATCTCGAGCATATCAAGATCGTCAGCTTCGGCGCGTTCTCAAACAAAGCGGTGGGTCCGTTCGCCCCGCACCTCAACGTGGTGTACGGGCCGAACGAAGCCGGCAAGACCACGCTCGCGTCGTTCGTGGGCGGCGTGCTGTTCGGCTGGGAAGAAGCGCGCGGCAGCCGCAACACCTACAAGCCTGCGAATGCGGAGCGATCTGGATCGCTGTTCTTCGCCCAGCGCGACGCGTCCTCCGGCGTTTCGTCCGCGCCGTCGGATGCGCCCGCCCTCGCCGCCCCGGACGGGCGCGTCGCCGCCGTCGAAGCCGACGGTTCCCTCGCGGCGTCAGCTGCGCCGCTTCCCACGCCTGAACCCTCTCGCGCGCCCGAGCTCGAGCTCTCGCGCGTGCGCAACAGCGACGGCTTGCAAGGCGACGCATCCCTCGTGGCCGACATCGACAAAGAGACATTTCAGACGATGTTCTCCCTGACCAGCGACGAGCTGCGGACGCTGCGCAACACCACCGACGTTACGGCTAAGCTGCTCACCGCCGGTTCGGGAACGGGCGCTTCGCCCGCTCACGCGCTGGCCACCGTGCAGGAAAAGCTGGCTGAGTACACTTCGCGCGCCGCCGGCGTCGAGCACTCCATCGCCAACCTCACGACGCAGGAGAACGAGCTGCGCGCCAAGATGACGGCCGCCGCCGAGGAGGCCGAGCGCTTCAAGCGGCAGGATAAGGAGTTCCGCGAGCTGGAACCCCAGCGCAACGAGCTTCTGGCGCGCCTCGATGCTCTGAACACGTCTATCGAGACGCTGACCGTCCAACGCTCGAACATCGAGAAGCTGGATCACGAGATAGACTCGCTGACCGACCAGGTAGCGTCGCTGTGCGACGAGGAGGACGTGCTGGTCACAACCCATTGCGCCGCCGACCGCAGCGTGTCTGAGCTGGTTGAGCTGCCAGCGTCGGAAGAGCGCGCCCTGCGCGACCAGATCGACTCGCTGGCGGTCGACGAGGCGAAATGCGAGCACGCCGTCGATCTGGCGCAGGACAACTTCGCAACGTCGAAGGCCGCTTACGAGGCGCTGCTGGAAACCGACGACGAACGCGCCCAACGCGAACGCGCTCGCCGCCAGCGCAGCGTGCAGGTGGGGCTGTCCATCGCGCTGCCGCTCATGTTCGTGTGCACGGGCTTGCCCCTGTTCATTCACGGCCGCGAGATCACCAGCTTGTCGTTCACGGCGCTCGGCATCGGTCTGGTGGTGTTCGCCATCATGCTGGCGCTGGCCGCGATGGTGATGCTGTTTCGCCCCAACAAGGAAGAGGACGCGAAGGAAGCGCGCAAGCAGGACGCCCAGTGGGTGATGCTGCAAGACAAGAAGAAGCTGGAAGCGTGCCTGGAAAGCCAGGCAGCGTTCAGGAACCGCGCCCGTGCCCAGCTGGACGCCGCGGGCTTGGCCGAGGCGCAGGGATCGCTGCGCCGATCGCGTACGCTGCTGGACGAGGCGAAGGACGCGCGCGCCGAGAACAACCTGTTCCAGCAGCGGTTGCAGGCGCTCGTGTCGCGCCGCAGCGCGCTGGAGGAGAGCCTGGCAGCGCGAAGCGCCAACGCCGCCGCCTGTACGAGCGAATCGACCTGCGCGCCGAGCGCACCCTCGACGCCGTCGACGAGGCTATCGCGCAGAAGTCGCAGCAGCGCATGGGGCTCATGGAGGCCAGCGAAGGCCTCAACCGCCGCTACGGCGAGCTCAAGCAGGAGCTTTCCCATGCCCAGCACCTGCGCGACTTCGACGAGTACAAGCTGCTGTACCAGCAGATCCGCACGCGCCAGGACGAGAGCGCGCAGGACTACGCGCGCCTGCTGCTGGCGCGCCGCATGCTGGAAAGCGCCATCGCCACTTGGGAGAGCAAGAGCCAGCCGGAGGTGTATCGTCAGGCCAGCCGCCTGTTGTCGTTGATGACGGACGGCCGCTGGACGAAGGTGAGCCTCACCGCCGAGGGCCGCTTGCAGGTGACCGACGCGGTGAAGACCACGCGCGATCCCGGCCATCTGTCGCTGGGCACGTGCCAGCAGCTGTACCTCGCGCTGCGCATCGCCCTGCTGATGACCGCCGACAACGTGGGTCGCGCCGTGCCCATCCTGGCCGACGACATCCTCGTGAACTTCGACACGTCCCGACGTGCGGGCGCCGCCCGCGCGTTGGCCGAGCTCGCCCGTATGCGCCAGGTGATCCTGTTCACCTGCCATGAGGAAGTGGTGGAGGCGTTGCGG